>Ga0208589_1000347_pt1 | contig 22387 bp, 17 predicted proteins | sample NGESurshal092012_2_FD_184486 | JGI IMG/M metagenome (GOLD analysis project Ga0208589, IMG submission 184486) | Arctic peat soil microbial communities from Barrow, Alaska - NGEE Surface sample F53-2 shallow-092012 (SPAdes) | ecosystem: Environmental > Terrestrial > Soil > Wetlands > Peat ... | reverse complement strand
GCAATACCTTGAAACACTGACCGAAGGCTTCGACTTGGCCCGGAAAACCAAAGGAAAATGTGTACAATGACAAGCTGCACCCAGGGGGAGGGTTGGGGTGAGGGTTCCCCCCGTTTGAATCACCGCAAGCTCAGCCTGCACCAAAACAGACATCACCTCTCAAACAACATCGCCGCCCCCCCGCGCCCCATATAATCCAAATCTTTCCAATGCCGCGCCCCCAACGAAACCAGATCAATCACCGGCCTCCGCTTCTTATTAAACTCCCCCGGCGCAAACTCACACACACACCAAAACCTCCCCGAAACTTCGGCCGTCTGCGCATCCCCAACATTCCGCACGTCCCCCTCCACATCCGGCCAGTAAGTATAAAACACCAGCCACGAATTCTGCCCGATCAGCAGAATCGCATCATCGCTCTGCCGATGTTCCTTCACCCATTCCACCGCCGGCCGAATATGCGAGGTGCATCGCGGAAACGGCAGATGATAAACCGCCTGCCAAAGCCCCGACGCCAGCATCGGCGCGGCGGCGAGCCACAGCCATTGCGGCTTGCCCAGCGAATCCAGCCCCGCGCCGGCCAAAATCAAAATCCCGGGGATCAGAAAGAAATCCACTCGCGTCTGCCCGAACGGATACGCATGTGCCGCCGCCGCCACCAGCGTCAGCAGCACCGGCGCAACAAAAACCGAGACGCGCGAGAGTTTTTCATCCCGACTCCATTTCCAAATCCCCAGCCCCGCCAGCAACAGGAAAATCGCCCCCATCGGCCGGTAGGCATAATCGCACAGACCGTACACCGATCGCAACAGCCACCAGGGCAAGCTCAATGGCCGATGGTAATCCGGGAAATAATCCTTCCAAAAGTCGTAGAGTTCTCTGCTCTGCTGAGCTCGCATTGAAACGCTGTACAGGATCACAAATGACAACGCTGCCGGCGCAACCACCACCGTCCACGCAATTGCCCCGCGCATGCGCCCGCGCAACCGGAAAACCTCCGCCCCCAGCGCCAGCGCAATTCCTGCGAAAACAAAAACCGCCGGCTCCGAAAACCACATCAGCACCGCCGTCAACACCGAAACAACAGCCAGTCGCCGCACTGGGCAGATTTTCTCCGCCGTCGCGATCAGCATCAGCGCCACCGCCACCGTCATGTCCCCGCCGTACTGCTTGACCAGCGCCGAGCTGTCGATCATGCGGTCACACAACGCCGCCCACGCCACGACAACCAACGCCGCCGTCGGCGAGAGCATTCGCAACCCCAGCCACGCCAGCAGCGGTAGCAGCGCACACCCCATCACCAGTGCCGGCAGCCGATACGCATATTCATTGTCCCCAATCGTCTGCGACAAATATTTCAGCGAAATGAGATAAAGCGGCCCCGCCGATTGGGGCGGCACCTCCAATCCGCGCACCTTCATCGTCAGCGACCCGACCAGTTCCGTCGGCGTTTTGTCGCGCACATTCAGCACCACATAGGCTTCATCTCCCCAGAACGATTGATTGGAAAGGAACTGCGCCAGCCGGCAAATAATTCCGAACGCCACCACCGCCCACATCGCCCGCCCGCTCCAATTTCGTGGCATGCGATTACTCCGTCCCCGCTGCCGCGGCAACTCGTCGCGGCGGCAGCCACAGATTTACCAGCGGATTCTTCGCCCGCAGTTGCACGAACGAATAATTGTGCTGCTCCGCCAGCTTGGCAAAGAGCGTATCGTCCTCCGCGTCGTCGCCGCCCGGCGAGATCATCACTGCCGGCGGATTGGCGCCATCAAACAGCGCCGTCACATCGGCGTCATCCCACATGCGATATTCGCGCCGATGGTCCGCCGATAGGTATGCCCCCACGCGCATCCCGAACGGCCCCGTCGCCAGTTCCGGATAAATCTCCAGCCCGCCCTCCAGCGGATACAGCGGATCAAGCGTCAACACCGGCGAACCTCCCACGCGCTGTGCCAATTCGCGCCCAATCTCATGCGCCTGCACGGGAAACCAGGCCGGCGGCCAAAACAACCGCGGCAACCCCCGGTATTCCGGAACCGCAAACCCCACCGACACAATTGCCAATCCACCCAATACCCACCGAACCGCCCCACGCGGAATCGTGCTCATCCGCCCCAGGCAAATAATCACTGCCCATAACATGAACGGCGTCGCCGCATAAAAATATTGTACAAACGGCGGCGAAGGCACCAGCCCGCTGGCGATCTGCGACGCCGCCAGCAACACCAAAATCAGCAGCTTGCACTGAAATGCGTCAACCCGCGCCTTCCGCCAGCGCAGCATCGAGAATGAAAACCACACAAACGTCCACAACAACAACCCATTCCCCGGCATCTCCCATGTCAGCTTAATGAAGTACCACATTTTCGGCAGCAGGCTGAACCGATTGTGATCCACATCATCGTGAAGAAAATGCCATCGCGTGTTGAGCGCCGGATACAAAAAATTCCCAAAGTATGCATTGGCCGGCGACTGCGCCCAAAACCAGATGCTGGGGATGAACGCGATCAATCCCCCAATCGTGAAAGCCGAAAAAAGTGTAATGCGTCGAGAAAGCGAAACCGCCGGAAATAAAATGATGAACAGGTAAAACGGCGCCAGTTCCGTTGCAAAGGTAAGCCGGGCCGTAACTGCCAGTCCCACGAGTATTCCCGCCCCCAGAACTCGCCCGAATCCGCGACTGCTCAACCCGCGCTCCAGCACCAGAAATCCCAGCAGGCTCATCAAAACCGGAAAATCATGGTTCCACGCGCGCCCGGCGGTTCGCGTGAACAAAGGATTGGCCAAAAACATCACCCCCGCGCCCGCCGCGCACCAAAACCTCTTTCTCTCATTCAGCCGGTCGAAGCTGCGATACCCGACTGAAAAGAAAATCGCCGCCGCTCCCGCCGCGCAAATTGCCGACACCAGCCGCGCCGCCAGCAGCAGATACGAACTCGCCTTGAAAACCAGTGCATAAAGAATCACCAGCGTCGGCATGTGGTTGTAGTGGTAATCGCGGTAGGGGAGTATGAAATGCCGGCTGAGCATCGCCGCGCTGGCCGTAAAGACATTCTCATCGACATTCATCTTCCGCCCGACGCCAAACCCGCCGAACACCAGTGCGAACGAAATCAAAAAAAAGAAGCAGGTGTTTCTGGCAACTCGCCGCGGCGGAACGGATGACGCCGCCGTTTCAGTACGGCAGTCGGTCAATGAAGACAATTGACCCATTTGCACGGGAATATACACTGATCAAACCTTGTCTCATAGTCCGACCGTCACATTACGCATCCCGCCGCCCAAAAATCCCCGGGTCGCTCTGTTCATCACTTGTCTCAACGACCAGTTTTATCCCCTGGTCGGCGTAGCCGTCACCAAAGTCCTCGAAAAGCTCGGCTGCCGCGTCGAATTCCCCAGCCAGCAAACCTGTTGCGGCCAGCCCTTCAACAACAACGGCTTCTTCGACGAAGCCCGCCCGCTGGCTCGGCGCATGATCGAAATATTCTCCAGCTATGACTACATCGTAAGCCCCAGCGGAAGCTGCTGTGCCATGGTGCGCGAACATTTCCCCGCTCTATTCGACAGCAATCCCGCTGAAAAAGCAGCCGCCCAAAAACTTGCCGATCACACCTACGAATTTGTGGAGTTCCTCGACAAAGTTCTCAGGGCCGATCTCTCCACTTTGAAACTCCCCGAGCCACAGTCCATAACCTACCACTACACCTGCCATCTCCGCGGCATCGGCGTCACCGACGAAGGCATCACCCAGCTCCAGCGCATCGGCAACGTCGATTTCCGCCCGCTGGAAAAAACCGATCAATGCTGCGGCTTCGGCGGCACCTTCGCCGTCAAATACCCCGCCATCAGCGGCGCCATGGTCGAAGACAAAGCCGCCTGCATCGCCGCGACAGGGGCGGCGACGCTCATCTGCAACGACGCCGGCTGCGCCATGAACATCAGCGGCCTATGTCACCGCCGCGGCATGGAGACAAAGGTAAAGCACATCGCCGAACTGATCGCTGAAGCGATGGGGCTTGGCGTCGACGCATGGTGAGTCAAGGCGAATGGGAACTCCGCCGCTTGAGTTTTTAGGATGTCGGCCAGACACATCGTCGCCACGCGCGGTGGTGGATGGCGATTCGCTTGTCTGGCTATAGCAGTGCGGTCGAGTTCGAGTCGCCTGCACTGCGTACCGCGTGTAATTGGGACGAATCCGAGCGAGGCCATCGAACGGCGTTAGACTCGCGAGCAGCGCCAAATGGCTTTAGCCACAGATGAACACAGATTCACACGGATAATGCGAACTCATCTGAGCCGGATTTCGGAGTGTCCTCGTTCTGCCTGGAGCCTTGTGAACAATCCGAAGCCGGTGAAGGCGTTGGATTGCGGCCAAGGATCGTGACCCATGCAATTGCGCGGCCGCGCAATGTGAACTGAATCGTGCGGGGAAGCGGAACCGGCGCTCGTCAGACTTGGCTTGAGTCGATCAACTCGCCTGACTTGTTGAGACACTGTGGAATCATGGGGCGGACTCACCGTCGACGCAACATTGAAGTTGCCGGTCGCTCAGTTAATTGCCACAGAGGGCACAGAGGCCACAGAGTTGGAAATTGATCGGACTGATACCGGTGAGGATTTACGCGCCGGCCTTTGGCTGCGCCGTGCAGAAGATTTTTAACCGCGGATAACACGGATGGCGCGGATGAATGCGAATTCATGAGAATTCGTTTTCATCTGTGTGAATCCGTGTTCATCTGTGGCAAAAACTTTCCATGGCGCAGCGGCTGGGGGCTTTGCAGCCGGGGGAATGGGATGAGAAAAAGTCATCAGGCAGAGTTATTCCATTGATTCATGGGCTCGCCGTTGGGGTTCTCCTTTGGGTTGGGGATGGTTGATCGAGAAAAGTGGGTCCCTCTATATACTGACCAAAATTATTCCATTGAGAATGCCCTGCGGATGGCCATCCGCAAGCTTTCGGGGGACAGAAACGCATCCCTACATTAACTGTTACGGACTATTCCATGCCGTTTTGGCAGTTGGGCCGGGCGGAATGCTCGATGAGTATATGGCTGCCCCTCTACCTCTAGGCGCGGAATATTCAGTCGCGTGCGCGTAGTGGAATAATGCTGTGCTTGAAAATGCGCGGGAATCAACTGGAATATGGCGAAAATATTTAATAAGTTTGCTGGGTTGATTGAAGGCGGCGATTTTTGGTGGAATGAGATATTCCATGGGGCGGAAAAAATGAGGAGAGTTTTTGAGGGAATGCCGACGGAAAGTAGCGGGAGATTTGATGTAATTGGTTGTGTTGGAATCAGTTGTGACAGCCCCAAAGCGTGAGGGGCGAGTTAAAGTCTTAGCGCAATCTTAACCTATCGAAGCAAGAAGGCGTATGATTTTCGGGCCTTTTGTTGCGGGGGCAAGAATCGGTATGCGTCATGTTTGGCCGCAGGGAAATGATATCCGGCTTCGTATATTGGCGTGGGGGGGGCGGAATTGCGAATACTTATCGTCACTACGCTAGCCGTCGATACGTCAAAGCTATTATCGGCGTGTTAAACTACCCACGAGTTCGCATTCGCTCATCGTCAGTGTTCCCGATTTCAGACCCTCGCAGGTTCCAAAAATAACGATGGAGTCATTGGGACGAAGCGAATCCATCACATAAAATTCGCCGCCCGTGAACCAGCAATGAATATCCCGACCCGATCCCTTCAAGACAATGTGAGCCGAATCCACATCAATGCTATGACCGCTAAAGCCAACGACATTACTTACTGATCCGTCAATTCTAATCGCCTTGCCCTTGTAATTCTCATCTGCCGCAACTTCGTTGGCGGCATAGTCTGCCCCGAGTTGGGATGCCTGATAAATGGGCGATCTATCGCGTTGCTGACGCCGCTTCAAACCGCGATCAATCGCCCCATGCGCATCTTTGGCGGAAAGCATTTCACAATGCCCGTCGGCATAGACAACATTCATGACGCGGTCGTGATTTGAGTCCTTATCAAACAGCATGATGTAAGACGAATTCACCAAACCGACGAGTCCCGCGCCGTTGTAGATGTAATCGGTGTTTCTATTCACCCAATCCACGGCTCGGTCACCGACGAGATCATTCTGCGCGTTCGTCGCTGTCGACGGGCAGGCGAATGCCGTGGTAGTTATGTCCGTGGTTTTGACCAAGGTACCTAAATCGGGAGGATAAGTGCCGTGATTGTCATCCTGATAATGATTCAAAGCGAAGCCGATTTGCAACATATTGTTTGCACATTGGACCCTATGCGCGCTTTCCGCCGCCTTCTCAAACTCGTGCACTAGAAGTGGAACCCCCGCAGCGCCGACGACGCCTAACAGGACCGCCAGGATCGGGATTTTCATGTCCAACTCCTCTACTCTTCGACCGTCTCCCCCCTTTGGACCGTGACTAAAATTATACACCGCATTCGCACTGCCCGCGATGAGGCTATTGCGCGACGATTTGAGGGGAGTGGAAACCCCTCACTCTCGCCGGCGAGATTGCCCGTCCCCTCGCCGCGGACACGGCACCAGATGTCCAGGATGCAGAACTCTCCAAAATCCACATTGCTTGTTATGATGGGGGGCAAAGGAGTTTATGCTAGCTCTAGAAGTCAGTCTCAACGGCAAGCGGGTTTGCGTCGCTGGCGCTGGAGACCTTTGTGTTTTGAGCGCCAGCGTTACGGCGGTCGGCAAGCTCGGCAATAAGACCGTACCCGCAAGACCCGATGACACGACGGGCGAGATTTTCTATTCTGTCGGAGGACGCACGCGGCGCAAAAACCCCAAAGCCGATCTATACGTTCGGTGGAAATCGATTGCGCCTCTTCGCGTAGGGGATGTCGTCGAAGTGAAGATATTGGAAACCGAACGAGCTGATCGCGCAAACTCAAGGACAAGTATTGCGAACGAACGTACACCTCGCACCGCAACTCCCAACTACTCCCCAATAAACACGCGACGCCGTAAAGCCATACCGTAACGCTTGCAGAACATGGCATATACGAATCTTTCCCACGATTCGAACCTCAGACATCGGTAGAAGTGTAAGTTTCTCTTGATGTGTTGTGCCGATGCACGGGCTCCGATGAATGCCGCCGCTGAATCCATGTGCGGCCAAAGTGGCGCCGGCAGAGCGGCGACCTTTCAAGCCGTTTGTGTACAATCTGGCCATGCCCGTTGAAACGGCTCAACCCACCTTCGCCCAGGCCAGCACCCGCGCCGCCGGCGACGAAAAGCTCAAAGCCGCCGTCAGCAATGCCGTCATGCGGCAGTACGTCGCCCGCCAGGCGCGCATGAAGGAATTGCCGGATTCCGACAAACTCCGCACCCTCGCCGGAGATATTAAGCAGCACGCCCTCGATCATCTCGATTACTACCTCGACCAGCTTAAAGCCTCCGTCGAGCGCAACGGCGGCCATGTTCATTTCGTCTCCACCGCCGAGGATGCCCGCGAACTTATACTGAAAATCGCCGCCGACGCCGGCTGCAAAAAGGTCATCAAGAGCAAGTCGATGGTCAGCGAGGAAATCTCCCTCGCCCACGAAATGGAACGCCGCGGCCTCGAAGTCGTGGAGACGGACCTCGGCGAATTCATCGTCCAGATCAGCCACGACAAACCCAGCCACATCGTTGCGCCCATCGTTCATATGAGCAAGGAATCGGTGGCCCAGCTCTTCAGCGAGTATTTTAAGACACCCTACAATGCCGACCCCGAATTTTTAACGCGGCAGGCCCGCGCCTGGCTGCGCGATAAATTCCGCCACGCCGATTTCGGCATGACCGGCGCCAATTTCCTGGTTGCCGAAACCGGGCACGTCTGCGCCGTCGAGAACGAAGGCAACGCCCGCCAATCCATCACCACGCCGCGCGTTCTCGTCACGCTCGCCGGAATAGAAAAAGTTGTCCCGCGCCTCGCCGACCTTTCCGTCATGCTCAAGCTCCTCGTCCGCAGTGCGACGGGCCAGCACCTAACGATCTACACCAACCTCTTCGGCGGCCCCAGAAAAAAAAGCGAAAAAGACGGCCCGGAAGAGTTTCACCTTGTCCTCCTCGACGGCGGCCGCAGCGAAATTCTCGCCGGCCCTTACCGCGAAACCCTTCGCTGCATTCGCTGCGGCGCCTGCTTGAACGCTTGCCCCGTCTACCGAAAAATTGGCGGACACGCCTACGGCCACGTCTATTCCGGCCCCATCGGCGCACTTATCACGCCGCTGATGAACGGCCTTGAGCAATACAAAGACCTCCCGCAGGCGTCGAGCCTCTGCGGCGCGTGCTATGACGCCTGCCCCGTGAAGATCAACATCCCCAAACACCTTGTGAACCTTCGCCGCGACATCGTGCAGCAACGCCTCAACGGCCGCATCGAGCGCTGTGTTTATCGCCTCTGGGCCTGGGGCCTGAAATCGCCGCTGCTCTATGGCTTGATCGGAACACTGCAAAAGTTCGACCTCCGCCGCCGCGCCAAAAACACCGGCTGGATTAAACGCCTCCCGCGAATCGCAGCAGGCTGGACGAATGTCCGCGACATGCCGGCCCCGGCAAAGAAAACCTTTCATCAACTCTGGAAGGACCGGTAGAAAAGTGCTGAGGACTGAGTGCTGAGGACTGAGAAGAAGAATGACCCCAGATGAATCCATCGTCATGAATCGCGTGCGACGCGCGCTGAACCGCACCGGGCCGCCCGCGCCACCGCCGGAAATCGACGAATCCATCACGCGCCTGACTCACCCAACCGATGATCTCCCGGCGATTTTCGCCGGCATGTGCGAATCCAACAAAATGCACGTGCAAACGTGCAACTCCGCCGACCTCGCGGCTCAGATGATCCAATTCCTATCCGCCGAGAACGTAAAGAAAGTGGCTCTGTGTAACGGCGGTATCGTGGTCCGTCTTGATCTGGCGAACCACTTAACCCACGCCGGCTTTGGCTCCTTCACATGGGATCGCCTCACCCTAGACGAACTCTACGATTTCGACTGTGCCATAACTGATGTCTACTCCGCCGTCGCTGAAACCGGATCGCTGGTGGTAAAGGCTTCCGCCGAGCAGGGCCGTGCGTTATCGCTTGTGCCCAGAATTCATATTGCGATTGTCGAAGCAAAGCAGATTCTGCCCGACCTGATCGACCTCTTCGCCAAACTCACGCGCGAAGGCCTGGGCAGCGCGGTTTCCCTCATCACCGGCCCCAGCAAAACGTCGGATATAGAAATGACACTCGTCATCGGCGTGCACGGGCCGATGAAAGTGAAGGTGTTTATCGTGGAGTAGCGAAATCAATTGGATGGCAAACAAGATTGTGATCCACGAATGAACACGAATAGACACGAATAATTCAAATCTATTTACACCCTCGCCCTGTACTCGGGGAGAGGGCTGGGGTGAGGGTTCTTGCATTTTATTCGTGTTTATTCTGTCCATTCGTGGATAATTGTCTTGGCACTTCAAGCCGCCGCTCGCCCCGCCTGCAACAACTTCAGCGGCTCAGTCCGCGAAACATTGATCGCCGGCCAGATCGCCCCGCCAATGGAAACCAGCATCACCCCGCCGGTCCCAATCCACACATATCCCCAGGGAATCACAAACCGCGGCAGATATCCCAGCACCTCGGCACTCAATTCGCGCGCATCCAGCGCCAAAATCAGCCCGCATCCCAACCCCAGCGCAATCCCCACAAACCCCAATAGAATCGCCTCCGCCAAAATTAGGCGCAGCAACTCGCCGCCGCACAAACCGATCCCGCGCAAAACGCCAAGCTGCCAGCGCCGGCTGCGAATCGAAGCCATGATCGTATTGGTTACGCCAAGTGATGCGACCGCCATCGCGCTGAACGCCACCGTCGTCAACATCGCCAGCAGCCGCCGAAATTCGGTGTCTATCGCCGTTTTAATCTGCCGCACATCCCCGGCTTTCATGCTCATGTCGCCCACGCGCGTGGCGATATTTTTAAGCAGGTCCTGCTTATCCAGCCCGCTGTCGAGATTCGCCGCGAGAAGATTCACATTATCCGCCCCGAAGTCGCGCCGCGCGTCATCGATGGAGCCAAACACCATCCCCGCCGTCTGCTGCTCCAGTTGCCGGCCCATATCAAACATCGCCACGATCACGTCCAGCCCCGGCGGCCAGACGATGCCGCAGACCGTGTACTCGTATTCTCCCTTGTCGCCGACGAGCTTGATCTTGTCGCCGTACTTCACATGAAAGCGGCGGCGATAATCCTCCGACACCACCACATGCCGGCCAAGGTCCAGATCATGCACCGCGCGATCGGAATAAACCTGCTGCTGATCGCGCGGAACCGATTTTCCATCGTTGTCCCGGAAATCCAGTTCCATCATTCCAAACGCGGCCTTCGGCGGCACTCCGAAGAACATCGTCCCACGCAAATTGGGCGCGATCACCGCGCCCATCAGCGCCAGCGGATTACTCCCCAATCCCGAAATCGTCACAACCACCGGCATCAATTCCGGAGTGCCGTCGTCAAAGTGCCGAATCCCCGGCGTCTGCGAAAGCTGCTCCAATTGCTTTGACGACAATCCCCCCAGTCGCAAACTCACAAGAAAAATATCGGGAAATTTGTCCGGCAGCTTCCAGCCATCCAGCATGGAGATGCCGGTGGTCGTCATAACGATCAGCACGCTCAAGCCCACCATCAGGGCCGCCGCCGCACCCGCGGCCCGCCAGAGTCCACCGGAAAGTTGTTGCCGGAGCAAATTCTTTGGCAATCGCAGCAGAATTCCCGCCGCCGGAGCCAGCAGCAGTTCCAATGCCCACACCAGCAGGGGGGCGATCAGGAAAAAGCCAAGGAAGAGAGACTCCGCGCCGATCGCGTAATGCGCATAAAAACGAACCACCGTCGTTAGCGCCTCGGGATTGTCGCTCGGATGCACGGCATTAACCACCCGCTCCAATGGCAGAATGAAGATCAGCGGATCAATACAAATCAGAGCCAACCCCAGCAGCGTCCAAAGCACGCCTGGCCGGTGCGGCTGCGGCTGGGCGATTTGCCCCATCGCTTCCAGCGGATCCGTTCGCGCCGCCGACCATGCCGGCAGCAAACTCGCCATTAGCGCCGCCCCCATCGCGCCGAAAATCGCCAGCGCAATGCCGCTCCAACTGACGGTGATGCCGCCGACAAAAATGTCGCGGAAAAGCAATCGCAGAATCTCCGTCCAGAGCAACCCGAGCGGAATCCCCGCCGCCGCCCCCAGCAGTGCGATGAGCAATCCCTCGCCGACCACCATGCGCGCCACCTGCGCGCGAGTTGCCCCGATTGCCCGAAGCATCGCCAGCATGCGCTGCCGTTCGCTCACACCCATGGCCAGCGAACTGAAAATAATGAAGGTCGCCGCCAGCATCGAAACCGCCTGCCCCAGATACGTCAGCACATGAACCGCGCGAAGATTGGAATCGAGGCTCGTTCGGTCCTGGCTCACCAATCGCAGTTTCAGCGGCGCGACCGTGTCGCCGGCCGGTTTCATTTCTTCGAGTTGTTTCGTCCAGCGATCATAAAAAGCCTGGCCATTCGCTCCCGAGCGCAGGTCGATGTCGATCTCGCTCACCTGCGGGTCTTTGCCGCCCACTCCTTCAAATTCTTGCAGCGTCTCCATCGGCACATAAATCGTTTGCACCGCGGCGGCGATGATGTCCGGCTTGTGAACCAGCGCCACCACCTTCAATCGCAGCGCCCCATGATCTGACGGAATCGAAAACCACTCCCCCACATCCACATGCAGCGTCGCGGCCGCCACCTGATCGACAACCGCGAAGTTGCCATCTGACGCTGGAAACCATTCGCCCGCCTGCACAATCAGCGAGTCAATGCGCGTATCCTGAGGCCGCTGAATGCCGACGACATGCAGGGTGCGCTCGGTGAGTTTGTTGTCTTTGTCCATCAGCCGCGTGATTACTTCCAGCCGGGCCGTCAGATGTTTGACGTCCGGGTCGGCCGAAAGTTGCGCATCCAGATTCAGCGGCACCATCCCATCGGCGATCTGCTGCGGCCGCGTGATCTGCGCATCCGCCGAGCCGAGATAGCGATTGAGCATCGCCATCGCCGCGGCTTCGCCCGAGGAATAGCCGCACGCAACGGCAACGACCAGACTCACCGACAATCCAATCGCCGCCGCGGTCAGAGCCGTACGCACGCGGCGGGTGGTGAAGTTGGATCGGATGAGAAATAGCATTAAATCTTCTCTGCGTCCTCCGCGTCTCTAGCGTACTCGCGGGCGGTGATTCTTGAGTCTTCCGGGCTAAATCGTTTCCAAATTCCCATCCTTCATAACAATCGTCTGCTTCGCATAAGCTGCGACGGTCGGCTCGTGCGTGACCATCACAATCGTCCGCCCCTCTTTGCTCGACAGATCGCGCAGAAGTTCACACACGCTCTTGCTGTTGGCGCTGTCGAGATTCCCCGTTGGTTCATCAGCGAGAATGAGGGCCGGATCGGTAATCAGCGCCCGCCCGATGGCGACGCGCTGCTGCTCCCCGCCGCTGAGCGCATCCGGCCGGTGATCGCGCCGATGCGACAGCCCCAACTTGTCCAGCAACTGATCCACTTTCGTTTGAGTTACCTGCCCATTTCGCCCGTCCAGCATCAGCGGCAGGGCGATATTCTCGCCCGCCGTCAGCGTCGGAATCAGATTAAACGATTGAAAAACCAGCCCGATGCGGCGGCGGCGAAAGAGAGTGAGGTCGCGATCGTTAAGCGCCGCCAGATCCGCGCCGTCAACAAGAACGCGCCCGGAATCCGCGGTGGTCAGGCCGGCCATCAGATGAAGAAGAGTGCTTTTCCCCGATCCGCTGGCTCCCATGACCGCGAGAAATCCCCCCGCCGGCACGGACAGGCTGATGCCGCGAAGCGCGGTGACTTCGCGCTCCCCCTGACGAAAACTCTTAACGGCATTTTCAACAACCAGTGGGGCCATTTCGGTTTATTCCTTGGCGAGGTATTGGCGCATGAGTTCGTAGGTTTGGCAAGCGGCAAGTAGGGAGGATGGCGGAGTGGGTTCGAGTTTTCTGTTATCGCACATTTCAACCAACCGGTTGGCCAGCGGAACGGCGTCGGATTCAAATCGTAGTCTGGGATAGTCCGATAGATTCTCCTCCACGACATCGCCTCTGAGATACGCGAGCCAGGTCTCGATGTTCCATCTGGGAGCGAAGCAAAAGATCGGCTCAGAGTCCACCACGGGTTCCATTCCGGCCTCCTCCAGTGCGCGATCCAACATTTGCAATCGCTTTGCCGACGATAGTTCATCGGCGTCCGCCATCACAATCAAGATTCGCCCTTGGCCTGAATAACGTCGAAGGGACGAAACTTCGATGGGGAATCTCGCTTGTACGAATTGCTTGGCATCGCCCGCGCCGGGCGGGTTCATAACAAAGGCCAACAAGCGAATATTGAATTTGCACCTTCGCAGAAACGCTCGAACAAAAGCCTGATGTTGCTTATCCTCGCAAATAACGAAAACCTGAACGCCGCGACCCATTACCACCCTCGCGCCGCGAGTTCTGCGGGCGTCAGCGGTTCGTCGGTGCTGAATTGTCTTCTTTCGATCCGCGTCGGGCCGCCTTCGTCCCGCGTGAACCAAATACCGCGGTCACCTGCCAGTTGATTGATGAGTTCGGGATGGTGCGAAATGATGACAGCCTGTTCGACGATCGGTCCCACAGCCTCAATGAGCGACAACAACCAAGGCTGGATTTCCCGAAGCGATAGGAAATTGTCGGGTTCGTCAAGAAGAAGTGTGCCTTTGACGATCCTTCCAGGACCGATGAGTGAATACAGGAAGATGAGCATGCGCTCGCCTTCGGACAATTCGCTCCAGCGATCCAGTGAATTAGAAAAGCGATCGCCGAAGACCATCTTCAAGGTTTCTCGGAGCGCATCGTGACGATTTTGACTCTGATGGACGAAAAATCCTCTCGATTTGGGATCGACGTTATCCTGCGAGCTAGCGACCACAACGCTTTCGTTCAGATAATTCCAGAACCCGAGCGCGCGAACATCCGATGTCGAGGCGACAATTCCGGATCGATTGCCGCCGCGAGACTCATGCAATGGAAAGTCATCCAACATGAGTTTTTCTTCTTCCACGATGCCAGCGGCTCCATGGTGTTGGAGGGAAAGTGAATATCGATAGAGACCTAAGTCGAGCCGGACATCGACCGCAAATTGCTGCCGCTGGTCTCGGTTGCCCCGCGTAACATATATTGGGTTAAACGTCTCTGAAGCCAAACAATTTTCGCACACGAAGCGTTTAATACGGGAAATCACATCGAAAACACTGCTTTTTCCGGTGCCGTTCTCTCCGAGAAATAAAGTGAGCGGTTCCAGACGCAATTCGCAGTCTGTCAGGCACCGGAAGTTTTTGATGTATATCCGCTCAATCATGGAATTCCCGCAAATCAATCAACCATTCGCAATTATACGCCCGAATCGCTACTTCGGCAAAAGTTTCGCCATCCGGTCCGCGTAATACGTAATGATCAAATCTGCCCCCGCCCGCTTGATGGAGTTCAGCGATTCCAAAATCGTCCGATCCCGATCCAGCCACCCCTTGGCGAACGCCGCCTCCATCATGGAATATTCTCCGCTTACCTGATACGCCGCCACCGGCACGCGCACCTCGCGCCGCACTGCCGAGATAATATCCAGATATGCCCCCGCCGGCTTCACCATTACCATATCCGCGCCCTGCTCGACATCGCTGGCTGCTTCGAGAATTGCCTCATCCACGCCGCGCGTCAGGTCCATCTGATACGAGCGGCGATCGCCGAATTCCGGCGCGCTGTCGGCCGCATCCCGGAACGGCCCGTAAAACGCGCTGGCGTATTTCACGGCGTAACTCAAAATCGCCACATCCTGGAATCCCGCCGCATCAAGCCCGCCGCGCAGCGCGCCGACGGTTCCATCCATCATTCCACTTGGCGCGATGACTGCCGCCCCCGCGCGGGCGTGGTTCACCGCCTGCTTCACCAGCCGCTCGACGGTCGCATCATTTTTCACCGTCGATTTGTCATCGGTGAGCACGCCGCAATGGCCATGACTGGTGTACTCGCAGAAACACAAATCCGTAATCCCCGCCATGCCGATCTTGCGATCCTTCACGGATCGCAACAGCCGGCAGACCACATTCTGCTCATCCAGCGCCGCCGACCCGACGGCGTCTTTTTGCTTGCGGTCGATAACGCCGAACACGAGGTAGGCGAGTAAACCCGCGTCGGCGCACGATGCCAAATAGTCCTTCGCCACATCGACTGACATCTGAAACACCCCCGGCATGGATGTTACTTCACGGCGAACGCCAGAGCCTTCGCAAACAAATACCGGCACAATGAAGTCGCTGATGCGCAACATCACACGCGGCAGCATGGCGCGAAGCTGCGGCTGCTGGCGCAAACGGCGCGGGCGGACGGGGAGGTTGCTAGGCATGAAGGCATTATACGCCTGTGAGCGATCCTGGTAAGTCGGCGAAGCAGCGATTCAAATCGGTCTAATGGATGACGCAAACCGGCACCACCAGTTCTGACTTTTGGCCGTTGACGCTGTATTGGATTCGTACTTCGTCGATCATGCCATCCTTTGTGTCATTGACTTGAACTTCAAAAAGATTATCGGCCTTTTTCACGATCTTAACAGCGTCAGAGTGAGACGTCGCGTCGCCAATTGTGGCCTTGGAACCCATAATTCTGGCGACATGTACCTCGCAGATCGCCTTGCCGGCCTGGAATGAGCCTTTACCCAACACGATCGCGCCGGGCTCGGCAATTAGACCAACATCAGGAACTATACTGAGCGTGACCATCGCTCCCCATTTCGACAGTTTGCTATTCTGGCCGTCGGCCGGCGTGATGATGAATCGCTCGATAACATTATCCATATATTCGACCCCGCCTGCGGAAGGCGTCGGCTTGGCGGCCATGGGGGCCGTTGAGTGAGCTGGAATTGAAACTTTGCTTGGTTCAAACGTGAAGAATTGCGCTTCCGAGGGGTCATTTGACCAGACCACATCGACTGGCTGATCCATTTGATTCGATATGACTATTTGATGAGGAAGGACATCCTGCCCCGGACCGACGCGCCAGCTCAGGTTGTCCTCTGAAAAGGTCACGGAGGGAGTCAGCTCCAGATCAATTTTGCCATTTACGAGGACCGTTTCCTTTGCCTGGAGGCGGTCGAAGATCAAGTAGGACAGTTCCAATGAGCCGCCAGCGCCGTTTCGCCCGGCCGTATTGACGCGAACGTTCACTCGCGTTGACTCTCCATTTCGAAGGGCGGGTTGTTCAGGCTCGACTGCCGTGCAAGCGCATGACGCCTTGGCGACCAGTTCGATTCCGCGGCCAGTATGATTGGTCAGGACAAACGTTTTAGTGACGACTTGTCCGCTGTTGGTGGTTCCGAGGTCCAAAAGAGAGGTTACCGGCGCAGTCGATGCCTGGGGCAACACAACGTCGGCGGAGGTCGGAGTGGAGAGTTCCGCAGCGCCGGCGACCGAGGCGGCGATGCAGGTGGCGGAGGCGAAGAAGAGGACAATCATGAATATCTTCATGGATTCACCAGAACTTTCTATGAGATGTTAATTCGATTGTTTTTGGCGGCTGACCTTGAGCAAATTGCGGCGGCACACAATGGCTAACGAGGCGCGGGTGGCTGGTCGTCAGTGGGAAATTTAACGAAAGCATATCGCGAGGTTTTCACGTCCCAGATCAGCGAGCCTTGAGTCGCCACAAACCGAAACGCATCGTCCGACAGGATGGGATTGATCTCGGCCCAGTGGACATGGATTTGGCGCAACACCGGCTTTGAAGATCCTGCCTCATAGGTCGTCTCCTGAATTTCAAAAGGCAGCCAGACTCCGCCGATCTTCTTAAAATCGCTGGATTTCAGCAGCAGTGCAGGCACTTGTTGCCCATCGGCGGTTCCAGTTTCCGAAGTGGATATGATTTTAAGCCCGTCCGACAGGTCCAGTTCATACTCCAATTCTCCGAAACTCTGGCCGTCCTTTTCCACCCGATAGGTACGGATGATGTGACCGTCGGCGGGTTGTTTGCGATCTGTCGCGGTGATTTTGAAGTCCGAAGGAATATCAAAGGTTTTGTTGTCGAGTAAGTGGACGGGAATAAGAGCCTTCTTGAGGATATCGATGCCGTAGTCTGAATCCTTCGGGGCCGGGGCGGCGACATGAACGCCCTCTGGGTACTTCTGCATTTGCCATGACCCGGGAACGATCAGGTTTCCGGGTAGGCGCATGAGGCCGGACCAGGTTTCCTTGCCATCGAAGATCCAGCGGTAAATGAGTTGTTTGTCGCCGGGCCACATTTCAATTTCGTCCACTCTTTCTCCGCGAATGTCGACGGTCGCCATTTCCTGGCGCTGCGGACCGGCCCAGGACGCGTAGGTAAAATTGGCCCGGAATGCCGTGGCTTGTTTTGAAGCTGCACGAAGGATGATTTCCGTCGAGTCGCTGGGAAGCACGGCGGATCCCGTTTGCGCCGAGGCGGTGCAAATCCCAAACAGGATGGCCAGGCACGGTAGAAAAGACCTGTACAGAGTGTGTTTCATCATGGGTTTCCTGAATCGCATGGTAAGTTCCAATGTTCGTGCTTCGAAGACTCGCGTCTCAGCGCTGTTGCAGAATGACGGCTCGTTCGGGCGAAATTCCAAGGGCCTGGAGGCTCGCGTCGCGCTGGGCAAACAAACACAGCGCGTCGCAGCACACGGCCCAATTCCTGAGGCTTTGGGGATTCGGCGCGGATGGATGCGACTGGCGTTGAGCCGACAGGTAACGCAACGCCATGGTCCAGCCGGGTTGCGAGGCGGCGTGAAACCAGCCGCCATTGAAACCGCGCATCTGGTCCAGGATCGAGACGCATCTGGCAGCCGCCTCATCAGTGTCGACCGCGGGGTGGAAGGCCTCGCCCCATCGTGTCTCAGATTGCCAGGAGTCGAGCAACGAGACATACGCCGACATCGGGGGTTTCAGCACAAAACTGGCGGGAATCGCGGTTGAGGAAGGATTCCCGTCCGCTTCGGCGAGCGAATCGGCAAAGATGCCGGAGAGGATGGTATTGTGCGAATGGCTGCGGTTCATGTCGATTTTAACCATTGAAGGCCCGCGCACGACAAATCGTTTGTAGACGCCGTGCCAGAAGTCAACCTGCCTGAGATGAATCAGCGACAGGTCGTTTTGTTGGGCATCCGCGTCGATATTGGAAGGTCCGGCGTTGCCCGGAAGCAAGGCGGTATGAATGGTAATCAGATTATCCCGGCAGCTATTTCTAGGCGTATGACCATCATCATTGACACAATACAGAGAGATTCTGAAAAGACCGGGGGGAATATAGAGCCTTATATATAGGTTGGGTCCGTCGAGGGCGGGTGCGTACGTTTCCCCATGATCGTCGACTTCGGCCTGACGGCGCGGCGCACCAGTAGCGGGGATTTCGAGTGAAGCGTCCTTAAACTGAATCGGCACTTCAAGTGCCCTGACATCTGCTGTGGAGGCCTGCGCCAGCCAGAACCGCGGACCTTCCAATGGGCCTGAGTTCCTTCCAACACGAATGGTGGAGCGGATGTGCGTATTCAGTGGATTATAGATCCAACTGAGGTTTTGATTACCCGAGTCGTCGGTGGCCCCCATTCCGAGCAACATTGCCCAAGAGGCGCCGTATCGGCCCAGCCAACTGCCCTGGGTATGCCAGTCGTCATCAATCGCCACCAACTGCCCGGGCCTTAACTGCGCGGGACGAATTTGCGAAAGGGATTGCAGGTAGTCATTGAAATTGGCGGCGGTCGGCGCCGGTGCGCCCAAGGGAAAGGCCAATGACTGCGGGGCCGGAAAGGAGGCCTGCGCGGTCATTACATTTGCGCTTCCGGTGTTACTGGTCGCCAGTGATGAGTGGGCGAATATGCAACCCTGGCCATAGGCGCCATCCATCATCTGGCCGTTGAATGGAACCATGGCACGCACATACGCAGGGGTCTGGCCAATGGTGTTTTCCAGTGTTGGGGCGGTCCAGCATTCCGGTGCAGTCTTTCGGTGTCCGACCCAGAGTTGGCCCTTTGCGTCCTCCGCGAGGCAAGTGCAGTAGTCCTCGGAGAGGGCCGGATGGTTGCCTTGCACCAGCGGCGTGGAAATGCCGCCGAAGCGGCCTCGCGCTTTGGCAATCCAGTCCGCGCCCCGCGCGAATTGCCAGGACAATCCATGATCCTTTGTCCAAGCCAGGCCGGCATTGGTGGCGGCGAAGACCGTTCCATCATTTGCAACGCAAATATCGTTGATGAGATTCGTCGGCAGGCCGGACCCGTAGCCAACTGCGGGTTCGTCCTCTTCGGCGGAGGTTTGCCGCCATGAGGCATAATTTCCGGATCGGGCGGACATCAGGATGCCATCACACTGTGTCGCAACATATAAATCGCCGTTTTTGTCGAATGCAATGCTGCTGATATGCTGGCTAGGCAGGCCGTTGGCATTGGAATAATAGGTCCAGACGGATTTGCTTTCTGAACAGCGGCTTAATCCGGCGTCGGTCGCAATCCAGACATCGCCGTCAATTGGACAAACGGCGATGTGAGAAACGCGCTGGCCCAATGGGCCGGCCAGGGAGTCCGGGCGCGAGAGTCCGGCGATCATTTCATAATTCTGCCATTGCGCCCCATTATAGACGCTGACGCCATGGTTGAGATGGCCTGCCCAGATTCTTCCCAGCCTGTCGCACGCGATGGCATAACCGTTGTCGTCGCCGAGGCCATCATTGGTGGTGAATTGAATCCATTGCTGGGATGGCGGGGCTGAAGCAACGAACTTCTGCACTCCGCCGCCCTCGGTTCCCAGCCAAATATTGCCGCGCAGGTCAGTACACATGGACATGATGAAGCGGCGCGATGTTTCCAATGTCAGGCTCGACGCAAGCGGCGCAGGTAAAGGCGCGGGCGCCGGCGAACCGCGCGCGGGCTTGGGTGGAACGGCAAGCGAGGGGTGCAGCGACAGGCTGATGGGATCGGCAGTTGGATTTGGCATGTCGAGCCGTTTCCCGGCGGACGCGACGATTTGCTGCGAGATTTTGGGAAGGCCCTGTGTGAGTTGACGAGCGGCGGTCGCAAGATTTGTTGGGGAGGGAACGCCTGACACTGACAGGGTTTCAGCGACGCCCGAAGGATCCTCCGCGATACTTGAAAGATAGGCGCAGGATCTGCCCAAGGCGCAATCGCCGGATCGGATCGCCCGGGCAATCCCTTCCAGGGCCTCGCGGGTCATTCGAATATTCGCGCCCGATGCCCTGCACGCGTCTTCAAAATAGGATTTCGCCTCGTCAGAACGGTCGGATAACAGGAGCAGGTTGCCAAGGGCCATAAGCCCGGAATAGGAATATCCTCCGGTTTTATTGGTATGGCTTTGCAATGTTTGTATGGCCGACGCATACGTTGGCAACGGCGGGATTGATTTCAGTCGCGTGTTCTGGCCCGCATCTGGCGCCGTATTTTCGCGCGATTCCACGATTGATTGGGCCTGCTCGGCCACGAATTGAGCCGCAGATTGCGCGTCGGCGGTTTGTTCCCAAGCTTGGGCAATCATATCAATGGCTTCCGGCGTGGCGCCTATCGCGGAAACATTGTAATAGGCCTTGCCTTCCACCAGGGCGCTGGCGAAATCACCCTCCTGCAAAAATGAGAGAACGCGGGCGCGCTGCGACGACTCGACAATCTGTGAATCGAATGCCCTTTCCGCAATAGCAATCGAGGCAAAGTTCTTCACATCCTGATATCGCTTCAAGTCGACGAGCGGCTGGGCCCACTGCGGAATTCCCATCGCCAGAGACCGCTGATTGGAGATCGCCAGGGTGCGGAGGTGTCCGATGGCGTCGTCGCGGGCGGAGGGGTCTGGGTCGCGAAGTTGGTGGGCCAGGTCGGCGATTTCCTTGGCGGAAATGACGGCAGAAGTCGAACGCGCCGCGACCGCGGGCTGACGATTCACCGGGATTGCTGCGGCAGGCGGCACTGACGGAGAAAGGTCTGTTTTCAAAGGAGCGGGTGCGACGGGCAGAATGGTGGTGCGATTGGGGCTACTCAGCGCCTTATATACAATCAGGGCGAAAGCGCCTATCAGTAGAGTTGTGATTCCGGCAGCGACGACAGCGAGAAGCCCTCTCTTTGCCATTACTATACTCCAACCTAGAAGTGATTATGACAGACGCGACGCTACTACTCACCAATTAATATGTCAAGTACAAAATATATAAGTAGACGCGCTATAAACGTTGCGGCGAACCAATGGGGCTCTCCGCCCCTGCGGCAAGGCAGCCGCAGGGACAGAGAACCATGACAATCGAGATTACGACAGCAGTCGAAAAGTCAGGTGCAATATAAATTTATTGCATCTGGCATCCAGGGCATGCCTGATAGTTGTCGTAATTTTGGGTCGTCGGCGTGCCAAAAGGCGGATCACAGTCGATGGTTGGGGAACCAAGGAAGTGACTGTGTAATTTGCACGCCGCACCACTGTTGGGATCACGGTACTGAGTGGTCGTCCAGGTGACTTGTCCGGTATCCTGTACACCGGCGCAATCAGTCGTGCTCTTGTAAGGCGTATAAGGCGCTCCCGTCGTGATTTGCAGGAAGCAGACTACGCCACCGCCACTGCCTGAGCTGCCCTGTCCGGAGCCGTTCGTTGGAGCTCCGAGTGTAATTGAAATAGTTCCGGTACTGGTTACAGAACAATTGTAGCCCTGGTTTGTCGGTTGCGTGGAAGTACCCGTAGTACCCTGGGAAACTCCCGTTGGGCAGACACATTTTTCTTTGGCGCTGACCACGATCGACATAAAAGCGATCCCCGCAAGGACCAGGGTTGCCTGAAAGGCAACAAACCGGCTCGCGCTTCTGTTTCGCATATGCATGCTAACTCCATTTGTTGAAACATAGAAAGTACAGAGACGATACACTATTGTCCGGTTATGGATATATTGTCAAATACCACCTCCCTCATAGCTTGGACGCGGCTTCCGGTTGATTTGATATGTTTAGACTATGCGAAGGTTGACAATTCTATAGAGTGCCGCGTTGACCATGGTTTATTCGGGCGGGAAAATATTTCGGCAGACAGGGTTGCCCAAAAGCGGGAACCCGAAAGATATGACCAGCTCGCCGAGCGGAAAATAGATGTGTTGACGCCATGCTGCCCGCCCTTTTCATATGTTGACGTTCTAGTACAGATGTGGCCTTGGGCGACAAAGGTAATGCAGCATGACATGCCTTGTCAAGCTAAAGGTGCGATTGCATCAAAAAAGGGCGTGCCCATAATTTGTGGCATCACGCCGCGGCGGCCCAATACGCTTTGGCCTGGCCGCTTTCATACAAGCCAATCAGGTTCATTATGGCTCCGGC
>Ga0208589_1000346_pt1 | contig 22404 bp, 20 predicted proteins | sample NGESurshal092012_2_FD_184486 | JGI IMG/M metagenome (GOLD analysis project Ga0208589, IMG submission 184486) | Arctic peat soil microbial communities from Barrow, Alaska - NGEE Surface sample F53-2 shallow-092012 (SPAdes) | ecosystem: Environmental > Terrestrial > Soil > Wetlands > Peat ... | reverse complement strand
CGGTGAATGGATTGGCGTAGCTGGCCATGGAAACTCTCTCCTTGGTGGGGACGAACGTCCGCGGGCCCGCGGTGCGCGGGTCGTCGATGGAGTCTGTACTTACCACACGAACCGCGTGGTCCACCAGCCGGTGGTGACCACGCGGTGCGTGGTTTGGAAGGCGTTCAAGTCGGCTGCAGCGCCGCGCGCTCCCACGGCGGCGGCTCGGGCACGTCGATGATCTGTGGCGTGTGGTGCCAGACGTCGCGTGCGTTGATCGACGGCGCGACGTCCCAGGCCCAGCGTCCCGTCGCGACGCGCGTGAGCGCCCACGCCCGCGTCGTCGGGTCGGCCGCATCGACAGCGGGGCCACCCGGCGCGATCGCGACGGAGAGCAGCGTGCGTACGCCGGCGTCGGGTTCGACTTCGTTGAGCACGACGAACCACAGCCTCCACTGGCGCGTACCGTCGGCGAGCCGGGCACGCCGGAACGTGCACTCGCCCGGCGCGAGCTCGTCGAGCAGGCGGTCGACGTAGCGGAGCACGGCGTCGACCATCGTTCTCTCCAGTCGGTGCGGCCGGCCCCGGTCGGCAGGGCGTACGGGGCCTACGTCGGCCCGATCAATATCGGGTCCGGCGGCGTCGGGTCCTGCAGCCCCGTCGGCGCGATCGGCGGCGGCACGCAGCACGGCAGCGGCAGGTTACCGCCACCCGAGAGCGGCCCGAGGTACGCCATGAATGCGCCGCTGAGACGATCGGTGATCATCTGCAGCCGCACGTCGAGGTCGGCCGGACCGCCCAGCGCGACACGCGCCCAGAACTCGAACTGCGTGCACAGCGGCGCGAGCACCGAGCAGATCAGGCCCGAGCGCGGCGTCTGTCCGGAGACGACGAAGAAGCCGTGAAAGACGGGGCTGTTGATGCCGGCCGCGGCGACCTTGATGACGTACTCGACGAGCAGCGCGGTCGTCGGCACCTGGCCGTCGACGAACGCCGTGTTCAGGAAGAACGAGCAGCGCGACAGGCCGTCGTTGATGAAGATGGTCGCGTCCTCGCACGCCGCGGGCTTGCAGCCCGGGGCGCAGAGAAAGAGCGCGTTGATCGGGAAGTAGCCCTCGTCATCCGCCGCGTTGGCGAGCGCCGTGTTGCCCGGCTCGAGCACCGGGATGCGTTCGCGGGGGAAGATGACCCGGTAGCACTGGACGCTGTCCTGGGTGCCGCCGACGGGTGGGCAGGGGAGTTGGATACGCTGGGGCCCGTTGCACGGAAACTGGTTGGTGCTCACGGGACCCAGCGTACTCCACGCGGACGCGCGCCGAAAGCGCGCTCGCTACTAAGGAGGCGTGGGGATGTTCGACATCGTCGCCGGCATCGTCGAGGGCGACGACGGGGTGGCGAAGGGCTGCAGGCCGGCCTGTCCGCCGACCGGCTGCAGGCCCATGCGTGCACGAAGCAGCAGGACCTCGTCCGGCGTGAGCGTCGGGACGCCGCAATAGTCCGCGTACGGCACGCAGACGATGTAGCCGACCGCGACGATCCGCACGGGGCAGTACGTCGTGCCGTCGTTCAGGACGTTGATCGTGCCGGCCGTCGCGGCGAGCGTGCCCGCGATCGTGGGCTGCGCGGGGTTGTTCTGGACGCGGCCCGACTGGCCCGTCGTCAGCGTCACGGTGAGCTGACGGACGTCGTCGCGCGCGCCGATGCAGACCGCCGTCGTGAACGGCAGGTACATGCCGGGCGTGCAGACCAGGCCGTTGCGCACGGTCTGAGCACCCGCCGGATCGCCCCACGTCGGCCAGAAGCCGCCGATGCCGATACGGTACGAGCAGCCCGTGTCACCGAAGGTGAACTGCATCGCCGTGTAGTTGATGTGGAACTTCTGCATCAGGAACGAGTAGCCGGGGCCGTTGTGCGACTCCTGCAGCCAGTTCGAGTACAGCTTGGGGTCGTCCGCCGACGCGCCCGAGCCGCCGCGCTGGAAGCAGTCGAGAGCGTTGAACGTCACGCCCGTCACGAGGAACATGTACCCGCGATCGACGGGCGCGCCCTGACGGAACAGGTCCGTGTCCGAGATCGTCTGGATCCACCAGCCGCCCGGAATCGGATCGTTGACGCCCTGCGTGAAGACGTCCCGCTCCTGACCCGAGGGGATCTGGAGGTCGTCGCCGTCGGCGTTCGCCGGAAGCGGCACGCCGCCCGCGCCGGCCGGCGTGGTCACGACGAGCGACCACGTGAAGAGGCACGTCGCGTAGCGGAACGGCTCGAGCGCCGAGACGCTGTTCTGCAGGAGCGGGTCGCACAGACCCACGCCGCAGTACGAGACGACCTGGTTCTGGATGCCCAGAACCCAGGGACGGCCCACCATGAGGGCCTTGTACAACTGCATATCACCCTGTGCCATGACGAATCCTTTATCGAACTTCGAGGTTTCCAACCAGAAGGCTATCCGGCGGCGACGCCGCGCGCGCCGGACGACGCGATGGAGACGGACGCAGCGTTATGCTGCGCGCGGCACCGCGCAGGCTTGCGGGCTGACGCCCGTGTAGCCCTGGGGCATGCCGCCGGGCAGACGAGCCTGACCGGCGGGCGGCGTAACAGTGGTCGTGGTCGACGACGTGGTCGTCGTGGTCGCCACAGGAGCGATGATGGGCGCGGCGGCCAGGCCGAGGCGCGGCGCCACGTAGAGGTACCAGAGGTCGACGAAGCCGCTCGCGACGCCGCCGATCGCGAAGCCCGCCGGGATCGACGGTACGGTCGGCAGCGCGAACGCGAGGCCGAGGCCGCCGAGCAGGCCGACGCCGATCTTGGTCGCGGCCTTGACCCCGGGATCCCACGCGACGTTGCCGAGCAACATGTTCATCCCGATGCCCGTAGCCGCGGCGACACCGCCGACGACCGCCGAGTTCAGGATCATGCGCCACGCGCGCTGCGAGCCGCTCTCGCTGCCGCTGTACGCCGAGGCCCGGCCTCGCGACGCGGCGGCCGACGGGTTGCTGCGAACGCCAGCCGTGCTCCGGCGACGCGAACTACGGTTGGAGCTCTTGCGCTTGGCCATGATGTCTTCGACTCCTCGTTCTGTGATCGCGTACCGTCCGTGCAGGACGCGAAGGTTGCCGTGCTGGTCGTGTGCGAGTAGGGGCGCTGTCGCGGGCGGCCAGGCGAGGTAGGCCTCGCGCCAACCGGAGGGCGTAGGGTACTTGTACTTGATCCACTCGAGCCTGCCAAGTGTCGTCAGTTCGGTTGCCCTGCCGGGCATCCTTTCCGGTTGGACGTGCGGCTGGTGAAGGTAGGGCTCGGTCTTCATTCCGGGCGTGACGCGGTCCTCGATCCCGCGGCGCGTCGTCTCGTAGCGGCCCGTCAGGATCCAGAGCTGATCGCCGCCGTCCTCGCCACCACCCGGCTCGACGCGCAGCGTGGGCCGGGCCTGTGCGGCCCACGGGTGGTGGTACGAATACTCCGAGCGGCGCGGTCCCTCGGGCCCGAGGTAGCGCGCGAAGTCGAGCCAGTCGGTCTCGTCGCCGTCGTCCTCGCCGTCCTTCGGCGGCGTGGCCTTGCGGTACTGGACCTCGGTCGCGACGCCGAGCGCGTGCGTCGGACCACCGGGCGCGTCGGGCACCCACTCGCAGAGAAACTCCGCGGGCGGCAGGCCCTCGTGCAGCGCCGTGTAGGCCTCGGCCTGGCGCGCGCGCCGCGCCGGATCGACGGCGCACGCTGCGGCCGCGGCGCTCACGCGCGGCGCCGCCGCGTGTCCGTGCGGCGCGCGGGCGGCGCGGCCGCGCTCGTCGCGACGACGTAGCTGCGGTTCGCGTACGCGACGACCGCGACGACCGCGACGACGGCGACGCCGATCGCGATGAGCCACGGCGTGGAGAGTCCCGCGGGACCCGGTGGCACCGGCGGCGCGGGCGCGGGCAGCGATTCGCCGGAGTGCAGCCGCACGCCCGCGGAACTCTGGTCCTCGGCGCTCGAGAGCGCCGCGGCCTGCTGACCGAAGGGATTGGGGTCGCGGTTCGGATCGAAGCACGCGAACGCGTCGCCCGCCGGTCCAACCGGTATCGGCACGCCCCAGGGCGGCAGCACGGCCGTGCCGGGAATCGCGATCGCGTCGAGGCGCAGGCCGTTCGCCTGGTAATACGCGGTCCACAGGCCGAACTGCAGCGAGAGCGCGCCGACGGTCTGCGCGGAGGCGTCGGCCTGCAGCGCCGCGACCAGCGCGTCCCAGCCCGAGCCGGGCTGCGCGGTCTGGTAGACCTGCGCGTGCGAGGTCAGGCCCGCCTGCACGTCCGCGTCCCACGCCGTGCCGTCGGCCAGGCCCAGGGCCCCGCGCAGGCGACGCACGACGGCCGCGCCGGTCGTCTCGCAGACGTTGACCGAGCCGTCGTCGCGCGTGTAGCTCCACCACGCCGGTGGCGTCGAGGCGTCCGGACCGGTCGTGCTGAAGTCGGGCGGCGAGGGATACATCAGCGTCCCGGCTGGTGGCGGGTGTCGACGTACCAGGCCGCGGCAACCAGCGCCGCCGCGACGGCCGCGGTGATCAGACCGCCGACGAGGTCGGGACCGGCTGCCGCGGGCGTCGTCGTGACGGTCAGCGTGCCGGGAACAACAGCCTGGCCCGCGGGCGCGGCGAACGGTGCCAGTCCGTATGGATTCGGAAAGGGGCCACGGCGCGTGCGCGCCGCAGCGAAGGCGTCCAGCGCACTAGCTACCCGGCCGAGCGACGCGTCGGAGCAGCCGCCGCGACGCAGGCGCGAGGCGCGCTCGGCCACGGGCAGCTCGAGCCAGCCGTCGGCGTTGAGGCGCAGGCGAGCCAGCCACTGGTCCTCGGCCGGTACCGCGGCGGGCGCGACCTGGCCCGCGGGCCCGTACACGCCTGGTGCGACGACGCCCTCGAAGCGTCCACCGAAGAGCCCCGGCTGTCCGACCATGCCGGTCGGCACCTGCGCGCTGACCTGGCCCACGCCCACGGTGCCCGCGATCGTCTGCGCGCCGATCATGCCGGCCCGCCACGGCAGCCCCGTCGCCGGGTCGTAGAGACCCCGGGGGTCGGCCATGGTCTGTCCCGCCGGAGCGATCGCCGGCTGCGCGGCCTGGCCGAGCGGCGGCGACGCGCTCGCCCGGAGCTGTTGCTGCCGCTGCGCGTCGAACGCCGCGCGCGCGGCTTCGACCTGTGCGGACAGACGCGCCGAGGCCTGCTGCTGCGACGCGGCCTGCGACGCGGCATTGCCCACGCCGTGGTCCGACTGGCTGCGTCGTCCGGTCGGAAGTCCTTCGTCGCTCGAGCGGGCACCGGCGCGCTGCGGTCCCATCGGACCGCTGCGTCCGCCGCTCTGCGCGGACACATCGGACATCGCCAGCCTCGGAGCTGCCCGCGGCGCCGGTCCCTGCGGACGTGCCGGCCCGTTGCTGTCCACGACGCCGACGACCCCCGCGAAGGGATCGGGCGCACCGCGCGCTGCGAACGCGGGCCCGAGCGTCGGGGCGGGCGCGGGTGCGCCGTACATATCGTCGAGCGTCGGGGGTGCGCGGCCTGGCATACGCGAAGACTATCGCGACGACCGGCTGGGGTCTACTAGACCACGCGGAACGCGGGCACCATGCCGAGCCCCGTCAGCGGATCGTATCCGATGACCATCGGCTGACCGAAGATGGCCTGTCCAGCAGAACGGGGCGGCGGCGAGCCACCACCCGGTCGTCCGCCGCCGCCGCCGCCGCCGCCGCCGCCGCCGCCGCCGCCGCCGCCGCCGCCGCCGCCACCAGGTCGTCCGCCACCACCGGGGAACGGTCCCGGGACAGGACCGCCGGGAAATCGGAAGCCCGACGTGCGAACGATGAACGGAAACGCATAGGGCAACTGGTAACCGTAGCCGTACGGTGCGTACGGGTACTGATACGGCGAGAGGAACGGCGCCGAGAACGACAGCCCGCCGCAGTACGCGTCGATCGCGCTCATCAGCGCTGGCATCGCGGTTCCGCCGAGGCCCTGCCCGCCATACGAGAGCGCGAGGTTCAGGGCATTCAGCTTGTCGTAGTAGCCGAGGCCGCACCACTGCCCGACCGAGAGGCCCGTCTTGGACAACCAGTACGTCGCCGAGAGCGGAAAGGCGCTCTGGCCGAGCACCGCCATGGTCTGACCCGCGGGCTTGGTCTGCGCGATCGTCATGCTGCGGATCAACATCGCGCAGCCGGCCTCAATGGCGTTGATCATCGCCTGGAGGCGCTGTTGGTCAGCGAGCGTCCACGAGATATACGTGTTGCCGCCCGCGAAGGCGCCGCCCCAGAACGTGACGAGCAGGCGGCGCGTGCGCTCGGCGTTCGAGAGCGCGAGCCAGCTGTTGCAATCGAGGCCGAGCTGCGCGAGCAGGCCAGTGCCGTTGAAGACGAGTGCAGGCTGCGTCGGCAGGATCGTGGGCTGACCGGTCCAGCTCGAGGGCGGCGTGCCGCCAGGAACGCCCATCGGTCCCTGGCCCGGCTGCGAGGGCGGCACGGGCCGTTGTGGCTGGACGAAGGACGGCGCGGTGAACTGGTGGAAGCGGTAGGTCGCCATGGCTACGAGATCCTAGTCAGAGGGAGGTGGTTCCCGAAGCCGTCGACGAATCGACCTAGCCGTGAGGATAGAGCTTCGGAAGCAGCGTCGCGCCGGGAAGGCCACCGCGCGGCGCAACGGCGCCGATGTTCTGCTGCTGGTGCTGGATCGCGCAATACTGGTCGACCATCGCGATCAGGTTGTCGAGCCACGCAAGGCTGTTGGGCCAGCCTGGATTGATGGCCTGTGCTCCGCCTGCTGTGTTGATGATCGCGAGCGTCTGTGCCGCAATCGCCCCGACCACATAGCCGCGCATCACCGAGCGCTTGAACGCGTGGTTGATCGCCTGCCATTGGGCGCACGAGGAGTTGATCGCAGCGAAGAACGCGGCCGAGTTGAAGTTGGTGTGAGGAAGTACTGGCCACCAACCACCCGACGGAACAGCGCTTGCGCCCGGGGGGAATAGATTGGTATCCGAGAGGTCCTGTCCCGGCGTGAGGCCGAGCGCGACCTGCCCCGCCGGTGCCACGCTCTGCCCGCCGAACGCCTCCTGCCCGTAGGGCATCGACACGCGCTCCGTAGCCTGGCCCGCCGCGTTCAACGGCGGCGCGGTCGTACGGGCGCCTTGCATCGCGCAGTAGCGGTCGACGAACGAGACCATCGTGCTGACCCAGCAAGCGTCATGGGCAGCGGCGACGGGAATCGGCGACTGGTTGTCCACCTGAAGCGGGAAACGAGTCGGTGAATTCGTCCGCAGTGTTCCGCCGGAACCCAGACGCGTCACCGCGTACCCCGTCATCGTCGAGTTCTTCCAGCCGATCGAGAGCGTCGACCACTGCGCGCACGACGATCCAACGGCCCCGAGGAAGGCGGCGGGAGAGAAGTTCGTCGGCATCGCGTAGTCGCACTGCGCGATGTAGCCGAACTTCGTCACCTGGAATGGCACGTAATTCACCGGATGCCCTGTCGGTGCAGGCCCCATCGGCACCGGAACCTGCCCCGCCGGTCCGACCACCTGCTGCGCGAACTGCGCCTGCCCGTTGTTCATCACAGCAGGCCGCCCGGTGCCGCCGAGGCGGCACGTCGGACAGTTCGGATCGGGCGCGTTCGGATCGAGGACGCTGCCGGCGAGCCACGGCATCGCCGCGGGCCCCTTGCCGAGGAACGCGAAGCGCGCGCCGTAGTCTGGGCCGTACCTGTCTGGACCAAAAGAACTCGTGCAGCCGCACATTCTAGTAGCTCCCTTGCGGCTGGGCCGCCTGCTGCTTGCGCAGCTTTTCGTTCCACAGGATGAACGCTAGCGCGAGGGCGAATCCCCCGGCGATCAGCGCGGTCTGCAGCGGTGGCTGGTTCGCGAAGAACCCCGTGTCGGCGGCCTGACCGGCCGGCGCGATCGGCGCCCGCGTGACATCGAACCAGACCGTGTACGGCTGGCCGTTCGCGATGACGTTCGAGGCGATGAGCGCGCGCCCGGGGACGGCCACGTTCCGGCTGAAGAGCACGGTCGCCCCGCCCGGAAACAGGCGTCCGAGCAACGCGATGCCGTCGGCCGGACTCGCGATGGCGTAGGCCCCGAGCGTGATCGGCGTCGTCATCTGCGGCTCCTCTGCGTCGAGCGCGCCGCGCGCGGGTTGCGCCGCGCCGTCTGCTCGGCGCGCAGCGTCGGATCGACCGCCGGCACGTCGCGCGCGAGCCAGACGATGGCTCCAACGCCGACGACCACCACCGCGAAGACGATCCACGCGTTGAACTGGAAGGGCACGACCGTCTGCACGACCGGGATCGTCGCCGCGACGTTGGCCGGCACGGCGTTGCAGACCGCGCCGCTCGTGCTCGTCGCGTTGCTCGGCGCCTGGGGCGCCGCGTCGATCGCCGGCAGCGCCGCGCCCGCGGGCACGCGCACCTCGTCGGGCGAGCCGACGCCGTAGCGGCTCGCGCCGGTGCCGGCGACGACGCCCTCGTAGTAGCCCTCGCCGACCCAGAGGCCGGTCTGCAGCGTCGCGGCGCTCACCGGGCCGGCCCCGAGCTGGGCGTCGCCATGGACCGCGCTGAGGTACTGGGCCGGTGCGTTGGCGTCGTTGGCGACGGCCCACAGCGCGCGCAGCGTCGCGGCGTCCCAGCCGCCCGGCGGGTTGAGCGGATCGGGCGAGGGCACGGCCGTGCCGTCGAGCAGCGTGCCGTCGAAGGTCGGCAGCGGCGTCGTCGTCAGGCGGTCCTGCAGACGGTACTGCAGGTCGTAGAGCAGCCCCGCGCCGGTCGACGAGCACACGCTCGTCGTGCCGTCCGCGTTGGCGTGGAGGAACCAGGCCGAGAGCGGGACGGCCGACGCGAAGTCGCTGGGTTGCGGGTACGACACGGTCGGGCCCTTAGCGGCGCGACCGCGTGTGCGAGGTCGACGAGCGCAACGCGCCGACGTGGATCGCGTCGTCGTGCATGCGGTTCATCGGGTTGCGGAAGCTGCGCAGGTGGTGGTCGGCGTGGCCGCGCAGGTTGCCGAAGTACGACCCGTCCGACGGGTTCGAGCGCGGCGCCACGGGCGGCGGGCGCGTCGCGAAGTAGACGATCGTACCGAGTAGGACGAAGCCCACGACGGCGGCGCCGGCGTAGACCAGCATCATCGTCGGCTGCTGCTTGAGCGCGAGCAACTGGTAGAACTGCTGCATCTGGGCCGCCTGCGCGGAGTTCTGCTGGGCGAGCTGCAGGTTGCCCGCGGCCTGCGCCTGCTGCGCGGCGGCCTGCAACTGCGCGATCTGCGTCTGGGTCTGCGACGCAAGGCTCGCGATCTGCAGCTGGTTGCCCGAGTTGACGATCCCGGCGATCGTCGCGCCGGTCGTGTTCAGGCCCGTCGAGACGGCACTGTAGAGCGCCTGCTGCGCGGCCGGAGACATCGTCGCCACGGCAGCCGTGCTCCCGGTAGCTACCGTCCCGGTGCCGGCACCAGGGATCGCTGCGTACGACTGGATCGCACCGATCGAAGTGTCCGCGATCGTGTTGCCGCTCAGATCCCGCACCGTCCCGGGGATGAAAGTGTAGTCGGAGTAGTACTCCGCCGAATTGCCGTTCTGATCGTTGCCGACCCACGCAGCGCCCGACACGGGGCTCGAGTGTCCCAGGGGCAGCGCGGAGGCCTGGCCCGCGGGGTAGAGCCGCGGCAGCAGCGTTGCGCCGGGGAAGCCTCCGCGCGGCGCGACGGCGCCAACGTTCTGCTGCTGGCGCTGGATCGCGCAGTACTGATCAACGGTACGCGATGCCTGGAACAGCAGCGCTTGCTGCGTTCCGGCCGCGGCAACGGACGAATTCACGTCGTAACAGTTGGACTGCAGACCGGCTCCTCGGCCGTTGAAGTAGCCCACCAGCACCTGAAGCTTGAAAGGCATCGCGAGCGTTGCCCACTGCGCACACGACGACCCCACGGCCTGCAGGAATGCGGCAGACGAAAAGCTCTGCAGAAGCTGAAACGCGGCTGCGCTCGGAGCGCACCGTAGGCCAGGCGCTCCCAGCCGCTGCCGAAGAACCGTAGCCTCGTCCGGAGTGAGAGAGCCGGAAGCCTGCCCCGCCGGCGCCACGCTCTGTCCGCCGAACCGCTCCTGCCCATAGGGCATCGACGCGACGGCCTGACCCGCCGGCGCCACACCGCCGCCATAGGCGGCCGGACCACGCGAAACCAGGAACGACGGGGTCTGCATCGACTTACCTCGAGTACGACTCGGCGCGTGCCGAGCGATTGGTGGAGCGGACCGCACGCGTGTCAGCGCGCGCGGCCGGTTGGTTCTTGCCCGAAGCGTACACGAGGTACGTGACGATGCCCAGGACGACCACGACGACGCCGATCCAGAGCACCGTGTTCATCGGCGCCTGCTGGAACGCGAGGTACTGGTTGAACTGCTGCATCTGGTTGGCCTGCTGCTGGCGCTGCATGGCGAGCGCCGTCAGCCCCTGAGCCTGCGCGGCCGCGCCCTGGTTCAGCAGGATCGCCGCCTGCTGCTGCGCCTGCTGCTGCAAGATCGCGATCTGCGCGGCGTCGTTCGTCGTGATCGCGTTGGTGATCGACGTGGCGGTCGTGTTGAGCGGCATCGCGACGGCGTTGATCAGCGCGAGCTGCGCGGCGTCGGGCATGCCACCCGGAGCGCTGGTCGTGCTGGGCGGAGGTGCTGCCGCGATCGGCGCGGGCGCGCCCGTCGCGGCCGTGTACGCCGCGGCGTTGCAGACGACGGCGCCGCCGGGCAGCGCGGTGGACGGACCGAGCGACTGGCCCGAGGCGTTCAGGGCGTTGCCTCCGGCGTCGACGCACTGGCCGTACGCGTCGGCGCCGACGGTGCCGGGCGGCGCGTTGGCCGGCATGGCGACCTGGCCCGCGGGGCGCACGACCGCGCGCGCGAACTGCGCCTGGCCGTGCGGCAGCAACGGCCGACCCGCGGGACGTACGATCGCCTGCGCGAACTGCGCCTGGCCGTGCGGCAGCAGCGATCGTCCCGCGGGCTTGGGTGCCGCGGGTGCGGCCGCGTTGTTCGCGGCGTCGGTCCAGAGCTGGTAGAACATGTCGACCTCGTTGAGTAGCTGCTGCTGTCCGCCCGTCGTCGCCGCGAGGGCCTGCACGGTCGGCCACGGGTCCTGTTGCGCGGTCGCCGTGGAGATCAGGTTGTTCGGGCTGTTGTTCAGGAACTCGTCCTGCAGCACGGCCGCGATCGCGTTGAGCGTCGGCAGGTCGAGCTGCCCGCTGAGCGGCACGGCCGCGTACATCGCGAGCGACGTGGGGCTCAGGCTCGTCGAGAGCGCCGTCGGGTCGATCACCGTGCCGAGCGGAGGCACCGGGTTGGTGCCGATCCAGCGCAGCTGGGCCTGCGCGAGCGCGATCGTCTGCGGCGTGACCTGCAGGTTCGAGGTGCCGTGCGTGTCGGTCTGCTGCACCTGGAACGACGGCGCGTGCGTGCCGAACTGCTTGTACGCAAGCCAGCTCGCGAACGCGAGGCCACCGACCACGACCGCCCCGGCCACGAACTCGGCGATCTGGCCCGCCGGCGCGACGAACTGGCCCTGCCCGTGCGGCAGCAGCGGACGCACCGCGCCCGCCGGGTGCACCGACGACCAGGGATCGACGGCCAGCGACGCGCTCGTCATCAGTTCCGCCTCGACGACCGGCTCGTCGTGCGGCTCGCGCGCGGGGCCGACGCGGCGTAGACCGGCGCGGCCGCCGGGCGCGTCGCCAGGTAGATCCCGCCGAAGGCGAGCAGCAGCACAACCACGCCGCCGACGATCCAGAGCGTCGTCGTGTCGTTGCTCGGTGCCAGACCGAGCGACATCAGGGCCTGCTGCATGCTCGCGGCCTGCGCGGAGTTCTGCTGCGCGAGCTGCAGGTTCCCGGCCGCCTGGGCCTGCTGCGCCGAGGTCTGCAACTGTGCGATCCGCAGCGCGGTCTGCTGCTGCAGGTTCGCGATCGCGACGTTGTTGCCGCTAGTGATGATCGAACCGATCGTCGCGCCGGCCGTGGATAGTCCGCTGCCGATCGTGCTGAACAGGAGCGTCTGCTGCGCGGGCGTCATGCCCGCCGTCGCCGCGGCCGTGGCCGCCGCGGGGTTGCTCGACGCCGTGTCGAAGAGCGATCCGGTGGCCGTACCCGCGGTCCCGCTCGTCGTATCCGGCGTGGGCGTGATCCCGGCTTCCTGCGGCGTGACCGTCATGTCCGCCGTCGGCGTCGCGTCGGGCGTCGAGAGGCTGGCGATCATGTTGTCGATGTCGTCAGCCTGACCCGCCGGCCGCACGACGGCGCGCGCGAACTGCGCCTGGCCGAAGGGCATCAGCGGACGCGCGAAGGCAGTGGCGGAGTGCATGGCTGGACTATCGTACACGGCTACTCCGGCTGGTGCGAGGGTTGGCGGGCGGCGGCGCGGGCCGCGTGGCGACGTAGACACCGACGGCCGCGACGGCGAGCACGACAGCGCCGACGAGGGCCTCGGCCGGCGTGATGCCGAAGAAACTCGGTGTCGCGGGCGGCGCGATCGCGGACCCGTCCGAGGAGGCGGTCAGGCCCTGCAGGACGGCCGCGAAGTCCTGCACGCCAAGGGCGACCGTGAGGTTGCGTACCGGTCGGGTCCAGCCGGGTGGCGCTGGCACCTCGAGCGCGCTCGGCGCGCCGTACTGGCTCAGGTCGAACGGCGAGCCCTCGAGCCAGCTGCGCTCGAGCCACGGCTTGGGCCGCTCGAGGTCGTCGATGAAGACGCTCTGCAGGTTCGGCGGCACGACCGTCGCTGCGAGCGACGAGAGCGCCGCGACCACGCCGCCGATCAGGCCCGAGATCCCGAACGTCGCGGGCGACAGGGCAGCCCCGACGGCCCCGGCCATCGCGCCGATGCCGCGCAGGTCCGCGCCCAGGGCCGGGTCGGTCGTGCTCAGGGCCGTGACCGTCGCGACGGCCCCGCCGGCCAGGGCGCTGAGCGAGCCGCCCGCCGCCTGCGCCGTCCGCATGTTGCGCCACAGGGCGTAGCCGCGCGAGTCGAGCACGACCTGCTCGGGCGTGCGCGAGACGATCGAGGCGACCCACGCCTGGAGCCACGGCAGGTAGTCCGCGTAGGACGGCCGGAGCTGTTCCGGCTCGGCCGGGTTGCCGACGGTCCCGCCGCTGCCGACCCAGTTCGAGTCGAACGCGTAGGTGTCCCAGCCCTCCGGCGCGGCGGTGCGGTCCGAGCAGTCCGCCGCGCGGTAGAACTGCTTGGCCTCGCTCTGCCAGACGAAGTCGTTGTACGCCGTGGGCGAGGTCAGCAGCCCGAGGTCGAAGACCTGCGGCGCGTTGTCGTTGCTCCACGCCGAGGGCGACGGGATCTTCGTGTAGGCCGGCGGGACGCGCAGCAGGAACTGCATCCGCGGCAGGATCTGCGTCGGGTGCGTCAGCGCGTTGGTCGGATCGGTGAAGCACCGCGAGAAGACCCGGCGCGCCGCGTTGGGGATCGTCCCCGAGTAGTTGACGATCGGACCGGGCGCCGAGTCCGTGTCGCTGTCGTCGGAGTTGCATCCGCCGTACGAGTTGATCCCGAAGATCCCCGTGCCCGGCACGATGATGCACCGGGTCTGGTGCGGCGCGAGCCAGACCGTGTTGTTGTAGCGCGTGCTCGCCGCGAACTCCGACGCGAGCGGCGGTCCGTGCGGATCGGGCGGACCCGTGAACCAGGCCTGCGAGAGAAAGCGCGAGACCGGGTCGATCATCCACGGGATGTTGATCGAGTTGAAGTACTGCATGACCCCGTGCGCCGCGTTCTTCAGCGCGATCGGGTCCTGGTTGGCAGCCGCGAGCTGGATCTGCGACTGGGCGTACTGGGCCCAGCCGGTCGCGAGCGCGGAGTCCATCCACTGCGGCACCGTGCCCGAGCCGGGCGCGACGTTGCCGACGACGGTGTTGTCGGCGTTCTGCAGTGGATGACCGTAGAAGTCGGTCAGTGGACGGGTCTGTGACGGGATGTTCTCGAGCGTGAAACGCGCGACGTTGGCGCCGGAAGTGCCGGGAGCCGACGCGACCCGGGCCACCACCTGACCGGCCGGTCGGTGCGAGCGGTTCACGACGACCGCGCCCGCGTCGCGTAGTTGCGGCCCGCGCGCGCCGCGCGCACCGGCGCCGGTGCCGGCGCGGGCGCCGTGCGCGTCAGGTAGAACGCGAGCCCGCCGACGGCGAGCACGACGCCGAGCACGGTCACGACGAAGACGGGCGTGACCGACGAGCCGAGCTGCTGCACGATGCCGTTCGGCAGGCCCGAGGGCACCGTGGCCGGGGTGATGCCGGACGGCGTGACCGGCACGGCCGGTGTTCCTGGCGTGACCGGCAGGACCACCGTCGGTGCGACCGTTCCGGCCACCGGGACGCCGCACGTCGCGGCGCCCGTGCGCGCTACGTTGCCAGATCCCAGCGACGCGCCCGACGGGTCGAGCACGTTGCCCGAGGCGTCGACGCACTGGCCGAAGTCGTCGACGCCGAAGGAACCGGGCGGCGCACCAACCGGCAGTGCCTGACCTGCGGGACGCACGATCGAGCGCACGAACTGCGCCTGGCCGAAGGGCAGCAGGGGACGCACTGCACCTGCGGGCTTCGGAAGTCCGTCCATCGGCGTCGGGGAGTTCGAAGCATCGACCCACTGCTGGTACAAAATATTGACGTCGCCGATCAGTCCCTGCTGACCCGAGGTCGTAGCCAGGCCGGTCTGCACGACCGGAGTGGGGTCACGCTGCATCGTCGCCGTAGGCTGGGTCTCGGAGTTCACGTTCGTATCGGACAATCCCCATAGCAGCACATACGGCAGCGCCGCGACCGTCGCGGCATCGAACTGGCCCGTCGGTGTGACCGCCGCGTAGGCCGCCAGGGCGGACGGACTGAATGTGGTCACATTGGAGTCCGGCCGTAGGCTACTCATCGTAAAAGGATGCGTGCCCATCCACCGCAACTGCGCCTGCATCAGCGCGATCGTCTGTGGGGTGACCAGATCCGACTGCTGGAAGGAGGGCTGATACGTGCCGAACTGCTTGTACGCAAGCCAGCTTGCGAACGCGAGGCCCCCGACGACGACGGCCCCGGCCACGAACTCAGCGATCTGGCCCGCGGGCGCGATCGGAGGCGCGGCGAACTGGCCCTGACCGTGCGGCAGCAGCGGTCGGCCCGCGGCCGAGATGCTATCGAGCTTCGGTGCCGCGTTGGTACTCGGAAAGAGCAGCATGTAATACCCGTACAGGTTGTCGACGGCCGTGAGCGTGACCTCTGGATCGTTCAGCTGATCGATCGTCGCACGCTCAGACGCCGGGACCATCGCGTACACGTACGCGTACGCCGCGAGCGTCGGGGCATCGATCTGTCCCGACGGACTCACCGCCGCATACGCGGCAAGCGCGGCCGGGGTCAGCGACGGGGCGTACGACATCGGAGTCGGCATCAGCGGCAACACCGTCCCGGACGGCGGCGGATGAGTGCCCATCCACTGGAGCTGCGCCTGCATCAGCGAGATCGTCTGTGGCGTGGCCACGATCGGTTGCTGTTGCATCGACGGCTGGTGCGCGCTGAACGCCTTGTACGCGAGCCATCCGCCCAGACCCAACGCACCGACCGTCGCCACGCCGAGCGCCACGGCGAGTTCCGCCTGGCCCGCAGGACGCACGACCGCCCGCGCGAACTGCGCCTGGCCGTGCGGCATCAGCGTACGTGCGGCGTCCATCTCATCACCTCGCGTACGACGCGCGGCGCGTGCTCGGCGTCGGCGCCAGGCTCTTGCCCGCCATGTACATTCCGAGGCCCACGCCCGCCACGACGACGACCGCTCCGAGGATCCAGCCGGCATTGTTGCTTACGAACGCGAGCGGTCCGGTCGCCGGCGCGGGCACGGGCGTCACGCCGACGGGCGCGGGAGGTGCCAGCGTCGTCGTGGGGATGTTGATCGGCGCGCTGCACGTGGCCGCGCCCGAACGCTGGACGTTACCGGCCCCGAGGTTCGCGCCCGTCGCAGAGAGCACGTTGCCGGCGATGTCGACGCACTGGCCGAAGTTGTCGGCGCCGAAGGCGTTCGGCGGCGAGCCGGCAGGCATGGCCTGGCCCGCGGGGTAGAGGCGCGGCAGGAGCGACGCGCCGGGAAAGCCCGCGCGCGACGCTACGGCACCAACGTTCTGCTGCTGGTTCTGGATCGCGCAGTACTGGTCGACCCTCGCGACGCCCTGAGCGATGTCGGCTGCGGTAAAAGGCATGGGAGGCTGACCAACTGCCGTAAGTACTTGACCCGCGCTCGCGATCAAGCCTTGGCGCTGTCGCAGAAGCAAGATCTCATCCGGTGTCAGCGTCGGAATCGTGATCGGGTGAGACTGATACCATCCGCGCACCAGCGTCTGCTTGAGCGTTGCGTTCATCGATGCCCACTGCGCGCACCCGGAGCTGATGCTCGCCAGGAACGTCGCGGAACTGAGAGCAGCAGCGTAGGGATAGACTTCGTGGAAACGCCAGCCAGCCTGCGTCTGCCCCGCCGGCGCCACGCTCTGTCCGCCGAACCGCTCCTGCCCATAGGGCATCGACGCGACGGCCTGACCAGCCGGCGCAACAACCGCGTGCAAGAGAAACGAAGGCATGGGCATGACGGACTCCTACGCAGCCACGCTGCGACGGGTTGAACGGCGATTCGACGCCGCGGCCCGCGCCGGCGGCTGCGGACGCGAGACGTACGCGAGCCCGACGAGGCCCGCGACGACGACCGCGCCGACGACGAGCGCGGACCAGATCGAGGGCGCCCCCGGTGCCGCCGTGGGGACCGGCACGATACCGGTCGGTACGGCCTGGACCGTCGTCCCCGGGACCGTGGAATCGATATGCGTGACCAGCGGAAGGACCGTCGCCTGCCAGGGCGGCGGCGCCTGGCACGTCGGGTTCGCCGCGATCCACGCGTCGCGATCGACGCTCGTCGCGAAGTACGGATCGTACGTGTAGCCCACCGCGCCGAGCAGGACGTTCGGGTTCTGCGGCAGCGCGCAGTCGGCCTTCGTCGGGGCCGGCGGCGTGACGTCGGTCTTGTCCGGGGCCGGCAGCGTGATCGGCGGACACGCCGGGTTCGCGGCGTTCCACGTATCGACCTGCGCCTGCGTCGTGAAGGGCGTGGACGGCAGCGTGCAGTCCGGCGCGGGCGGTGGCAGCGGCACCACGCTCTGTACGGTCAGGCTGCTGGCCGGCGCGTCTGGACCGACGATGCCCGCGGAACTGGTGGCCCGTGCCGTCACGACGTAGGTGCCGGGCGGCAGCGCCGCGGTCGTGAACGAGGCCTGCGTCGGCGCGCCCGTCGCCCCGGCCAGGATCTGCAGCGGCGTGAGTCCCGCCGGGATGACCGCCGAACCAACCACCGCGCCGTTCATCACGAAGTCGACCCGCGCGACGGGCGCGCCGGCGGCCCACGTCGCGAGCAGCGTAGCCGGCGTGTTCGGGGGCAGCGACGCGGGCGCCGCGATCGTGACGAACGGCGTGCCCGCGATGATCAGCCCGATCGAACCGGTGCGTCCTGCCATCCCAGGCACGGTCACCGTCGTCGCGCGCGTGAAGCCCGGCGGGTCCGGAGGGTTCTGCGTCGGGACCGCGGCGCCGCCGCTGATGTTCTGTGCGCCGGCCGCGATCGCCGCCGGGACCAGCGCGCTCGCGCCCTGGGCGCGCGCCGCGGTCGCGATCGCGTTGACCAGGCGCAGCGAATAGACCAGCGGCGCGAGCGCCGCGGGGTTCGATCCGAACGGATCGTCCCAGCCGCCGCAGCGCCAGTCATCCGGGGCGTACGGGCAGGGTCGTCCGTAGACATCCACGCGGTTCGGGAAGGTCCACAGCGCGTCGCAGCCGCTGCCGTCGCCGGCCGTTACGCAGTATCCGTACGGCGTACCGACGCGCGTGAGTTGCAGGCGGACCGGCGTGTAGACGTTGCTGCCCAGGGCACCGGCCGCGTGCGTGCTCTGGTAGATGCTGATCGCCGCGGCCGCGATCGTGCCGGGGTTGCCCAGGATCGTGAGCGTCTGCGTGCCCGGGGCGAAGCCAGGCCCGTACGCCATCTGGAGCTGCTGGACGTAGAGCGGCTCGCCCCACGGATTGAGGTCCATGGCCTGATAGGCGTACCCGAGGAAGAGCCACGCCTGGCGCACCAGGGCCGCCTGCTGCGCCGCCGTCTGGCCGTTGCCGGCCGTCTCCGCCGTCCGACTGCTCGCCGCGATGGCCTGGTCGAACCACGCATTCGCGAGGGCCGGGTCGAGGTAGTGGATGTACGTCGGCGTCGTGATGCGCTGCCACTGCGGCATGGAGACCTCGCGAGAAAAGGCGGACGGCTCCACCTGCGCATCGCCCCCTATGAAGGGAGCGATGCGAGATGGCTCTCAAGGCGCAAGGGTCAGGCCGCGCGGCGCGAGCTGCGATCGCTGCGACGTGCTCCGCGCATCGCGTGGCGCGCGCCGTAGTACGACCCGATCGCCGCGGCGCCACCGATCACGATGACCGAGACGCCGAGGCTGATCAGCGCCGCGCCGTAGTTCCGGCCCATCGCTGGTACGGTCGTCGTCGTCGTGGTCGTCGCGGGCACGCTCGTCGTCGTGCTCGTCGCGGGGGCCATCACGGGGTTGCCGGTCGCGTCGAGGATCAGCGCGCCAGACTGGTCGACGACCTGGCCGTTGGCGTTGATGCCCGAGGGCACCTGCGCGACGGGCGAGACGGCGGCGACCTGGCCCGCGGGGCGCAGGAAGGACGGCATGTTGGCGATGAGGTTCTGGTTGTACATGGGGCGGATTCCTTGGTGGAACGTCGAGGGAGTGGCTAGCCGTGGCTCCCCGCGCCGTCCGCGGAACTGAGCCTGTCGAAATCATAGAAGCCGTACGCGGTCGGGTTCGCGACGAGCGTCGCGTACGGCGCCGTCAGGCCCGGATGGTACTGCGAGAACCACCACGCTGGCCAGCCCCTCCACGCGGCGCGCCAGTCGGTCGGGGCCGCGGCGCGACCTGCTGGCGCCGTGACCTGCCCCAGGGCGGCATTCGGCCCGAGCCGGCGGGTCGCCTGGTACGGACTCTCGCCGAGCATCGCGCCGCGGATCGACGGGTCCGACCACAGCTCCTGGCCGTCGAGCCAGACGAACGAGGTCATGTGGTTGATGTCCTGGCCCTTCTGCGTGATCCAGTACGGATCGGCGCGCAGGCCCAGGACGCGCTCCAGGGCGAGCAGCGTGGCGACCAGGGCCTTGCACTCGCCGCCGTGCGCGAGCGTGTACGCGACCGGTTGGTAGCAGTCGACACCAACCGGACAGGGCACGTACGGCAGCGACTGCACGGCGCGCAGCGCCTCGAGCGCGAGCAGGCGCGCGAACCACTGCTGCGCGCGCACCACGCTCCCGAGCAACGGGTCGCGGGGCGCGGCGCCGGCGAGCACCGCGGCCAGCGCCCCGGCACGCGCGAAGACGACGCGCGCCAGGGCCTGCAACTCCGGGTCGTCTTCGCCCTCGCTGGCCAGGCCGTTGGTCAGCGCGATCCGGTCGCAGATCGGCGTCGTGTCGTCGACCCGGAAGGGCGCGCTCGGGTAACGGCTCGAACTCACGCGTCGAGCTTACCAGTCGGTGAGCTCGACGCCTAGCTCGGTGGTGACGACACGGTGTCCCAGCCACCGCCCTGCTCCTGTGGTTCGGCGTCGTCGTCCGGCGACGGAGCGACCGCGGGCAGCGGTGACGCGACAGGCTCCGGCGGTGGCGAAGCGACCGCGAGCGGCGGCGGTGTATCGACCTCGGTCGGTGGCAACGGCAGCGGCTCCTCGGGCGGTGGCGCGACCGCGCTGCGTCGGACCGGAGGCGGTGCCGGCGCGGGAGGACTCGTCGAGAACATGATGCTCGGGCCCATGCGGTAGCGGTGCGTCAGCGGCGAGTACGGACCCGGTGGGACCGCAGGATTCGACGCAGGGTTCTGGGCCACCGGTGGTGGTGGCGGTGGCGGCGGCGGAGATGCCGGTGCCGCAGCCATCGGCGGGGGAGGCGGCGGGACGTACGCCGGCGGTGGCGCCGCAGTCGTCTGCGGTGGCGGAACATACGCCGGTGGCGGGCTCGCAGGCAGCGTAGCCGAGGGTGGTGCCGCAGCCGCCGCGGCTGCCGCTGCGGCCGCTGCGCGAGCCGGCGCGTTCTTGGCGAACTCCATCACGGCGCCCGCGAACGGCGTCGCCCACTGCGACGCCAGGTTCGCCCACCACGGCGCGCCCGGGATGCCGCCCGCCGCACCCGGCGCGGGAGGCGCCGGAGGCTCGGCCGGTCGGGGCGTGTCGGCCAGGTCGCGCCGCAGGTCGCCGATCTCCTTGAGCTGCTCTTCGATGCGCCTTTCGAGCTTGGCTCGCAGGTCGGTGCTGTGCTTCTCGAGCTCGAGGATCCGGGCCTCGAGCCGCTTGCGCGTGTCCTCGGCTTCGTCGCGGTAGCGCTTGCGCGTGTCGTCGGTCTCGCCGCGCGAGCTCGAACGCAGGTCCGCGACGAGCGCGTCGTGGCTCGTGTTGATCCGTCGGATCTCTTCCTCGTGGGCGCGGCGATTCGCGGCCTGCGCGTCGGCGATGCCCTCGAGCTCGCGGCGGTGGGCCTTGCGCAGGTCGGAGACCTCCTCGTCCTTGGCATCGAGCGCCTTGCGGTGGCGCGTCAGCAGGTCGTCGACCTCGACGCGCTTCGCCTTGCGCGCCTCGTCGAGTTCCTCGCGCAACTCCTCGACGGTCGCGTCGCGGCCCTCGCCGCGCTGCGAGGCGCCCTGCGTCGTCAGGGCCGCCCACTTTTGCGCGTCGGCAGCGCGCTCGTCAGCCGCCTTCTGGATCTGCACGAGCGTCTGCTGCTGCGACTCCATCATCTTCTGGAAGAGGACGTCGAGGGCCGGCGTGGGAGCGGACGCGGCCGCGGTCTGCGTGCCGTTGAACGGATTGCTAGCCGCGGGGTACATATGCGAGAGCGTCGGGTCGAGCCGCGGGTCGTAGCGCGAGTCCGAACGGTCGCGAGGGTCGTAACGGCGCGTACTGCGCGTATCGCTCACGTCGTTACCCTCGGGGTCGTCCTGTGGGGCGTCATCGGGATGGTCGTAGCGCGGCGTGCCCTGGATGAAGATCGTCCGGCCGCACGGCAGGCGTTTGCCGTTGTGGCCGACCGGCTGGATGAAGTACTCGCCCGGACCGAAGGTCTCATCGATGTCGTCCTCGTCGGTGGTTGCGGGGTCGAACTCGACCTGATGGCCGTTCTCGTCGACGTACTCCCGCTGCGGGATCTTGAAGCGTCGACTGCGGTGCTTGGCGCCGGAGATCTGTCGGTAGATCAGGATCTTGGCGATCTGGTCCGCGAAGATCTCCTCGCCTTGCTCGTTCGGTTCGTCGAACAAAGGCGCGTACCTACGCTCTTTTCCGGCCGCGCCCGGAGCGCCGTTCGCTGCATTCGCCATGGTCGCACCCTATCGGATGGACGACCGGTTGGCAATACGGTGATATAACGGTCGACGAAACGGCGTGCGACACGGCGGTTAAACGGCGTTTTAACGGCGGTTAAACGGTTTTGAGCCCAGAAATGCATGATCCGGTATGCTGAGCCTCTCGAAACCACCTACCCAGTACCGCTGCCGCAACTGCTGGTCGTACAACGACGTCTGGCGCCAGTTCTGCCCGGTCTGCAACGGAACCGGGAGCCTGATTCCTGCGCACCTGCTCGTCGTACAGACCAACCGGGTCAAGCCAGTCGCAACCGTGATCTCGCCGCTTGGTGACGAGCCCGAGCAGGACGTGCCGCGCGTCTCGACGGGCCTCGCCAACCTCGACCTGCTCTTCGGTGGTGGCCTGGCGCTCGGCAGCGTCGTGCAGCTTGGTGGCACCCCAGGTTGCGGAAAATCAACCCTATTAGCTCAGGTTTCCGCACACTTAGGAGATGAGGTCCTCTACATCACAAGCGAGGAGTCGAAGCGTCGTCTCGCCCGCCGTTTCCGTCGCGTCACGGGTCCACGCGGCAACGCCGTCGACGCGATCTCGACGATCGACGACAAGCTCGGGCTCGACGAGGTACGGCGCGCGATGCGCACCCACCCGGCGCGCATCGTGATCGTCGACTCGCTCCAGGGACTGCGCGAACAGGGTTCGGCCTTGACAAGGAACACCAGTTCGAAGAAGCACTCGCAGTACGTTGTGCGTGACATCGCCCTCGCGTTGATCGAGGAAGCCAACCAGCGCAAGCTCACGATCATTCTCACGGGGCACTCCACAAAGTCCAACGAACTCGCGGGGTTGCGTGAGATAGAGCACATGGTCGATGTGGTCGCATGGCTGCGTGGATCGGTCGAATCACAGCACCGCCAGCTCACGTGCTCGAAGAACCGCGACGGTGACACGGCCGTCTCCGCGCACTTCACGATGGGGCCGCAGGGCCTGGTGCCAGCGGCTGCTCCACGCCGTG
>Ga0208589_1000345_pt1 | contig 22409 bp, 21 predicted proteins | sample NGESurshal092012_2_FD_184486 | JGI IMG/M metagenome (GOLD analysis project Ga0208589, IMG submission 184486) | Arctic peat soil microbial communities from Barrow, Alaska - NGEE Surface sample F53-2 shallow-092012 (SPAdes) | ecosystem: Environmental > Terrestrial > Soil > Wetlands > Peat ... | reverse complement strand
GGCATCGACCAGCCGGAACGGCTCGAACAGATCCCCGGTCGCCTCAAGCGACCCGAGCAGCGGCACCACCAGCCGCGACAGATCCCGCGGCGCATCCCCGTCTGTGACCATGATCAGCGACCGTAGACACCCACACCCCCATCCGTCCGCTGACCTGCCCAAGTCCTCCCCGCAGTTCGGTTAACGGGTCGTTCTTGACCCGCCGGTAAGCGAACCCCTTCACGCCCAGCGGGTGCGCCAGGTGCACCTCCGCGCCGGCCGCAGCCAGCGTGTCCGCCGCCCAGTACCACCCGTACGCTGCCGCCAGCACGACTCTCGGGTGCGTCCCGGCCCGGGCGATCGCCCGGCGCAGCTCCGCCGGGCTGTTAGTGATCCGTGCGGTCTCCAGCTTCCTGCCATCCCGCGTCATCCGCACCAGCACGCTACGGCGCCGGTGCAGGTCCATCCCGACGACCTCCCGGCCGTCGCAGGCTTCCGTCATAAGGGCCTCCCAACCTGGCGGAGACCGATGCATGCACCTTCCAGCATCCGCCAGGAGCGGAGGCCCGCTCCTTCATCGCATCAGACCGCCCCATTACCTCCCTTTCATATGGTCGCTGACCTGCCATTTCTCGACTCCTCGCCGCGTGAAGACCACGTTCTGTCCGTGTGGCGTCCGTAATTTCAGAGCGTCCCTGGTCAGCGCGACGCACCTTTTGGATCACGTCCCACGAAGTCCAGCTGAGTCCCACTGCGTCGAGTTCTCTCTCCCCCGGCCGTCCCGGCTAGGCACGGCAGAGAGACGCCGGCCCGCGAGCTGGAAACCGAGGGCGCCGTGAACGCGATGAAAGGCCCTGGTGGAGTAATGATTAATGAATCCAGAACCGCAGGGAAACGGGTGGGGACGAAACGGTGTCGGCTTCGCGCGGTGGCCACCAGCGGGGATGGCTGCGGGCACTGCCCGTGATGCAGGGACTGCTGCCCATCGGCCGGTCTCAGGTACCCGCGGACGTGCTCGCCGGGATGACGCTGGCCGCCCTTGGCATCCCTGAGGTTCTCGGGTACGCGAAGATCGCTGGGATGCCGGTGGTGACCGGCCTGTACACGATGCTGCTCCCGATGGCAGTGTTCGCCGTCCTCGGCTCGTCGCGCCATCTCGTCGTCGGCGCGGACTCCGCCACCGCCGTCATACTTGCTGCCGGGCTGACCGGGCTCGCGGTCGCCGGGTCGGAGCGATACGTCCGGCTGGCCGGGCTCGCGGCCCTGCTCGCTGGCGGGCTACTGCTGCTGGCGCGGGTGGCCCGGCTCGGGTTCCTGGCGAATTTTCTGTCCCGCACCGTGCTGGTCGGATTCCTCACCGGTGTCGGTATCCAGGTGGCGGCCGGGCAGCTCCCGGACATGCTCGGGGTGACCACGACGGGCAAGAGCACCCTGGCCAACATCCTGGACATCGTGCACGCGCTCCCGCACGTACGCCGATCTGACCTGGCGGTATCGATCGGGATCATCGTGATCGTGCTGGCCGCCCGCCGGATCACGCGAAAAATCCCCGGCCCGCTGATCGCGGTGATCACCGCGATCAGCGTGAGCCGGGCCGTGGATCTGGCCGACCACGGCGTGGCCGTAATCGGGCCGGTCCCGCGTGGGCTGCCGCACCTCGGGCTGCCCGCGCTCGGCTTGCACGACGCCGCCGTGCTGCTCGGCGCCGCGGCGTCGATGTTCGTCGTCATCCTCGCCCAGAGCGCGGCGACCTCGCGCGCCTACGCTGTGAAGTACGAGGAGCCGTTCAGCGAGGAAACCGACCTGGTCGGCCTGGGCGCCGCCAACCTGGCCGCCGCGTTCTCCGGCACGTTTGTTGTCAACGGCAGCCCGACCAAGACACAGATGGTCGACAGCGGGGGCGGGCGCAGCCAGCTGGCCCAGCTTACGACCGCCGCGGTGGTCCTGATTGTCCTGCTCCTGCTCACCGGGCCGCTCGCCTACCTGCCGGACGCCGCCCTGGCGGCGGTGGTCTTCCTCATCGCCATCGAGCTCATCGACATCGGGGGGATGCGGCGCATCCTGGCCTGCCGGCGCCACGAGTTCGCCGTTGCCCTGCTCACGACCGCCGCGGTCGTGGCCCTCGGGGTCGAGGAAGGCATCGTGCTTGCCGTCGTCGCCTCGGTCATCGACCATCTGCGCCACAGCTACAGCCCGCTCAACAGCGTGCTGGTGAAGTCACCGGCCGGGCACTGGCAGCCGACCCCGGTCCTGCCCGGCACGCGGACCGAGGAAGGTCTGGTGGTCTACCGGTTCGGCACCAGCCTCTACTACGCCAATGCCTCCCGCCTCCTCGACGATGTCACGGCCCTCACCGCGCAGGGAAGCCCGCTGCGGTGGCTGGTTCTCGACTGCGCGGCCATTGGCGACATCGACTACACCGCGGCGGCGGTCCTCACCCGCGTCATCGAACACCTCCGCAAACGGCACATCCGCTTCGCCGTCAGCACCGTCCTCGGCCCGGTGCGCAAGCAGCTTGACCGCTACGGCATCAGCGCCGCCCTCGGCCCCGGCGCCTACTACGACACCCCCGGCGAGGCGCTCGAGGCCTTCCACGCCGCAGAAGGGGTCATCGGTGAGTAAACGGCGCACGTAACCGAGGGAAGGCAGTGCAGCCGTTAAGAAGAATGTCTCCCTGTTCCCGGCAGCCTCATTCACAGTGCCTGATTCAGGGCTCTTATGCTTACTCATGGGCGAATCGATCTTGAGATCGGGGTTTGATCCTTGTTGCAGGCACGCGAACCCCGTGTAGGTTTCTGGCTCGTCCAGAGTCAAGCATCCCGTTGGGGTCCTCGGCCGTCCGAGCACGCCCCTGGCCGTCGATCCCTCGCTCGGACCGACGCCGCGGCTGCGCTCATTGACCAGACGCCCGCCGGTACCTGAATGTCGGCAGGGCCTCGCAGCGCCGGCTCTTCGCGATCTGGGGAACGGGGCCTGGCTTTCGATGACAGACAGCACAGCTTTGGCCTGGGCCTCTTCCAGCCTAAGGACGATGCCGGGGCCCTCCGCCTGCATGATGATGACGCCCAGGGGCGTGGGCGACCACGTCATGGAGCTCGCCTGCCATGCGGGAGCGCCCCTCGGCCACGGCATGGGCGGCGCTGGCTTTCCACCCCGGCCTCGGCCCGTTCGGCCAGGGCATGGTTCTCCAGGCGTGACCGGGTCTAGTCGCCCCGGGACCCAGACCCCACGGTGGCGGCCAGTGCCTGCTTCCGGGGTTCTCCGGTCAGGCCCGCGCCTCGGCGTGCGTGTGGTGCACGTCCGCGAGCAGGGCCGCGAGGTCGGCGCCGGAACCGGTGAGCGCGGGCAGCAGAAGATCGTTTTCCTGGGCCACATGGCCGGCGAACAGTGTGGTGATCCATTCCGCGATGGTGGCGGCCGTGGGGCCGTCCGCGGGCAGCCGAAGCCGGCCGGCGAGGTACGCCAGTGCGTGGTGCTCGGCGGTCAGGACGCGCACCAGGTCGCTCCCGCGGGCCTGGGTGACTGCGGCCCGGTAGAGGGTGCGTTCCTCCGCCTTGGCATGGGGCAGGATTTCTCCTTCCAGGTACTCCCGCAGCGTCGCCTGCGGGACGCCGTTCTCCACCGCGTCGCAGACCGTGCCGGCACGCCGCTCCAGGCCGCGGCGCAGCATCGCGTGATGGTGCAGGATTTCCCTGGCCTGCTCGGTGGCGCCTTCATAAGTGATGGTCATCTGGCACCTCCGTCTCGCCTCCAGCATAAACTGGATCACTAATTTTTACTAGCGTAGATAGTAAAAATGATGTCTCCGGAAGAGCCGCGCCGCTGCATCCTCCAGCCGGGCGCCGCCGTGCGGCGCTGCTGGCGGAGGCCGGTTCTCATACCACGATGCACAGCGGCTCCTCGATCAGCTCCCTGAGGCCGGTGAGGAAGGCGGCAGCGGTGGCGCCGTCGACGGCGCGGTGGTCGATGGACAGGGTCAGTGTCATGGTGGTGCCGACCGTGACCTGGTCACCGCGCACGACTGGCTGGCGGGTGGCTGCGCCGATGGCGAGGATCGCCGCCTGCGGCGGGTTGATCACCGCGGTGAACTGCCGGATGCCGTACATGCCGAGGTTGCTGATGGTGAAGGTGCCGCCGGCGAGCTCGTCCGGGGTGAGCCTGCGTGCTCGTGCCCTGGTGCTGAGGTCGTGTGCTTCGCGGGCGATCTGTGTGAGCGTCTTGCGGCCGGCGCCGCGGATGACGGGCACGATGAGCCCGTCGTCGATGGCGACCGCGACGCCGATGTTGACGTGGCGGTATCGCAGGATCCGGGTCTGGTCCCAGGACACGTTGACCTCCGGGTGGGCAGCCAGGGCGGTGGCGCAGGCTTTGATGAGCAGGTCGGTGACGCTGATCTTGACGTCTGCGGCGCGGCGGTCGTTCGCCTGGGCGCGGAAGGCGAGCAGTTCGTCGGCGTCGGCCACGACGGTCAGGTAGAAGTGGGGAGCCTCGCGCGCGCTGGCGGCGAGCCGTTCCGCGGTCAGGCGGCGCACCGTGGACAGCGGCACCTCCTCGGCATCCCCCGCCGGTGTCGTGGCGGCGGCGGTCGGCGCGGCTGAGGGGGGCGGTACCGCTGGCATGACGGGTGCGGGCTCTGCTGGGCCGGCGGGTGCCGCGGCCGCCGGCTGTGGCATGGGCTGCGCCGCATCGAGTTGGCGGATGGCGTCACCGATGTCGGCTCGGACGATCCGCCCGCCGGGCCCGGTGCCGCTGATAGTGGTCAGGTCGATGCCGTGCTCGCGGGCGAGGTTGCGGGCGAGCGGTGAGGTCCAGACCCGCGCGGTGGGCGGCCGCGCCGCGCCAGGCGGGGCGGCCGGAGCGGCCGGCTGCTGGCCAGGAGGCGGCATGTCTGCTGGAGGCGGCGGTGCGGCGGGCGAGGACGCGGGAACTCCGGCGGCGGCCTGGCCGATGACGGCGATGGGGGTCCCGATGGGGACCGATGAGCCTTCCCCAACGAGGATGGTGGTGAGCACTCCCTCGTCGTAGGCTTCCATCTCCATGGCGGCCTTGTCGGTCTCGATGACCGCCAGGATGTCGCCCTTGCGGACCTGGTCACCTTCGTGCTTGAGCCACTGGCTCAGGGTGCCCTCGGCCATCGTGTCGGAGAGCCGGGGCATGAGCACGTCGGGCATGGCTCCTCCTAGCGGCCGAAACGGGTGGCGTCGAGGGTCTCGTGGATGACCCGGGTCAGCGCCCCGGCGTCGGGCAGGGCCGCGAGCTCGAGCGGCTTGGCGTACGGCAGCGGCACCTCGGCGGCGGCGACCCGGCGGACCGAGGCGTCCAGGTAGTCGAACGCGCCCTCCTGGATCGTCGCGGCGATCTCCGCGCCGATGCCGTAGCTGAGCCAGTCGTCCTCGAGAATCACAGCGCGGCTGGTCTTGCGGACCGACTCGCAGACGGCCTGGCGGTCCAGCGGCCGGAGGCTGCGCAAGTCGATGACCTCGGCGGAGATGCCGTCGCTTTCCAGCCTGCGCGCGACGTCGAGGGCGATCACAGCGGCCCGCGAGTAGCCGATGACGGTGATGTCCCGTCCCGGCTTCAGCACCGCGGCGCGCCCGATCTCGGCGACGTGCTCGCCGTCGGGCACCTCCCCCTTGGTGTTGTACAGGGCCAGGTTCTCCAGCACGATGACCGGGTCGCCATCGCGGATGGCGGCGGTCAGCAGGCCCTTGGCGTCGGCCGGGGTGGCCGGGGCGACCACCTTCAGCCCGGGCACGTGGGCGTACCAGACTTCCAGGTTCTGCGAGTGGGTGGCCGACAGCTGCTGACCGCCGCCGCCGGGGGTGCGGATCACCAGGGGCACGCTGACCTGGCCGCCGAACATCGACCGCATCTTCGCGGCGTGGTTGACGATCTGGTCGATCGCCAGCAGGCTGAAGTTGATCGTCATGATCTCCACCACCGGCCGCAGACCCATCATCGCCGCCCCGATGGCGACGCCGGTGAACCCTTCCTCGCAGATCGGGGTGTCGCGGACCCGGCGCGGCCCGAACTCGGCCAGCAGCCCGGCGGTGATCTTGTAGGAGCCCTCGAACACGCCGATCTCCTCGCCGATCAGCAGCACGTTCTCATCCCGCTGCAGCTCGGCCCGCAGCGTGTCGTGCAGTGCCTGCCGGTAACTGATCACTGCCACGACTTCCGTCCTTCCTGCGGGACCCGGCTGACCCGGGCTGCGCCCCGCGGTACCAGCCTGCTATCCGTCTGAGCCGTCCGGGACGACCGGGTCACCAGGAAGCCCCTGGTAGGTGCTGGCCACCGGGGTCGCGTAGACGTAGTCGAACAGGGTTCCCACGTCGGGGGCGGGGCTGGCGTCGGCGAAGTCCACAGCGGCGGTTACCGCCTTGTCCGCCTCGGCGTCGATCTGCATGGCGGCCTCCTCGTCGAGGACCCCGCCGGCCACCAGGCGGGCCCGGAATGCGGGCAGCGGGTCGCTCCGGCGCAGCCGTTCGGCTTCGTCTGCCGTCCGGTATTTAGCCGGGTCGACCACCGAGTGGCCGCGCAGCCGGTAGCTGACTGTCTCCAGCAGCGCCGGCTGGTGCTCGCCCCGGGCCCGCTGCAGGGCGGCGCGGGCGGCGTCACGGACCGCGAGCACGTCGTTGCCGTCCACCCGCTGGCCGGGGATCCGGTAGGAGCAGCCGCGCTTCCACAGCTCTGGCTCGGCAGCGGCCGCCTCGACCGGCGTGCCCATGCCGAGCTGGTTGTTGACGATCACGTACACGATGGGCAGCCGCCACAAAGCGGCCAGGTTGAGCGACTCGTGAAACGCGCCGATGTTGGTGGTGGCGTCCCCTAGCAGGCACATCACCGCTTGGCTGTCCGGCCCGGGGTCGCCGCGGTAGGCCAGCGCGAACGCGGCACCGGTGGCCGGGGGGATCTGGCCGCCTACGATCCCGTATCCGCCGAGCAGCCGGATCTGCGGGTCGTACAGGTGCATCGACCCGCCCCGCCCCCGCGACAGCCCGCCGGTGCGGCCGAACAGCTCGGCCATGACCCGTCCGGGGTCGGCGCCGCGGGCCAGCGCGTACCCGTGCTCCCGGTAGGTGGTGAACAGGTAGTCCTCATCGCGGAGGGCGGCCATCAGCCCCACGATGGTGGCCTCCTCGCCCAGGTTGAGGTGGCAGTAGCCGCCGATCCTGGCGCGGGTGTACATCTCGGCCGCGCGCAGCTCGAAGACGCGGATCAGCGCCATCTGCCGGTAGTACTCGCGCATCACGGCCTGGTCCTCGCCGTCCAGCCCGGACGGCGAGCGCCGGCGGCTGCCTCGCCCGGGGCTGGCGCCCGCGCGTGCGCTGGCCCGGGCCGCGCTCCGGGGGCCGGTCTCGGCCATGACATCCCTCCTTTCCGTCCCGATTCCTGTATGTGCTGTCCGCTGTGGGTCCGGAACCGCCGTCACGGCCCCGGCGAGGGGTCCTGCATGGCAAACCGGTCCGGGCCGGCATGGCATTTCGGGCAGCGCGCCGGCGGATGCTGGCCGCGCGCCGCCTCCCCGCACACCTCGCACACCCACTCGGTAGTCAGCAGCGCCACCACGTCGCCGCGGCTGACGATCCCGGCCAGCCGCCCGGCCGACAGCACCGGCACCCGCCGGATGCGCCGCTCGACCAGCAGGTGACGGACGTCGTCCACGTTGGTGTCCTCGGTGACGCTGATCACCGAGGAGGTCATCACGTCCCTGGCCACCTTCCCGGTGCGGGCCAGCAGGTCATGCTCGCTGACCAGCCCGACCACCCCGCCGGAGGCGCCCAGGACCGGGACGGCGCTGATCCGGTTCTCGCGGAGCACGGTGGCGATCTGCGGGACCGGCGTGTCCTCGCCGACCGTGATCACCCGGGTGGTCATGATCTCCCCGACCTTCATCCCGGTCCCTCCGCTCCTCCTGGGCCGCGGTGTCCGCGCCCAGCCGCCTCCAGCCGGATCCTGCGGCTTAGCCGCGTCCTGCGCCCGCCACTGCGGCCATGCCCCGCCGCTGCCGGCGGCAGAGCCAACGCCGCCCGGCGCATCATCCGCGGGGCCCGGGCAGCTCGGGAACAGGCAGGCCGAGGACGGTGAGGGCTTCCCGGATCATCTGGCGGGTGAACCCCCACTCGTTGTCGTACCAGCTCATGACCTTGACCAGGGTCTGATCCACGACCCGGGTCATCTCCAGGTCCACGACAGAGGCCCGCGGGTCGCCGAGGATGTCGGAGGACACCAGCGGGTCCTCGGCCACCCCGAGGATCCCGCGCGGTAGCGCCCCGAGGCCGCCTCCTCGCGGAAGATGTCGTTCACCTCGCCGCGGCTGGCGGGCCGGGCGGTGGTGAACACGATGTCGGCGATCGACCCGGCCAGGCCCGGCAGCGCCCGGGCGGTCGCGGTGGCCGCGCCGGTGGCGGCGGGCACCATGTTGGCGGCGCCGGCCCGGCCCCGCCGAAAGTCGCCGGCCGGCCGTCGGTCAGCTGCTGGGAGGATGTGTAGGCGTGCACGGTGGTCATGACCGCCTGCCGCACGCCGATGCGCCGGCTCATCACCTCGGCGACCGGGGTGATGCAGCTGGTGGTGCAGCTCGCGCAGGAGATCATCTGCTGCCCGGCGGGGGCCTGGTTCACGCCGTGCACCACGGTCGCGACGGTCTCGGCCCGTGCCGGATCCGACAGGATGACGAACCGGGCGCTGGCTGCCAGGTGCTTGCTCAGGTTCTCCTCACGGCGGAACGCCCCTGTGCACTCCAGCACCAGGTCCACGCCGAGATCCGCCCAGGGCAGCGCTGCGGGATCGCCGCAGGCCAGGACACGGACCGGGTGCCCGGCCACGATCAGGGAGTCGCCGCGGGCCGTCACCGGCCTGCCATTGCGCCCGTAGACGGTGTCATACCGGAGCAGGTAGGCGAGGTTGTCCGCCGGGACCAGGTCGTTGACGGCGACCACGTCGATTCCGCCGATGCCGAGGGCGATCTTCAGGGCCGCCCGGCCGATCCGGCCTAGGCCGTTGATGGCGATGCTCGCCATGGCACCTCCTGCCCGGGCGGGCGGCACCCCGGCTTGCCCGCCGGATTTTTACCCAGGTATCTTCGTAACAACAACATTACCCGAGGAGAATCGCGGACGCACGGGCGGAGGCCGCCGTGCCGGGCCGCAAGGAAGCTGCAAGCACCCCGCCCGAGGATGAGGCGGGCACCGGCTGGGAGCGAAGGGCCTGCGGCTGGCCGGGAGCGACAGCCTGAGCGGGAATGATGCAGGCGGCAGCGAGGTCTGCCAGCTGCTGGTACTCGCCGGAGGAGGACGCCGGGACGATGACGATGCGGCAGGCTCGCGCACCCGGGCCGGGCGGGGTGCGGTCGCCGGGGCGCGCGGCGGTCGGGGCGCGGACGCTGCGCACAGACCGGTGGTGGGCCTACCCGGCGGTCACGTTCGCCGTCCTGGCCGCGTTCGTCGCCTACGCGACCTACGCGGCGATCGCCAACCGGGACTACTACGCCGCCCCCTACATCTCCCCGTTCTACTCGCCGTGCCTGTCGTTCCACTGCGGGATGGTGCCGGGCTCGCGCGGCGTCCCGCACCTGGGCTGGCTCGGCACCTGGTGGATCGTCACCCCGGCAGTGGTCATCCTGATCTTCCCGCTGGGGTTCCGGCTGACGTGCTACTACTACCGCAAGGCCTATTACCGGTCATGGTGGCTGTCCCCGCCGGCCTGCGCGGTCCCCGAGCCGCGCCGCCGCTACACCGGGGAGGCCCGGTTCCCGCTGCTCGGCCAGAACATGCACCGGTATTTCTTCTATGCCGCGTTGGTGTTCAACGTGATCCTGAGCTGGGATGCGATCGCCGCGTTCGACTTCGGCGGGCACATCGGGATCGGGGTCGGCTCGGTGGTCCTGGTGGTCAACGCGGTGCTGCTGTGGATGTACTCGCTGTCCTGCCATGCCTGCCGGCACGCGGTCGGCGGCCGGATCAACCACTTCTCCAAGCACCCCGTCCGGTACCGGGCGTGGACCTTGGTGTCCCGGCTGAACCCCTACCACGGCAACTTCGCCTGGCTGTCGCTGGTCTGGGTGGCGCTGACCGACCTGTACGTGCGGCTGGTGGCCAGCGGCGTGATCATCGACCCGCGGGTCTTCTGAGGAGGTACGGCTGCGATGACAGAAGCGGCAGGAGTCAGCCAGGCGGCCGGGGACGGTCAGAGGGCCGGCGGCCGTGCGCCCGCCACGGCCGCCCGGCAGCTGCGGGTGTGGCGGGGCGACGCCGCTGGCGGCGGGCTGGTCGACTACATGGTCCCGGTCCACGAGGGGGAGGTCGTCCTGGACGTGCTGCACCGGCTGCAGGCGACCCAGGCGGGCGACCTGGCGATCCGGTGGAACTGCAAGGCCGGCAAGTGCGGCTCGTGCAGCGCCGAGGTCAATGGCCGGCCGCGGCTGCTGTGCATGACCCGGCTGTCGGCGCTGCCCCCGGGCCCGATGACGATCACCCCGCTGCGCACGTTCCCGGTGATCCGGGACCTGGTGACCGACGTGTCGTTCAACTATGACTGGGCGCTTGAGGTGCCATCGTTCGCGCCGCCGCAGGACCTGCGGCCAGGCGATTACCGGATGGCGCAGGCCGACATCGACCGCAGCCAGGAGTTCCGCAAGTGCATCGAGTGCTGGCTGTGCCAGGACGTCTGCCACGTCATCCGCGACCATGAGCAGAACAAGCCCGGCTACGCCGGGCCGCGCTACTTCATCCGGCACGCCGAACTGGACATGCACCCGCTGGACACCGGCGACCGGCGTGAGGCGCTGCGCGGCAAGCACGGGCTCGGCCTTTGCAACATCACCAAGTGCTGCACCGAGGTCTGCCCGGCCGGCATCAAGATCACCGACAACGCCATCATCCCGATGAAGGAGCGGGCCGTGGACGAGCGCTACGACCCGCTGCGCCGGGTGCTCCGGTCCTGGCGCCGCCGGGACGGACGCGCGCCGGCCGGCTGAGCGAGCGGCCCGCAGGCTGCCCGGGGAATCGGATCCAGAACGCACGGCCGAGGCGCCGGCCACCGCTGGCACCGCCCGGCGGCGGGCGCGGAAGGGAGGACCGCAGCGATGCGGGTCAATTACTACGAGGAGTTCCCCGCCGCGGCCAGGGCCATGGCCGGGCTGGAGCAGGCGGTGCGGGCCAGCACACTGGAGCGGGGCCTGCTGGAGCTGGTCAAGATCAGGGCGTCGCAGATCAACGGCTGCGCCTACTGCCTGGCGATGCACAACCGGGACGCCCGCGCGCGCGGCGAGCACGCCACCCGGCTCGACACCGTCGCGGCCTGGCGCGAGGCGCCGTATTACAGTGCCCGGGAGCGGGCCGCGCTGGCCTGGTGCGAAGCGCTGACCGAGCTGCCCCGCGCGGGGGCGCCGGACGAGGTCTATGCGGCCGTAGAGGCGGCGTTTTCCGCGGCGGAGATCGCGGCCCTGACGTTCGCGGTCGTCGCGATCAACGGCTGGAACCGGCTGGCCGTCGGGCTCGGCGCCGAGGTCACCGCCCTGGACGGCCTCGACCTCCCCGGTGGGCCCGCGCAGGCGCCCGGGCCGGGAAAGGCGGCGGCGCGATGAGCGGGCCTGCGGGCGCGGGGAGCTTCGGCGCGGCCGGCTCGCTGGACGCCGGTGGCACCAGCTACCGTATCGTCCGGCTGGACGCGGTCGAGGGGGCCACGCGGCTGCCGTTCAGCCTCAAGGTCCTGCTGGAGAACCTGCTGCGCAACGAGGACGGCCGCCTGGTCACCGCCGCCCAGATCGAGGCCCTGGCCGGGTGGGACCCGGCAGCCGAGCCGTCCGCCGAGATCGCCTTCACGCCGGCCCGGGTACTGATGCAGGACTTCACCGGCGTGCCCTGCATCGTCGACCTGGCGGCCATGCGGGAGGCGATGGCCGCGCTCGGCGGCGACCCCGCGAAGGTCAGCCCGCTGCGCCCCGTCGAGCTGATCATTGATCACTCGGTGATCGCCGACTACTTCGGCCGCCCGGACGCCCTGGCGCGGAACATCGAGCTGGAGTACCGGCGCAACGCCGAGCGCTACCAGTTCCTGCGCTGGGGCCAGCAGGCGCTGGCCGGGCTGCGGGTGGTCCCGCCCGGCACCGGCATCTGCCACCAGGCCAACCTCGAGCACCTGGCCCGGGTCGTCTTCGCGGAGGACGGCGCCGCGTTCTGCGACACCCTGGTCGGCACCGACTCGCATACCCCGATGGTGAACGGCCTGGGCGTGCTGGGCTGGGGGGTCGGCGGCATCGAGGCAGAGGCCGCACTGCTGGGCCAGCCACTGAGCATGCTGATCCCGCAGGTGATCGGGGTCCGGCTGTCCGGCGCCCTGCCCGACGGCAGCACCGCAACCGACCTGGTGCTCACGATCGCCGAGCTGCTCCGCTCGGTCGGCGTGGTCGGCACGTTCGTGGAATTCTTCGGCCCGGGCGTGGCCGCGGTGCCGGTGGCCAACCGGGCCACGATCGGCAACATGAGCCCTGAGTACGGCTGCACCAGCGCCATCTTCCCGATCGACGAAGTGACCCTGTCCTACCTCCGGCTCACCGGGCGCCCCGAGGCGCAGGTCGCGCTGGTCGAGGCGTACGCCAAGGAGCAAGGCCTGTGGCACGACCCTGGCCGCGACACTGCCTACTCCCGCGTCCTCGACCTGGACCTGTCCACGGTCGCCCCGTCGATCGCCGGGCCGAAACGGCCGCAAGACCGGATCCCGCTGGCCCAGGCGCCCCGCGCGTTCCGCGCGGCGCTGCAGAGCTACGTGACCGCAGATCCGGCACCGGTCGGGCTGGACGAGGCCGGTGCCGAGTCGTTCCCGGCTTCCGACCCCATCGCGGTCACCGGCGACCGCGACAGCGACCGGCCCGCAACCCTCACTGGCGCCGGCACGCCCGCCCGGCCGCGCAACCCGGTCCGGATAACCCTGGACGACGGGCACGAGGTGGAGCTGGACCACGGCGCAGTGGTGATCGCCGCGATCACCTCCTGCACCAACACCTCCAACCCGGAGGTAATGATCGGGGCCGCCCTGCTGGCCAGAAACGCCGCGCGGCGGGGGCTCGCGCCCCGGCCGTGGGTGAAGACCTCGCTCGCGCCGGGATCCCGGGTGGTGGTGGACTACTACGACAAGGCGGGCCTGACCCCCTACCTGGACCAGCTCGGCTTCAACCTGGTCGGCTACGGCTGTACCACCTGCATCGGCAACTCCGGCCCGCTGATCCCCGCGGTCTCGGCCGCCATCACCCAGGGGGATCTCGCGGTGTGCTCGGTGCTATCCGGAAACCGGAACTTCGAGGGCCGCATCCACCCCGAGACCAAGCTCAACTACCTGGCCTCGCCGCCGCTGGTGGTGGCCTACGCCCTGGCCGGGACCATGGACACCAGCCTGACCACCGACCCGCTGGGCACCGGCAGCGACGGGCAGCCGGTCTACCTGCGCGACATCTGGCCGCCGGCGGCCGAGATCGGCGAGGTCATCGCGAGCTGCCTGCAGCCGGAGATGTTCACACGCGAGTACGCGCAGGTGTTCACCGGCGACCAGCGGTGGCGAGCGCTGCCGGTCCCTCCCGGGGACATCTTCGCCTGGGATTCGTCCTCCACCTACGTGCGCAGGCCGCCCTACTTCGACGGCCTGGCCTCCGAGCCTGGCCCGCTGCATGACATCGACGGCGCGCGGGTGCTCGCGCTGCTCGGCGACTCCGTCACCACAGACCACATCTCCCCGGCCGGGGCAATCAAAGCGGACTCCCCAGCCGGGCGGTACCTGCTCGAGCACGGGGTGAAACCGGCGGACTTCAACTCCTACGGGTCGCGGCGCGGCAACCACGAGGCGATGATCCGCGGCACCTTCGCCAACATCCGGCTCCGCAACCAGCTCGCCCGGGGCACCGAGGGCGGCCTCACCCGGCATCTGCCCAGCGGCGAGCAGATGACGATCTTCGACGCCGCGCAGCGTTACGCCGCCGACGGCATGCCGCTGCTGGTGATCGCTGGCAAGGAGTACGGGTCCGGGTCATCCCGCGACTGGGCGGCCAAGGGCACCGCGCTGCTCGGCGTCCGGGCGGTGCTCGCCGCCTCGTTCGAGCGGATCCACCGGTCCAACCTGATCGGCATGGGCGTGCTCCCGCTGCAGTTCGCCGGCGGCCAGGACGCCACGACCCTCCGCCTGACCGGGGAGGAAACCTACGCGATCCGCGGCCTGGCCGAGGCCCCGGATGTGCCGCGCACGGTCACGGTCACCGCGGCGAGCCCCGGCGGCACGCGGGAGTTCGCCGCGACCGTGCGGATCGACACTCCCGCCGAGGCCGCCTACTACCGGCACGGCGGCATCCTGCCCTACGTGCTGCGGGGCCTGGCCGCCGCAGGAGCGCGGCGCACCCCGGAAGAGGGAGCGCTGCGGTGACCGCCAGCCTGACCCCGGTTCTGACCGCGCGCTGGGACGAGCCGGATTCGTTCACCCTTGACGGCTACCGCCGGGCAGGGGGGTACCGGGCGCTGGCCCGCGCGCTGGCCATGGCGCCTGGCGACATCATCAGCATGGTGAAGGGGTCGGGGTTGCGCGGCCGCGGCGGCGCGGGCTTTCCTGCCGGCGCCAAGTGGGGGTTCATCCCGCAGGGCGGCGGCAAGCCGCATTACCTCGTGGTCAACGCCGACGAGTCCGAGCCCGGCACGTGCAAGGACATTCCGCTGATCCTGGCCAGCCCGCATTCGGTCATCGAGGGAGCGGTTATCGTCGCGTACGCGATCGGGGCGGCCAGGGCCTTCATCTACGTCCGTGGCGAGGTGCTGCACGCGATGCGGCGCCTGCAGCAGGCGGTTGCCGAGGCCTGCCAGGCCGGGTACCTCGGCACGGACATCCTGGGTTCCGGCTACGACCTGGACATCGTGGTGCATGCCGGGGCGGGCGCCTACATCTGCGGCGAGGAGACGGCCCTGCTCGACTCGCTGGAGGGCTTGCGGGGCCTGCCGCGGCTGAAGCCGCCGTTTCCGGCCATCGCCGGCCTGTACGCCTGCCCCACCGTGGTCAACAACGTGGAGACCCTGGCCACCGTGCCGTTCATCGTGGTCAACGGCCCGGAGTGGTTCGCCGGGATGGGCACGGAGAAGTCCGCCGGAGTCGGGATCTTCTCACTGTCCGGGCACGTCACCGCCCCCGGCCAGTATGAGGCGCCGCTCGGTATCACCCTGCGCCAGCTGCTGGCCTTGGCCGGCGGGGTCCGCGCCGGGCACCGGCTCAAGTTCTGGACCCCCGGCGGATCCTCCACGCCGATTTTCACCGGCGAGCACCTGGACGTCCCGCTCGACTTCGAGGCCGTCGGGGCGGCCGGATCCATGCTCGGCACCCGGGCGCTGCAGATCTTCGACGAGACCACCTGCGTCATCCGCGCGGTGCTCCGGTGGACCGAGTTCTACCAGCACGAGTCGTGCGGCAAGTGCACCCCGTGCCGGGAGGGCACGTTCTGGATGGTGCGGGTGCTCGGCCGCCTGGAACGCGGCGAGGGCACCGGGGAGGACCTGGAGAAGCTGCTGGACATCTGCGACAACATCCTGGGCCGGGCGTTCTGCGCCCTGGGAGATGCGGCCACCAGCCCCGTCATGTCGTCGATCAGGTACTTCCGCGACGAGTTCACCGAGCACCAGAAGCACGGCGGGTGCCCGTTCGACCCGCGCGCCGCCGCCTTGTTCGCCCGGGACGGCGGGATGCCCTCGGCCCCGCCCGGCACCGGGTTCCCGCCAGCGTCAGGCACGGCGGGGGCAATCCGGTGACCGTCCAGGCACCGGACGCCGGCCAGCCGGCCCCCCGGCCCGCGGACACGGTGACGGTCACCATCGACGGCTTCGAGATCACTGTGCCCAAGGGAACGCTGGTGATCCGCGCCGCCGAGCTGCTGGGCATCGCGATCCCGCGGTTCTGCGACCACCCGCTGCTGGACCCGATCGCGGCCTGCCGGCAGTGCCTGGTTGAGGTGCAGGGCCAGCCCAAGCCGCCCCCGGCCTGCGCAACCGCCTGCACCGACGGCATGGTCGTGCGCACCGCTCTTACCTCGCCCGTCGCGGAAAAGGCGCAGCGCGGGATGATGGAATTCCTGCTGATCAACCACCCGCTGGACTGCCCGATGTGCGACAAGGGCGGCGAGTGCCCGCTGCAGAACCACGCCATGTCGGCCGGCCAGGGCGAGACCCGGTTCACCGACGAGAAGCGGCACTTCGCCAAGCCGGTGCCGATCTCCGCCCAGATCCTGCTGGACCGGGAGCGGTGCATCTCCTGCACCCGGTGCGTGAGGTTCTCCGAGGAGATCGCCGGCGACCCGTTCATCGAGTTCGACGAGCGCGGGCCCGCCCAGTACATCGCTACCGCCGAGGGCAGGCCGTTCAACTCTTATTTCTCCGGCAACACGGTGCAGATCTGCCCGGTAGGGGCGCTCACTGGCGCGGCGTACCGATTCCGCGCCCGGCCGTTCGACCTGGTGTCCACGCCGAGCGTGTGCGAGCACTGCGCGTCCGGGTGCCGGCAGCGCGCCGATCAGCGCCGCGGCGTGGTGACCCGCCGGCTCGCGGGCGACGACCCCGAGGTCAACGAGGAGTGGAACTGCGACAAGGGCCGGTGGGCGTTCACCTACGCCACCCAGCCGGACCGGCTGGTCGCGCCGCTGGTCCGCGGCGCGGACGGGGTGCTTGCCCCGGCGTCCTGGCCGGAGGCGATCGAGGCGGCGGCCCGCGGCCTGGCGGCGCATCGCGGCCGGGCGGGCGTGCTGCCCGGCGGCAGGCTCACCCTGGAGGACTCCTACGCGTATGCGAAGTTCGCCAGGATCGCCCTGGCCAGCAACGACATCGACATGCGGGCGCGCCCGCACTCGGCCGAGGAGGCGGATTTCCTCGCTGCCCTGGTCGCCGGGCGGGAGGCGGGGGTCAGCTACGCCGGCCTGGAACGCGCCCGGGCCGTCCTGCTGGCTGGCTTCGAGCCCGAGGATGAGTCGCCGATGGTGTTCCTGCGGCTGCGCAAGGCAGCCCGTACCCGGGGGCTGGCCGTCTACTCGATCGCCCCGTTCGCCAGCGGCGGCCTGGCCAGGCTGTCCGGCGTGCTGTTGCCCACGGTGCCCGGCACCGAGGCGCGGGCGATCGACGCGCTCGCCGCGGACCGTACCGGGTACGCCGCGGCTTCCGGCCCGGCCGGCGCCCGCCTGGAGGGCCGGGGCGGGGCATGGGGGGATGCAGCGGCGGCGCTGCGCGGCGGGGGCGCGGTCATCATGGCGGGCGAGCGGCTGGCGGAGGTGCCCGGTGCCCTGTCCGCGCTGGCCCGGCTGGCCGCGGCCACCGGGGCCCGGCTGGCCTGGATCCCGCGCCGGGCGGGCGAGCGGGGCGCGGTCGAGGCGGGCGCGGTGCCGGACCTGCTGCCGGGCGGACGCCCCGTCAGCGACCCGGACGCCCGGGCCGGGGTGGCGTGGGCCTGGGGGGTGGCCACGCTGCCCGGCGAGCCTGGCCGGGACACCTCGCAGATCCTCGACGCCGCGCGGGCCGGCCACATCGGCGCCCTGGTCGTGGCCGGGGTAGACCCCGGTGACCTGCCCGACCCGGATGCCGCGCTCGCGGCCCTGGCCGCGGTGGGGTTCGTGCTCAGCCTGGAGCTGCGGGTCAGCCCGGTGACCGACCGGGCGGACGTGGTACTGCCGGTCGCCGCCGTCGCCGAGAAGGCGGGCACGTTCGTCAACTGGGAAGGCCGGCCCGGCACGTTCGGGCCCGCTCTGCACATCCCCGGTGCGCGGTCCGACCTGGAGGTGCTGGGCTGGATCGCCGACGAGATGGACGTCCGCCTCGGGCTGCCGGACGCCGGTGCCGCGCGCAGCGAGATCGCGGGGCTCGGCTCCTGGCCGGGCATCAGGCCCGCCGCGCCGGCGGTGCCCAGCCTGCCGTCTGCCCGCCCCGGCGCCGGCCAGGCGGTGCTGGCCACCTGGCACCCGCTCCTGGACACCGGGCGGATGCAGGACGGCGAGCCGTACCTGGCCGGCACCGCCCGCCCGGCGGTGGCCCGGTTGTCGGCGGCCACCGCGGCGGAGGCGGGAACCGCCGGCGGGCGGATGGTCACGGTGACCACGGAGCGCGGATCGGTGACCGTTCCCGTGCAGACCGCTGACATGCCTGACCGGGTGGTGTGGCTGCCTGCCCACTCGGCGGGCTGCGAGGTGCGGCGTGAGCTCGGCACCGGGCACGGCGCGCTGGTGACGCTGAGGAGCGCGGAATGACCACACTGCTCCGGGGACTTCGTCCCCGGAGCAGCCAGGGTGGTAGTGGACAATGAGCGGCCCCCGGAATCGTCGTTTCCGAGGATTGGCCGGGCTTCCGGTGGGACAGTGCTGTCGCGGAGCGAAGGGGGTGGCTGAGTGACCGAGCCGGCTGCGGGGCATCAGGGGACCGGTGACCGGGATGACGCTGGCCCGCCGGGCGTGGACGGCCAGGGCCCCGCTGGCGCCGCTGCTGCCGGGCGGGGAGCCGGTGGAGCAGCTGCTGCGCAAAGCGCAGTTCTTCGTCCCCGGCGGCACGCCAAGCCCCGATTTCCGGGAGGTGCACCGGCGGGGCGGGCGGGGCGCGGAGGATTTTACCGGGAGCGCTGGCGGCACGACAAGGTGGTGCGCTCGACGCACGGGGTGAACTGCACCGGGTCGTGCTCGTGGAAGGTGTATGTGAAGGACGGGATCATCACCTGGGAGACTCAGCAGACCGACTACCCGTCGACCGGCCCGGACATGCCGGAGTACGAGCCGCGGGGCTTGTACCGCTCCAAAACTCGTCGCATAGTGCCTGACCTGGGGTTTCAAGGTGTCGGCTAAGCGGCCTGGTGGTACTCGCTGATCACGCCGCCGAGTATCTTTCGCCGCTGGACTGGCAGGTTCGGCGAGGTGGCGGGCTGGGTGTCCTGGTCGGGCGGGCGCTGCTGGCGGGACTGGTGGGGCCGGTGCCGGTTGTAATGGCCGGCGTACTCGCTGAGGACCGATCGCAGGTGCCGTTCGTCGTAGATGAGCATCCGGTCGGTGCACTCGGCTCGTACTGTGCGTAGCCGTTCGCCCGCGGCGTCCGCGGCGGGTCTTCACTATTTTCAGCCCTCGCTGGCGAGGTTCTCGTCGAAGGCGGCCGTGAACCTGGCGTCACGGTCCCGGATGAGGAAGCGAAATGAGCCGGTCCGGTCGCCGAGACATCCGATGGGCACTGTTGCAGATACGTCCACCGGCCGGCCACCTTGACGTGGCGGGACTGCAGCTGATGTCTCACCGGGTGCGAGAGTTTCGTCGCCGAGATCGGCAGGCTGCGCGGCTACGGGCTGCCGGCCCAGCCCGATGCCGCCCGGCCCTGGGAGCCGCGACCTTCGGTCATGACTGCTGCGGCGGGCCTTCCGTCCCCTCGCCTGGCGCACTGTTTACATCCATCGCAGATGATATCGACGCGACCGCGTGAGTGCAGGACCTAAGGCCGCTGCGCGCCGGCTGCGACCGACTCTTCACGCCGCCTGCACACCCGGTCCATGTCCATTGCGCCAGGGCCGGCTCTGCTGAGAGCAGCCGGGCGAGGAGATTCCGGGAGGACGGGTAGCTGTGAGCGATTCTGACCGGCCGGATTTTCTTGGCGTGGCCCTGCAGCGTGCCCGCTGGCACTGGCAGAGGCTCCGATGATTGACCTGTCAGCGCTCGCTGTTTCCGCGCCGGCCTCGTATGCGGTGGCCTTTCTGCTTCCTGCGCTCGATGCGCTCATCCCGGTCGTGCCAAGCGAGACGGCCGTCATAGCGCTGGGCGTGGCCACCGCAGGCAGTGCTGACCCGCGGATTGCGGTGCTGATAGCGCTCGCTGCCGCGGGGGCGTTCGCCGGCGACAACCTGGCCTACATGCTGGGGCGCCGTTTCAGCGGGCCAGTGAAACGACGGTTCCTGTCAGGGGAACGAGGCGAGCGCCGTCGAGCATGGGCGGAGCGGGCGGTGGGCCGGTTCGGCGCCCGCCTCATTATCACCTGCCGGTTCATTCCCGGCGCACGTACTGCGGTTACCCTAACCTGCGGCCTGATCGGTTACCCTCGCCGGAGCTACGTCACCGCTACCGCCTGCGCGGGCGTGATCTGGGCCAGTTATGCGTTCTTCGTCGGCAGGCTCGGCGGCAAGGCATTCGAGGACAAACCGTGGGTGGGCCTGCTGCTCGGTCTCGGTGCCGCTCTGGTGGTCAGCGCTCTGGTCGAGGTGCTGCGACGCGCTGGCTTGTGGCGGCGGCTCAGCCAGGTCCGTAGCCGTCCGCGAGCCGGCGCCGCAGACGCGCGCGTACGCGGCGCCAGCAGCCACGCCGCAGAGAGCGGCCTAATCAGCCACAGCTCGCCACCGGTCACCGCCCGGTCAGCGGATCCCCGCTGACGAGGCAGACTCGCGTTGTTTCGCGGCGCCGCGGAACGCGGGCTGGAGGACCCGGGACCCGGGTCCCGTGACCACGCGGCGCGGGTGCGGCTGCCCGGACGGTTATGGGTGCCGGCTGACTGGCTGCCGGCGCAGCAGATCCAGCGCATGCCGGCGGAACGCGCGCCGTACCCGTTCAGTGAGCGCCGACACCGGGACAGGCTGAGCCCACGGTCCGGGCAGTTGGATCCAGTGACCGACGAAAGACCAGGAAGATCCTCCGCTTCCTGCAGCTCCCATGGCCGGATGGTCTCCAGCCGCTCGCAGGTGGTTGCGTCCGCGGATGTGGTGGCCGGATTTGCGCTGGTGAGCGTGGCGTCGTGAGGTGAGACGGCCATCGCGTGATCCTCGTTGAGTTCCGTCCAGAGATCTCGATGAGAAGGAGCCACGCGATGGCCGCAGGACCCAGTATCGATGTACCGGGCTGGCTGGAGGAGCAGCTCGCGCAGGCCAGCCCGGACCTGCTCCGGGCGATGGTCACCACGTTCGCCGAGGCGCTGATGGGCGCGGAGGCCGACGCGGTGTGCGGCGCCGGGTACGGCGAGCGCAGCGACGAGCGGGTGAACACCCGCAACGGGTACCGGCGGCGGGAGTGGGATACCCGGGCGGGGAGCATCAGCCTGGCGATCCCGAAGTTACGGCAGGGGTCCTGCTTCCCGGACAGTGAGAATCATGAGTGCGAGCTGGCCAGCTGCGTCTGACCCGTTCCCTGACTGACCATCGTGTCCTTAGCCAGATCCGTCGGCGGGGCTGGGCAGCTCGCTAGTGCACGCGACCGGCGGGCGCCGTGACCTTATCGGAGCCTGTGCTGAGGCCCCATCACTGTCCTGTCCGCCCGCCCCGCCGGTGTGTGCCGGCCACATTCGGGTGTGAGGAAGGGACGGGCACGTCAGGATGGCAGAAGCACACGTGCGGCAGGTCTTCGGCGGAGTCGATACGCACGGGCGGACGCACCATGCCGCCGCGGTTGACGGCACCGGCCAGGTGCTCGGCGACCAGGAATTCGCCGCAACACCTGGCGGATACAACGCGCTGATTACCTGGCTCAGGCAGCTGGGCGAGATCACCAGGATAGGCATTGAGGGAACCGGGTCCTATGGTGCGGGCCTGGCCCACGCGGTGGCTGCGGCGCAGATCGCGGTCGTCGAGGTTGATCGCCCCGACCGTCGCGCCCGTCGCCGCAAGGGCAAGTCCGACCCGCTTGACGCCCTCGCCGCCGCCCGCGCCGCCCTGTCAGGCGAGGCCGCCGGCATCCCGAAGACACGAACCGGCCCGGTGGAGGCAATCCGTGCGCTGCGGGTGGCCCGCCGAGGTGCGATCAAGGCACGAACTGCAGCATTCAACCAGCTGCACGGCCTGATCGTGAGCGCACCGGCAGTCATCCGCACCCCTCTGGTCGAGCTGCGGCGGCAGGATCTGGTCGGCCGCTGCGCTGCGTTCCGCGTCGATGATGACCGGATCGGTGAGCCGGCCGTCGCGGTCAGGGCCGCCCTTCGTGCCGTCGCCCAGCGCATCCTCGCACTGCAAGAGGAGATCCGCGCGGCTGACCGCCGCCTGGCGCCGCTGACAGCGGCGGTCGCACCCGGGACGACCGCGGTGTTCGGGGTGGGCACCGAGGTGGCAGGGCAGATGCTGGCGGTGACCGGGACGGCAGCGCCTTGTCCCGCGCGGGCGTATTCGCGGCCTTCAGTGCCGCCTCTGACCACAGTCACCTGTCAGCAGGCCGTGCGCGCGGGTGTTCCGGCTCCAGGCTGTACCGCCTGCGACCGCTCACGAGGTCATGACCGCGCCCTGGTCGGAATCTGCCCGGATGCGGCCGGATCCGGAGCCGACTGGCTGATGCAAGGCCGCCACGCCCGCAACTGCCGGTCGTGCGCGACGACTTCAAGCTGGCCCCATCGGCGCCAGCGGTCCTAGGCTCGGGTTTCGCGGGCCAGGGGCAGGGTCAGGGTGAAGCGTGACCCGTGGCCGGGTTCGCTGCTGACATCGATGGTTCCCTG
>Ga0208589_1000344_pt1 | contig 22431 bp, 24 predicted proteins | sample NGESurshal092012_2_FD_184486 | JGI IMG/M metagenome (GOLD analysis project Ga0208589, IMG submission 184486) | Arctic peat soil microbial communities from Barrow, Alaska - NGEE Surface sample F53-2 shallow-092012 (SPAdes) | ecosystem: Environmental > Terrestrial > Soil > Wetlands > Peat ... | reverse complement strand
CACGACGCTGGCGACGGTATCGTTGTTGAAATAGGTCTTGGCAGTCGGCAGCAGCTTGCCGAAGGCATACAGCGTGACCAGAGCGGCGGTGCCCCAGGCTGCGATCGACAGGATTTCCCGCATGAACCCGCGGACCATGGCGAGCAGGCCCGAGACCAGCATTACTCCGAGCAGGACGAGATCGAGGATCGTTATGGGCATCGGCTGGTCAGGTCCGCTCGTACATTCAAAACCGCGAATCGGCTTGTCGGTGCCGCCCTAAGTGACGGGCATATGGCATGTCCCGCAAGGCCGGAATCGAGGCCGGAAATAGTGCCGGTCGGCCCTGCGCGCGTTGTATAGCGGCGAGGCCAAGGAAGGTCACGCCCGTCTAGCGCCCATCGCGCCGGAATCTGGCCGGTGTGGCATTTTTCTCAGGCAAATTTTCGCGATTTTCGTCCTGATTGACCTGCCGGTTCGCCTTCGGGCTGCCCCGCGCGGCGATTTCCGCGACCAGGCTGGTCAATCCGCCGACGGTGTTGAGCGAAAGTCCGGCATCGCCGCCGACCTCGCCGCGCGCCGATTCGGGCAGCACCGCGCGGCCAAAGCCGAGCTTGGCGGCTTCCTTCAGCCGGGCCGAGGTTTGGGCTACCGGGCGGACCGCGCCCGATAGCGAAATCTCGCCGAAATAGACCGCATCTGTCGGCAGCGGCGCGTTGACCAGCGACGACACCAAAGCGGCGGCGGCGGCGAGATCGGCCGCCGGTTCCTGGATGCGCAGGCCGCCGGCGACGTTCAGGTAGACGTCGTAGCCCGACAGCTTGACGCCGCAATGGGCTTCCAGCACCGCCAGCACCATGGAGAGCCGGCTTGGATCCCAGCCGACCACCGCCCGGCGCGGGGTGCCGAGCGTGGTCGGCGCCACCAGCGCCTGCAATTCCACCAGCACCGGTCGCGTGCCTTCGATTCCGGCGAAAACGGCCGTGCCGGGACTGCCGAGATCGCGTTGCGACAGGAACAGTTCGGACGGATTGGAGACCTCGCGCAGGCCGAGGCCGGTCATTTCGAAGACGCCGATCTCGTCGGTCGGACCAAAACGGTTCTTCATCGCGCGCAGGATCCGGAATTGCTGCGAGCCTTCGCCCTCGAACGACAGTACCGCGTCGACCATGTGCTCGACCACGCGAGGACCGGCGATCTGGCCGTCCTTGGTTACGTGGCCGACCAGAATGATCGCAGCACCCGATTTCTTGGCGAAGCGGATCAACGCCTGCGCCGAGGCGCGCACCTGCGTGACCGTGCCGGGCGCGGATTCGACGGTGTCGGTCCACATGGTCTGGATCGAATCGATCACGATCAGGCGCGGGACCGCGCCTTCGGACAGCGTCGAGACGATATCCTCGACCGAGGTTTCGGCGGCCAACTGCACCGGCGCATCGGCCAGTCCAAGGCGCTCGGCGCGCAGCCGCACCTGCGCCACGGCTTCCTCGCCCGAAATATAGACCGCGCGGTGACCGGCCCGCGCCAGCAGGCTGGTGGCCTGGGTCAGCAGCGTCGATTTGCCGATCCCGGGATCGCCGCCGACCAAGAGCACCGAGCCGCGGACAAAGCCGCCGCCGATGACGCGGTCGAGCTCGGCCATGCCGGAGGGCAGGCGGGGAGCGTCATTACTCTTGCCGGTCAGTGTCTCCAGCGCGAACAGCCGGCCCCTGCGCTTGCTGCGGATCGAGACCGGCATCGACGTGGCGCCGGTAGTGTCTTCTTCGGCCAGCGTGTTCCATTCGCCGCAGGACTCGCACTTGCCCTGCCAGCGGTTAAAGGCCGCGCCGCAATTCTGGCAGACAAAGGAAAGGGTGTTCTTGGCCATGGCAGGGGTGAATCGCTGTTACGAGGGGAGGGACTGCATAGCACGAATTCCTAAATAGTTCCTATTTTGTTCTCTATTGGCGCCGAGTACTGGATAGGCCACTCGCGGGAGCAAAATGGGCCACTTGGCTGACATGGGCATAAACCCAAGATGAACTTGGGTTGTCCTTGACGGATACAAGTCGCGCCAAGCGATCCGCTCAATTTGATTCGTGGGCGCAGTGCAGAGATCAAAGCCTTGCGAACGCAGTTAGACGCCGAGGATTCAGACTTGGATCAGGCCGAGCGGACCATTGTGCGGCTGACTCATCGGCCGGCGGGGAATGGCGCGGCACCCACTACCGAGCCCCCCAAGACCCAAAAGGAATTTGTGCTTCACGCTCTCAAAACGAGCGAGAACCCTTGGTTTGAAAGTGCGCGCGCACTTCGGGATGAAATTGCCCGGCTGGGCCGCGACATTCCAATGTCTACATTCCAGCCGCTGATTTCCGATCTCGCAAAAAAAGAGATCATCGCGCGCGACGGTGCCAAATAGCCCTTACGGAGCGCGTAGGGGTTACGCAAGCTCAGAAAGAAGCCTTACGAGCGAAGGGTTTTGATGACGATCAGATCGCCACCATGATGCCGGAAAAGGCCATCAGTTGCTCGGCATACTTTCGCCGCCGCCGTATTGAAATGAAAGAGGCCGCCAACTGAGGCGGCCTCTAAAATGGCGAGTATTACGCGTGGAGGACGCAAGTTGAGAGGCCGTCCTTCCCGGATGGGCCGCATGTAACTGTGCCGCCTGCCTCTGTGAAGCCTTTGATGAAGCCTTCGGAGACGGCCTGGAAAATCGTTTTTGCTCCGCCACTCACGGCGTCCAGATCGTCGATGTTCAGTTCGAGAGTTTCGCTGTTCATGTCCTTCTCCTGTGTTCGACGAGGAATCAATTCCCTCGTGATCCGTAGACGCGTGATCAACGGAACGCGTTCGGTGCTGTTTGTGAGACATGTGATCCAAATCACAATTCAAATTAGGCCACGCACAAATTCAAACTAGGCCACTGAGGGTCGAAACCGGCCAGTACCCGGCGCCAAGTGCTGGCCTGTTTCGACCCTCAGTGGCCTAATCTGAAAACGGCAGTGGCCTAATTTGGTTTTGTGACGCCGGTCACACGGTCAGTGTGCGCCAGCGAACGCACCGCCCCGCTCGTGCAACTACGGTGCATGAGGGGATTGGTCCCCTCCTTCAAACAGGAGAGAGACATGATCGAAATTTCCGAAATTCGCGGACTCTCGATGGACGATCTCGAAGCCGTCTCAGGCGGAGCCAAGGTTGGAGCCGGCGCAGCCATTTTGTCCGCTCTTTGTGAGGTGGCCGGCGATTTGGCGAAGGGCTTAGGCGCGAACGGCGCCGCCTACACGCTCTATACGGCCGCGGAGGGGCTCCTTCATTGAGGCAGGATGCTCCCGAAACGTGACGGGGAACGGGTGGCCCTCCCTGCGAGAAATCGAGACCGCCTCAGTTGGCGGCCTCTTTCATGACAGACCTTTGCCGTCGTCATCGTCAACCCGCACACGCAAACGATAGCTGGGTGGTCTTGCCGAGCGGCAACGACGTCGCGAAAGCTTTACGGCGCGCCCCATATGGCGTTGACGAGCATCGATACCCCGGCCACCAGCATGATGGCATCCATCACCAGCCGAAACAGATCGGGATTGAGCCTGAGCAGCAGCGGCTTGGCGATGAAGGCTCCGGCCATCAATGAAGAGCCGGCGATGACGCCTTGAATCGCCACGTCAAGCGTCAGCGCGCCAAAGCGCTGGAAGGTCACGGATTTACTCACATACAGGCCGAGCGAACTCGCCGCTTCGGTGGCGAGGAACGCGCCCTTGGAGAGGCCGTAAAACAGGAACAGCGGCACGCTCAACGGGCCGGTCGAAACCACGATGCCGGTCAGGTAGCCGATCACGGCGCCACCCAGCGCCACATGCCACAGCGATAGCTTGAATTCGTGCCGCGCCAGCCAGTGCCGCACCGGCACCATTGCGATCAGAAACAGGCCGATCGAGATGTCGACGGCGTGCGAGGGCAGTGTCAGCAGCGTGCGGGCGCCAAGGGCCGCGGCCGGAATACCGGTGACGGAGTAGGCGGCGCAGGCGCGCCAGTCGACATCGCGCCACCAGGCCAGGATGCGCGACAAATTGGACATCACGGCCGCGATCGCCATGATCGGCACGGCCTGCTTCGGGCCGTATTGATAGACCAGCACCGGCATCAGCATGATCGACGAGCCGGTGCCGACAATGCCGCTGACGGTGCCGGCGACAAGCCCGACCGCGAGGACGAAAAGGAAATTCAAAGTCTGCGGTCTCCGCGATTTGCTGCGGCGGGAATTTAAGCCTACCGCGTTTTCGAACGGCAAGGCTCCGGCAAATGAGGCTCGCGCAAATAAGGCTTCAGTAGATGGCGGCAACGCTCGCTGCTGACAGCACCCTGGCAGCAGGGCGGTTCTATGGGTTGCCTTGTCGGATCACGCGCAAGGAGAACATCGTGCCAGTCAAGGGAAGCTGCCATTGCGGCAACACGCAATTCGAAGTCGACGAGGCGCCGGCCGGCGTCACGCGCTGCACCTGCTCGTTCTGTTCGAAGAGCGGCTCGCTATGGGCCTATTACAAGCCGGAGCAGTTTCGACTGACCTCACCGCCGGACAACGTCGCGACCTATCGGTGGGGCAGCCGCACCGTCCAGCATCATTTCTGCGCCAATTGCGGCAGCAACACCTATTCGGAATCGCCGGACTGGTCGACCGGCCAGCCGGACTTCAGCAAGATGAAGATCGGCGTCAATGCGTGGCTGTTCGACGATTTCGATTCTGCCGCGGTGCCGGTGACGGTGATCGATGGCAAGAACCTGTGGTGACGCCAAGTTTGTTGGTTAATCGGCCGTTACCGCGGACGCACAAATGCCCGCGATATCGCCGCCGGGGCCTTAAAATTTGAAGCGTATTGCAGCTATCTCGGATCTTTGAATTTGGGGTGGTGCGATGAGATACGATTTTCCGGCGGGCTCTGACACCGGTGTCGGCACAGGCCTTCCTTGGGCCGCCGGCACAATGCTGGCATTCGAGGCGTGCGAGGTCATTCATCTGCGGCTGGCGAAGCTGGCCATGGCCGATGCGAGCGCCGAACGCGAAGCGAGCCTGATGGTGAGCGAGAAGATCAGCGCGGCGTTCGAAGCCTGTGCGAGCTGGCTGTATGGCGCATCGGCTGCGAGTATCGTCGATCGCTACCGCCAGCACGTTGCCGCCAACGCAAAACGCCTTTCGGCGTAATCATCCGACAACGCTTTAGCGCAGCACGATCCAGGCCGGGGCGTGGTCGCTGGCGCCTTCCTCGCCGCGCAGCTTGCGGTCGATGCCGGCCTTGATCAGGCGCGGCGTCAGCGCCGGGCTCAGCAGCAGATGATCGAGCCGCAAGCCGGCATCGCGCGGCCATCGGTTGCGCTTGTAATCCCAGAACGTGAACATCGGTTTTGACGGATGCTGGATGCGGATCGCATCGGTCCAGCCCTTCGCCAGCAACGACTGGAACGCGGCGCGGCTCTCCGGCTGGATCAGCGCATCCTTGTCCCATGACCGCGTCGGATAAATATCCAAAGGCGTCGGCGCAACGTTGTAATCGCCGGCCAGCACTGCGGGGATGTCTTGCTTGAGAAATTGCGCGGAATGCCGCTGCAGCCGCTTGAACCATTTAAGCTTGGCGTCGAATTTCGGTCCGGGCTGCGGGTTGCCGTTGGGCAAATAAAGGCAGCCGACGAGGATGCCGCTGACGGCGGCCTCGATGTAGCGCGCTTCGCGGTCGTCGCGGTCGCCGGGCAGTTCGTTGCGAACCAGCACAGGCTCGGCGTGGCGGGCGAGGATCGCGACGCCGTTCCAGGTCCTCTGTCCACGCCAGACCGCGCCATAGCCGGCCTTTTCGATGGCTGAAAGCGGGAAATCGGTATCGGTCGATTTCAGTTCCTGCAGGCAGGCGATGTCAGGCTTTGCCGCGCGCAGCCAGCGCAGCAGATTGGGCAGGCGGCGGTTGATATTGTTGATGTTGAATGTCGCAATCTTCATGTACAGCTTCAGCCGCGCGTCCTGCGCCGTTGATCGGAGATCACATGTCGAAACTGCACGCCGCTATCCTGGCATGCGCCATCGGAGCTTGCGGTCCGGCCTTTGCGCAAACGCCGAGCGCCGACCAGCGCGGTGCCTGCGGCGCAGACTATCAGAAATACTGCACCGGCACCCAGCCCGGTGGTGGCCGTGTCGTTGCATGCCTCAACCAGCATCGCGACCAGCTCAGTGCCGCTTGCAAGAAGGCGATCGATTCCAGGAAGCAGTAGCTATTCGGACGTGGGAGCCGCGGCTGCCTGCGTCGCCTCGGCGCCGCCGCCCTTGTAGATTCGCGTATAGCGGCGGCTGAGACTGGTCAGCACCTCATAGCCGATAGTGCCGAAATGGTGCGCGAGTTCGTCGACCGTGATGCCCTCGCCAATCAGCGTCACCATGTGGCCGCGCCGGGCGGCGTTGTTCGGCAGATCGGTGACGTCGATCGCGATCAGGTCCATCGACACCCGGCCCGCGATCGGGCAGCGCTTGCCCGCGACCACCACTTCAGCGCCGCGGGTGCCGTCATTGGAACTGGCGGCGCGGAAATAGCCGTCGGCATAACCGGCGGAGACGATCGCAAGCCTGGTCGGCCGGCGTGCGGTCCACGTTCCGCCGTAGCCGACGCCTTCGCCGCGCTCGACATTGCGGGTCTGCACGATGCGGGCCTTCAGATCGACGACCGGCTGCATCGGATTGTCGGCCTCCGGGGTCGGATTGACGCCGTAGAGCGCAGCGCCCGGCCGCACCACGTCGAACTGGAATTGGGATCCCAGGAAAATGCCGGAGGAATTCGCCAGCGAGGCAGGCACACCGGCGTAGAGGCTCGCAATCTCGCGGAAGGTCGCGACCTGCTTGCCGTTGAGTGGGTGGTTGAGCGTTTCGGAGCAGGCGAGGTGACTCATGACCAGCGTAATGCCGTGATCACCGGCATTGATCCGCGGCACGATGCCCTGGGCCTCCGTCAGTGTCAGGCCGAGCCGGTTCATGCCGGTGTCGATGTGGATGGCGGCGCCGCCGGCCCAGCCGGAGCGGCGGCAAAACACATCCCATTCGGCCAGTTCATTGAGATCGCCGATCACCGGCCTGACGTCGATTTTGGCGTAGGCTTCGCCGCTATTCTGGAAGAAGCCGTTGAGCACATAAATCGCGGCCGACGGCACCGCGGCGCGGACGGCGCGCGCTTCGTCGATGGTGGCGACGAAAAACGTCTGGCAGCCGGCGGCGGCGAGCGCCCGCGCCACCGGTTCGGCGCCGCAGCCATAGGCATCCGCCTTGATGACGCCGGCGCATTCGGCCGGCACGGCGGTCTTCTCCAGCTTGCGCCAGTTGGCGACGATGGCGTCGAGATCGACCGTGAGCACGCCGGTCGCGTCCGCCAGCGCTGCCGCCTGGTTGGCCTCGGCGGAGAGCACGCTGGAGATGGATTTCGGGTCGGAGGCGATATTCATCGCGCGGTTTTACGCGCTGGCACCGCACGGTTCAACCGGACAAAAGATACCGTTAAAGGGCGCTAGTACGTCCGCTCCGGCAGATGGGTGTCCTGCGCCAGATCGCTGAAGCGGGTGAACTGGCCTTCGAAACTCAGTTCGACCATGCCGGTCGGGCCGTGGCGCTGTTTGCCGATGATGACTTCGGCCTTGCCGTGCACCAGCGACATGTCGAGCTGCCACTTTTCGTATTCCGGCGTGCCGATCCGCGGCTCCTTGTTGGCGAGGTAATATTCCTCGCGGTACACGAACATCACGACGTCGGCGTCCTGTTCGATCGAACCGGATTCACGCAGGTCGGACAGTTGCGGGCGCTTGTCGTCGCGGCTTTCGACCTGGCGCGACAGCTGCGACAGCGCGATGATCGGAACGTTCAATTCCTTGGCCAGCGCTTTCAGGCTGGTGGTGATCTCGGTGACTTCCTGCACGCGGTTGTCGGAACGCTTGCCCGACCCCTGCAACAGCTGGATGTAATCGACCACGATCATATCGAGGCCCTTCTGCCGCTTCAGCCGGCGCGCGCGCGCGGTCAATTGCGAGATCGACAGGCCGCCGGTTTCATCGACATAGAGCGGCAGCGATTGCAGCTCGATCGAATAATCGCGGATTTTCTCGAAGTCGGCTTCGGTAATGCCGCCGCGGCGGATCATGCTCGAGGCGATGCTGGTCTGCTCGGCGAGAATACGCGTGGCGAGCTGCTCGGCGGACATTTCGCAGGAGAAGAAGCCGACTATGCCGCCGTTGACGGACTTCATGGTGCCGTCGGCCTGGACCTCGGCGCGATGGGCCTTGGCCACGTTGTAGGCGATATTGGTGGCAAGCGCCGTCTTGCCCATGCCGGGACGGCCGGCGACGATGATCAAGTCGGAGGACTGCAGGCCGCCCATCTTGATGTCGAGATCGCGCAAGCCGGTGGCGATACCCGACAGCTTGCCGTCACGCTTGTAGGCGTTGGCCGCCATGTCGACGGCAACCGTCAGCGCCTGCGAAAAACGCTGGAACCCGCCATCGTATCGGCCGGTTTCCGCCAGTTCGTAGAGCTGGCGTTCGGCGTCCTCGATCTGCGCGCGCGGGGCGAAATCGACCGGCGCGTCGAAGGCGACATTGACCATGTCCTCGCCGATCCGGATCAGGTCGCGGCGCAGCGCCATGTCATAGATCGTCCGTCCGTAATCCTGGGCGTTGATGATGGTGGTGGCTTCGGCGGCGAGGCGGGCGAGGTATTGGCCGACGGTCATGCCGCCAAGGTCGGTATCGGCGGGCAGGAAGGTCTTCAGCGTGACCGGGGTTGCGACCTTGCCCATCCGGATCAGGCTGCCCGCGGTTTCATAGATCACCTGATGGATCTGCTCGAAGAAATGCTTCGGCTCGAGAAAATCCGACACCCGATAGAACGCGTCGTTGTTGACCAGGATCGCGCCGAGCAAGCTCTGTTCCGCCTCGATATTGTGCGGTGCGCTGCGAAAAGCGGGGGTTGCCGCATCGGGCGCGAGCTTGAGGACGTTCGAATCAGTCAAGGCCATGGTCGGGATTGTTCTTTGCGTTTTTGTTCGTTGTTGGGATTCTTGAATGCGGGGCCGCGATAAAGCGCTGGCGGCGCCTGCAGCGGAAGCATGAACATGCCTTATGCCCGATTCACACAATGCCGAATGTGGATCAGGAGAGCCACGCAATTGCCGCTTGACGGGTTTGGGAGGATTCGGCGGGCGCTTCCGCCAAATTTTACGGGAACCCCCGGTCACGCGAACGTGGCCGCAAGGCCTGAACCTTATCCCCCGCCGGGCAGACTCATGGTCAAAGGGGCAACCAGCGGCGCGAGCCGCGATCTCCGGGCTGGATCAAATCAGCAGGAGATAGATCAGCGCGATCAAGGCAGCCCCAATGCCGGCAGCGATCAGCACATAGTCAGTGCGGAGGCCGCGGCTCGGATCGAACGAAGGTTGGTGCGATTTCTGCGTCATTTCGGGTTTCTAGGGCCGGCGGGCCCAACCTCGTGTGAAGCAGGTCACATCCGGTGGATTTCTTTATCGCTAGGGTCGCCGGGAACAGGATTACGGGCGCCAGAGTTGGTGTCGGCGGGAACGGGCCAGAACAGCCGTCAGGAAAGCTATGATGGGTCAGCAAGTCAGGGGTTGGCGATCCGGCGACGGCGAACGGCGTTGGCTGTCGATGCTGATCGACGCCATGGAGAAGGTGGCCCGCCCGGAAGTCCGCGCCACGCCTTGCGATCCCAGGGTATTTTCGGCATTGCGCCTGCAACTGGCGCGCCCTGCGTCGCCGTACCCGTATTGGCACGCCTCGCGCGTGTCCCAATTCAGCCTGCGGAACTGAAAACGCCGCCCGCGAAAGCGGAATGGCAATTCCCGCCCGCAAACCTCTCCCGCAACAGGCTTATCCAACGACCAGTGAGTCCGGATGGCTGCTAACCGCCCGCGATCTGTAGCCGCGGCCACGTGCCGCGCTCGAGCCCGCGCAGTCTTGCCTCTTCTTGCGGGATGTAATCCCTGGTCATCGGCACGACGCCCTGGCGCTTGGTGATCTGGATCTGGAAGTTCATCAGATTCTGTTTGCGGAACGACATTTCCGAGGCCGCCAGATAGAATTCCCACATCCGCGCAAAGCGCTCGTCATAGAGCCGCACGGCTTCATCCCGCCGTGCCATGAAACGTGTTCGCCAGGCTTTCAGGGTTTCGGCGTAATGCAGCCGCAGAATCTCGATGTCGCAGACCAGCAGCCCGACCTTCTCGATCACCGGGATCACCTCGGACAGCGCCGGGGCATAGCCGCCGGGGAAGATATATTTCGAGATCCAGGGATTGGTGACGTCGGGAGGGTCGGAGCGGCCGATCGAATGCAGCACCATGACACCGTCGTCGGTCAGCAGTTCGGCGCAGTGCCGGAAATAGGCTTCGTAGAAGTCGACGCCGACATGCTCGAACATGCCGACCGACACGATGCGGTCGAACGGGCCGGGAACGTCGCGATAATCCTCAAGCAGGAATTTTGCCGACCGCGTCAGCTTTTTTTCGGCGGCGCGGGCGTTCGACACCTGCAATTGCTCAGTCGAAAGCGTGACGCCGGTGACGTCGGCGCCGGTCATTTCAGCCAGATACAGTCCGAGGCCGCCCCAGCCGGAGCCGATGTCGAGTACCCGATCGCCGGGTTTGACCAGAAGCTTGGCGGCGACATGGCGTTTCTTGGCGAGCTGGGCCTCGTCGAGACTCGTATCCGGGGTGTCGAAATAGGCGCAGCTATATTGCTTGTCGGCATCGAGGAAGAGCGAGTAGAGCCGGCCGTCGAGATCGTAATGATGAGCGACATTGTCCCGCGAGCGGCTGCGCGGATTGAACTGCCGGGCGTGCCGGACCAGATAGCGCAGCCACCATTGCAGCCTGGCCCAGCGCGGCACGATATCGGGCTGGCCCAGCAGGATCGCCAGCGCATCCGCGATCGAACCCCGTTCGACGACGAACGTGCCCTCCATAAAGGCCTCGCCGAGCGCGAGTTCAGGGTTGAGCAGGATCCGCCGTTCGGCGTCGGTGGTGAGGAAGCGGACGGCTACCGGTTCGCCGGTGCCGTCACCGCAGGTGAATCTGTCCCCGCTCGCGGTCGTGAACGACATCGTCCCGCGGTGAATGAACTGATCCAGAAAGTAACGCAACAAACGGTCCATCGAAACCACCGCAAACAAGCGATCTGGTGATGCTAACTACCCGCCGCCACACCGACGCGCCTGAAACGGCTTCGTTTCGCTTTTGGCGTCTCGGTCAGACCATAATATATACTCCACTTTAGTAGGCGCTAGTGCGTTGTACGCAAAGCGGATATCCGGAAATGTGACGATCGCGTGTTGCGTCATAAGGGTGCTTCCATTCGCGGGATAATCGGCTAAAAGGTGACCGCCGCCTTCAATGCCGCGCGCCCTGTGCGTTGGAAGCGATTTCCGCCTTTGGAGAACATTGAATGTTGAGCCGAGCGCTCATTTTAGCGACGGTGACGGTTCTGATCGGCGATTTGGCGGCAGCCCCGGCGCATGCGCAAGCGACCAATCTCGAGGCCGGCAAAAGTCCCTCCCAGATTTTCGCAGGCGCCTGTACCGCGTGCCACAAAGGTCCGCGCGGACTGCTGAAGACGGTGCCCGCGGGATCGCTGCCGTCTTTCCTGCGCCAGCATTACACCACCAGTCCCGACATGGCCGGATTGCTCAGCTCTTACCTGATCTCCAACGGCGCGACCGACACGCGCTCCGGCAACAAGGATGGCAAGCCGGAGAAGCCCGGCGCGCCGGTCGAGCAGCTCGACCGCCAGGGTCACCGGCTGCACACCGCCACGCCCTCGGCGGAGCCGGGCAAACCGGAAGCCAAGCCTGAGACCAAGCCCGAAGCCAAGCCTGAGTCCGAGCCGCGTCAGGCGGCCAAGCCAGATGCCGATGGTGTCAATCCGCAGGGCGAGGAACGCAGGGGCCGCAACGGCAAGCGGCTGGCGCGGCCGATGGAAGAGGGCAGCAAGCCGGCCGAGGGCGAGGCGGCGGCACGTGACGCCGGCGAGCGCGGCCCCGACGGGCGCAAGGGCAAGCAACGGCTGGGCAAGCGGGGCAAGCCGATCCCCGAGGAGCCAAAGGACACCAGCAGGCCCGACACGGCCAAGGACGAGCCCGCGACGGCTGTCCCGGCGAAGGAAGACAAGCCCGCAGGCGAGCCCGCCAAGGAAGAGGCGGCCAAGCCCGAGGGCGTAAAGTCGCCCGGCGAGATCAGGCCCGAAATGGCCAAACCTGAAACGGCCAAAACCGAGACCTCGAAAGAGACGGCGCCGAAGGAGTCGGGCGGCCAGACCCCGGCTCCGACTGTCACGCCTGCGGCGGCTCCGGCCGCGTCGCTGGCGCCTCCCGCTGCAACGCCGGAGCCGTCGGCCGGTGGATCGGCGCCATCGTCAGCGCGGCCCGCAGCCTCGCCAGCGCCTCCGGTCGCCCAATCGGCGACGGTGGAAAGCACGCCACCGACGGTGAGCGTTGCTCCCGCGCCGGCAACGGCCGCGCCAGGCGGTCCGCCGGCACCGCCGATTTCCAAATAGGATTTTGCGCGACGGATTTTTTCGGTTCGTGCCGCGTTCGGCGCGAAATGTATCCGTCGCGCCATGTATCGAGCGGCTGAAAAGGCACCTGCCAAAAATCACAAGCCCGGCCTGATCGGGCCGGGCTTGGTCATTTCGTTCGCTGCAAGCCGTCTTATTCTTCCGCAGCGGCCTCGGCCTGCGGTTCCTCGTCGCGGCGTGCTTCGGGATCGAAGAATTCGCCGGCGGCGGCGAGCGCCTCGGCGGCCGCGTCCTGGTCTTCCTGGCGGGACGAGATGTCCTCGCCGCGGTTGATGCGTTCGGCCTCCTCGGCGCTGCGGGCAACCGTCACGCTCACGCCGACCTCGACTTCCGGATGCACGGCGATGGCGATCGAATGCTTGCCGATGGTCTTGATCGGCGCGTCCAGCATGACCTGGCTGCGGGCGATGGTGACGCCATCGGCCTCGAACGAGGTGATGATGTCGCGCACGCTGACCGATCCGAACAGCTGGCCGGTCTCGGACGCCTGACGCAGCACCACGACATTGCGGCCGTCGATCTTTTCCGCGACCTTGGTCGCTTCGCCCTTGGCCTGCAGGTTGCGGGCTTCCAGATCGGCCTTCATGCCTTCGAACTTGGCGCGATTATCCGTGGTGGCGCGCAGCGCCTTGCCGCGCTTCAACAGGAAATTGCGCGCGAACCCGTCCTTGACGCGGACGACTTCGCCCATCTGGCCAAGCTTGGCGACGCGCTCCAGCAAAATGACTTCCATATTCGTATCTCCTTTTAGCAGTGATGAAGTGTGAGGGTTGAGGGTGAATGTTTGCGCTCAGGCTGCGGGCAGCGGCGGCGGCCTCGTTTGCAGATAGCGTTGCCTGAGGCCGAACGCGGCGTCGGCAAGACCGAGCGCCGCCATTGCCAGCACCGGCCAGCCGAACACGGCGACCACCGCATAGGTGCAGCTTAGCCAGAGCGCGCGGTGCTTCACCGCCAGCGTCAACGTGTGCAGCACGGCAAAGCCGACCAACGCATAAGCCATCGTCAGCGTGGAGGCGACAATCTGCGCCAGCATGGCCGACAGGCCGCCGATAAAACAGAACGCGATCGCAATCGACAAGGCCGCGAGCGTCGTCGGCGGCAGCGCGATGGTGTTGAGATCGGGCCAGGGACGTTGCAGCCGCCCCGACGTCGCGGTGATTTTTGCGGCGAGCCAGAGATTGAGCGTCAGCGTCATCATGGCGACGATCCCGGCGGCGGCCGGCGCGATCGTCGCCAGCGTGTCGATCCCTCGCTTGGTTTCTTCGCTGATCGCCTCGTCGCGGCCCCAGATCAACAGCAAGCCATGCCGTATCACGTTGGTGACGGTGGCGGCGTCGTGCCCCAGGGTCAGCAACACCGACATCGTGGTCAGCGCGGCAAAGCCCGCGGTCCAGAGCAGGATGCGGCCGACCGGATACCATTCCAGCGGCTGTGGCGCGGCAGCGGCGCCATTGCCCGGTGCGGTTTCGCTGTTTGCGACCGGCCGTCCCAACAGGGCGAGATGGCCGAGCCACCAGGCGGGCAGCGCGACCGCGACCACGAAAGCGAAGCAATAGGGCAGGCCGAAGATGGCGCCGAGGCCGGTTGCGGCCGCGATGCCGCCGATCGTCGCGTAAAGCGGGCCCCAGCCGAGCGCCGCGACCATCAGCGGCAATGGCGCCAGATAAAGCAGCAGCACCGAGAGCAGCGCGCCCGAGATCATCGAGGCGAACATCAGCGCCGAGGCTGCGCCGGCCGCAAGGGCAATGAGAATGATCGCGATCATCAGCTGTCCCGCTCCTTTCGAGCGGTTAGAGGTTCGCCAGAACCCCAACCATCGGCGACCGGACGATCCGGAAGCCTTATGAAGATGTTCGCTCCGCCGCGCGCAAATGCCGGCGGAGCGAAGTCGTCGTTATCGAATGACGTAAGGCAGCAGACCGAGAAAACGCGAACGCTTGATCGCGCGCGCGAGCTCACGCTGCTTCTTGGCGGAGACGGCCGTGATGCGGCTCGGCACGATCTTGCCGCGCTCGGAGACGTATCGCATCAGCAGCTTGGAATCCTTGTAGTCGATCTTCGGCGCGTTGGGACCCGTGAACGGGCAGGTCTTGCGACGGCGGAAAAACGGACGGCGTGCACCAGCTTCAGCCATGATTCTTACTCCTCAACTGCTGCTGTTTCAGCGTCGTCACGGGGACGGCGCGGACCACGGTCGCCGCGATAGCCACCGCCATCGCGATCACCCCGGAAACCGCCTTCGCGGTCGCCACGGAAGCCGCCGCCACCACGGTCGTCGCGATCGCGGTCGCGATCGGCCTTGCGCATCATCGCAGACGGGCCTTCCTCATGCTCTTCGACGCGAACGCTGAGATAGCGGATCACGTCTTCGCTGATGCGCTCTTGTCGCTCGATCTCGGCGATCGCGGCCGACGGGCCATCGATGTTCAGCAGCACGAAATGCGCCTTGCGATTCTTGTTCATGCGGTAGGTGAGGGAGCGTACGCCCCAGTTTTCCATCTTGACCACCTTGCCGCCGAGTTGCTCGACGATGCCGGTCATCTGGGTGGTCAATTCCTCGACCTGCTGGGTGCTCGCATCCTGACGCGCGAGAAAAACATGCTCATAAAGAGGCATGGGTGTCCTTTCCAGTGTTGGCGCGGTTCCCGGCGGCAAGCCCTTCGAACCCTTCGGAAAGGACTCGATTGCTCAGAAGGCGGAAGCACGGGACGACGGGCCGACTGGCCCTGCCACATCAACATCGCCAAAAAGGTGAGATTGCTGAGACCGTCCGTTCAGCTCCCGGCCGGGATCCACGGATGGCGCGGTTTATACGGATTTTGGCCGGGATAGCAAGGGAAAGCGGCCGTAAACTGCCCCCTCCGGCCGTCCAGCCGGGAACCGGCGGCGGCTTGACATCAGCGGCCGCAGCGGTGACTTACGGCTCAACCTTAGAGATTTGGCGACGTTCAGGGGCAGCGATGACGGCAGCATTTACCTTTCCAGGACAGGGTTCGCAGGCCGTCGGCATGGGCAAGGCGCTCGCCGACGCCTTTCCGGCCGCCCGGGCAGTGTTCGACGAGGTCGATTCGGCGCTGGGCGAGAAGCTGACCGGCATCATCTGGGACGGCCCGGCCGAAACCCTGCAACTCACCCAGAACGCCCAGCCGGCCCTGATGGCGGTGTCGCTGGCCGCGATGCGCGTGCTGGAAACCGAGGCCGGTTTTTCGGTCGGGCGGGATGCCGCCTTCGTGGCCGGGCACTCGCTCGGCGAATATTCCGCGCTGGCCGCTGCCGGCAGTCTGACAATCGGCGATACCGCACGGCTGCTCCGCATTCGCGGGCTCGCGATGCAAAAGGCGGTGCCGGTCGGGGTCGGCGCGATGGCCGCGCTGCTCGGCCTCGATTACGAGGCGGCCGTGGCGGTCGCCAGCGAAGCTGCGCAGGATCAGGCCTGCCAGGCTGCCAACGATAATGGCGGCGGCCAGGTCGTGGTGTCCGGCGACAAGGCCGCGGTCGAGCGCGCGCTCGAAATAGCCAAAACCAAGGGCGCCAAGCGCGCCATGCTGCTGCCGGTGTCGGCGCCGTTCCACTGCCGGCTGATGCAGCCCGCGGCGGATGCGATGGAAAAAGCGCTTGCCGATGTCACCATCAGGAAGCCGGCTTCGCCGCTGGTCTCGAATGTGCTGGCCGCACCGATCAGCGATCCCGACGAAATCCGCCGCCGCCTGGTCGAGCAGGTCACGGGAACCGTGCGCTGGCGTGAATCGATTTCGTTCATGGCGAGCCAGGGCGTGACGCGGTTTTTCGAGATCGGCGCCGGCAAGGTGCTGAGCGGTTTGGTCAAGCGTATTGCGGATGGCGCGGTCGGGGTTTCCGTCAGCGGTCCCGGTGATATTGCCGCGGCAAAAGAGGCGCTTGCCGCGGCGCATTCGGCCTAGGCGGCTGGAAGGAGATGGGGATGTTCGATCTGACGGGCAGGACGGCGCTTGTCACCGGTGCGACCGGCGGCATTGGCGGCGCGATCGCGCAGGCGTTGCATGCGCAGGGCGCCACCGTAGCTATTTCAGGCACGCGCCGCGAGGTGCTGGACACGCTGGCCGGCAAGCTCGGCGAGCGGGTTCATGTGCTGCCGTGCAATCTGTCCGACAGTGCCGAGGTCGAGGCGTTGGTGCCGGCGGCCGAAACCGCGATGGGGCAGGTCGATATCCTGGTCGCCAATGCCGGGATCACCAAGGACAATCTGTTCGTGCAACTGCGCGACGAGGACTGGGACGAGGTGATCCGCGTCAACCTGACCGCGACGTTCCGGCTGGCCCGGGCCGCGACCAAACTGATGATGCGCAAGCGTTTCGGGCGCATCATCGCGATCACCTCGGTGGTCGGCGTCACCGGCAATCCCGGCCAGGGCAATTACACCGCTTCGAAGGCCGGCTTGATCGGCATGATCAAGACGCTGGGCGCGGAATACGCCAAGCGCAACGTCACCGCCAATTGCATCGCACCCGGATTTATCGCGACGCCGATGACGGACGTGCTCAACGCCAAGCAGCGTGAAACCGTGCTGTCGAAAGTTCCTGCGGCCCGCCTTGGGACGCCGGAAGATATCGCGGCGGCGGCGGTTTATCTCAGTTCGAACGAAGCCGGTTACGTCACCGGGCAGACCATCCACGTCAATGGCGGAATGGCCATGATCTGAGCCGGTTTGGCGGCCTTCCCGGAGCCCGCCAAACACCTGATTCCGAAGGCCGATCAAGGCTTGTAGTCAAGGCTGGGGAAGTATGATAACCGAACTTCCGGATGGGCGAAGAAGGCCATTGCAGGATTTTGAAACCCTGTATATTGGCGGTGCGGAGCCTGCCGTCGTGCGCCGGGCCTTGTTGGGTGCGACGGAGCCAAATCAAGTCGATGCGCGACTGCGAAGAAAACTTAACGATCACGGTGGCTCGTATCGTCTTAGGGTCGGGTCCAATGGAACAAGCACGAGGTTGAACGATGAGTGAGATTGGCGAGCGGGTTAAAAAGATCGTGGTCGAACACCTCGGTGTCGAACCCGAAAAAGTGGTCGACAACGCGAGCTTCATTGACGACCTCGGCGCCGATAGTCTCGATACCGTCGAGCTGGTGATGGCGTTCGAAGAGGAATTCGGCTGCGAAATCCCGGATGACGCGGCGGAGACGATTCTGACGGTCGGCGACGCCACCAAATTTCTCGAAAAGAACGCGAAGAGCTGACGCCCCCGCGCGGTACTGACGAAGCCGGACGGGCCGTGATCGAGCGGCCCACCGGCTTCTTGTTGTGGACCGCAAATCCGGGGCTGGAGTGATGGATATGAGGCGGGTTGTCGTCACGGGCCTCGGCATGGTGTCGCCACTCGGCTGCGGCATCGAACCGACCTGGAAGCGAATCCTCAACAGCGAGAGCGGCGCCCGGCAGATCGACACGTTCGATGTATCGGACCTGACGAGCCGCATCGCCTGCGTGGTTCCACGCGGCGACGGCAGCGACGGCACCTTCAATCCCGACCAGTGGATGGAGCCAAAGGACCAGCGCAAGGTCGACGATTTCATCATCTTCGCGATGTGCGCGGCGCGCCAGGCGCTCGACGACGCCAACTGGCATCCGTCCACCGAGCAGGACCGTTGCGCCACCGGTACCATGATCGGCTCCGGCATCGGCGGTCTGTCCGGCATCGCCGATACCGCATTGCTTCTCAAGGAACGCGGTCCCCGCAAGGTGTCGCCATTCTTCATCCCGGGCCGCCTGATCAACCTGGCGTCGGGTTATGTCTCGATCGAGCATGGCCTCAAGGGTCCGAACCACGCGGTCGTCACCGCTTGCTCGACCGGGGCGCATGCGATCGGCGATGCGAGCCGGCTGATCGCGCTCGGCGATGCCGACGTGATGGTGGCGGGCGGCACGGAATCACCGATCTGCCGGCTGGCGATGGCGGGTTTTTGTGCGGCGCGCGCCTTGTCGACCGGATTCAACGACACCCCGGAAAAGGCGTCGCGGCCCTACGACAAGGATCGCGACGGCTTCGTCATGGGAGAGGGCGCCGGCGTCGTCGTGCTCGAGGCCTATGAGCACGCCAGGAACCGCGGTGCGAAAATCTATGCGGAAGTGATCGGCTACGGGCTTTCGGGCGATGCCTATCACATCACTTCGCCGAGCCCCGATGGCGACGGCGCGTTCCGCAGCATGAGCGCGGCGATGAAGCGCGCCGGGATCTCCGCTGCCGATATCGATTATATCAACGCCCATGGAACGTCGACGCAGGTCGGCGATGAAATCGAGCTCGGCGCGGTGGAGCGGCTGCTTGGCAATGCCGCGTCCAAGGTGTCGATGTCGTCCACCAAATCGTCGACCGGACATTTGTTGGGCGCGGCGGGCGCGATCGAGGCTATCTTCAGCATTCTTGCGATTCGCGATAATATCGCGCCGCCGACCATCAATCTCGATAATCCGTCGGTGGCGACCGCGATCGATCTGGTGCCGCGTACGGCGCGCAAGCGTGAGATCAATGTTGCGTTGTCCAATTCGTTCGGTTTCGGCGGCACCAACGCTTCCGTGATCGTGCAGCGTGTGGCGAGCTGACGCGTCGTATCGGGATCAAGTTCACCGTTTCGCCGCATTAAATGACGATTCCTGAGCTTAACTCAGGGCTATTCGGGCGCGACGACTTCCGGCCGCAGCGGTACCCCGCAAGGCCACGATTGAACCGGCAGGATTTCAGGTTGCATCGATGAGTGAGAGGCCGCCCATTTCGCCAAGGTCCCCGCGCGCCGCGCTCGAACCCGAACAGGTTCCGCCGCCGCCGAGAAGGTCCGAGCGCGCCCGCAACCCGTTCGTCGTGGTAGGCAATGCCATCATCACCATCCTGCTGGTGGCGATGATCGGCACCGGTGGCGCCTATTACTACGGCAAGCAGAAGCTGGAGGCGCCCGGTCCGTTGCAGGAGGACAAGGTCGTCAATATCCCGTCGCGCTCGGGCATGAGCGACATCGCCGATACGCTGCAGCGCGAAGGCGTGATCGACAATAACCGCTGGGCGTTCATCGGCGCCGTGTTCGCGCTGAAAGCGCGCTCCGATCTCAAGCCCGGTGAATATCAATTCCAGAAGAATGCCAGCCTGCGCGACGTCATCGGCACCATCGTCGATGGCAAGGTGGTGCAGCACGCGATCACGGTTCCCGAAGGCCTGACTTCGGAACAGATCGTGGCGCGGCTGAGCGACAACGATATCTTCTCCGGCTCCGTCCATGAGATACCGCGCGAGGGCACGCTGTTGCCGGAAACCTACAAATTTCCGCGCGGCACCACCCGCGACCAGGTGATCGCGCGGATGCAGCAGGCCCAGAAGCGCGTGGTCGCGGAGATCTGGGAGCACCGTAATCCGGATATCCCGGTCAAGACACCGGAGCAGCTGGTGACGCTGGCCTCGATCATCGAAAAGGAAACCGGCAGGGCCGACGAGCGTAGCCGGGTCGCCGCGGTCTATGTCAACCGGCTGCGGCAGAAGATGAAGCTGCAGTCCGATCCGACCATCATCTACGGGCTGGTCGGCGGCAAGGGAACGCTGGGGCGGCCGATCAAGCGCAGCGAGATCACCCAGCCATCGCCGTACAACACCTACGTCGTCGACGGTCTTCCGCCCGGACCGATCGCCAATCCCGGCCGCGCCTCGCTGGAGGCCGCAGCCAATCCGGCCCGGACCCGCGACCTGTTCTTCGTCGCGGACGGCACCGGCGGCCACAGCTTCACCGAAACCTACGACCAGCATCAGAAGAACGTCGCCAAATTGCGGGCGATGGAGAAGCAGATCCAGAACGATACGGTGGAACCTGCGGACGATCCGCCCGCTGCAACCGGTACAACGCCGGCCGATGCCAACGCCGCTCCGGCGCCGGCCAAGCCGGCGGCGCCGAAAAAGCCCAGCCGCGCCGCGCCGGCCCGGCAGGGCGCCGCGCAGTCCACGGGAGCGCCGCGGGTGGTTCAGCAATAAGCAAGTCCTCCGGCGGCGCGCCGGAACCGAATTCCACTTTGACCGAAAACGCTCTAAGGTCGGAGGCCTCGGTTCCCGCGAATCTCACGACCGTATCCGTATCATCAGGAGAGTTTGACGCGATGGCGCTTTCGAGCATGACCGGCTTTGCGCGAAGCCACGGCGCCAGCGGACCCTATGCGTTCGAATGGGAATTGAAGTCGGTCAACGCCAAGGGCTTTGACCTGCGGATGCGGCTGCCGCCGGGCTGGGACGAGATCGAAGCCGCGGCCAAGAAGCGCGCCGGCGAATTGCTGTCGCGCGGCACGGTCTATGCGAACCTGAACGTCAAGCGCGCCAATGCGGGCTCGATCATCCGCATCAATGAGGACGTGCTGGCGTCGATCGTCAAGGTGGCCGGCGAACTCGCCGGCCGGATCGACGCGGTGGCGCCGAGCATCGATGGCCTGCTGGGGATCAAGGGTGTCATCGAGGTCGTCGAGCCCGAGAGCAACGAGGCCGAGGACAAGGCGGCCAAGGCCGCGGCCGCCGCAGCCTTCGAGCAGGCGCTCGCCGAACTCGTCACGATGCGCCAGCGCGAGGGCGAGACGCTCGGAAACATCCTGATCCAGCGCATGGACGAGATCGAGCGGCTGGCGAAGAAGGCCGAGGCCGCCCCCGGCCGCAAGCCCGAAGCGATCAAGGCGCGTCTCGCCGAACAGATTGCGACGCTGCTGGACGCATCCGAGCGTTTCGATTCCGACCGGCTCAACCAGGAAGCATTGATGATCGCCACCAAGGCCGATATTCGCGAGGAGCTCGATCGCATTGCCTCGCATATCTCGCAGGCCCGCGAAATGATCGGCAAGGGCGGCCCGGTCGGCCGGCGGCTGGATTTTCTGGCGCAGGAATTCAACCGCGAGGTCAACACCTGCTGTTCCAAGTCCAACGATCTCGAACTGACTAACACCGGGCTCGAGATGAAGAACGTGGTCGAGCAATTCCGCGAACAGGTCCAGAATCTGGAGTGAACCATGACTTCCGGCGGCCACGGCCTGGACGGCGTTGAACGTCGCGGACTGATGTTCGTGCTGTCATCGCCGTCGGGGGCGGGAAAGACCACGCTGTCGCGTCTTTTGATCGACAGGATGCCCGGCCTGAAGATGTCGGTGTCCGCCACGACGCGGCCGATGCGGCCGGGCGAAGTCGATGGCCGCGACTATCATTTCATCGACAAGGCCAGATTCGACGAGATGTCGAAGCGCAACGAATTGCTGGAGTCCGCCACCGTCTTCGACAATCGTTACGGCACGCCGCGCGACCCGGTCGAAGCCGCGCTGTCGGCCGGACAGGACGTGCTGTTCGACATCGACTGGCAGGGCACCCAACAATTGCGGGAAAAGGCCCGCGCCGACGTCGTATCGGTGTTCATCCTGCCGCCGTCGGCGGGCGAGCTTGAAAAGCGCCTGCATTCGCGCGCGCAGGATTCGGACGAAGTGATCCGCGGACGGATGGACCGCGCCAGCCACGAAATGAGCCACTGGGCGGAGTACGATTACATCGTGATCAATCACGACATCGATGAGGCTTTCGCCGAAGTGCAATCGATCCTGAAGGCCGAGCGGCTCAAACGCGAACGCCGCACCGGTCTCACCACATTCGTGCGCAAGCTGCAGCAGCAGCTCGAAAAATAATTCATGGCGTTTTCGAACGAAGCATGCCCTCGGACTTGATCCGCGGGTGGGTTCCGGTTCGCGTGAAGAAAACGCGTCAAAATAAGAGTCAGCCCTGCGCGCTTCGCGCCAGCCTCTCCAGCATCTGCTCGATCCGGTCGCGATCGTCGGTTTCATCCGCTTCCTGCAATTCGAGCGGCGCGCCGATGTTCGGCCGGTGCAAGGCGGACGCCGGG
>Ga0208589_1000343_pt1 | contig 22479 bp, 19 predicted proteins | sample NGESurshal092012_2_FD_184486 | JGI IMG/M metagenome (GOLD analysis project Ga0208589, IMG submission 184486) | Arctic peat soil microbial communities from Barrow, Alaska - NGEE Surface sample F53-2 shallow-092012 (SPAdes) | ecosystem: Environmental > Terrestrial > Soil > Wetlands > Peat ... | reverse complement strand
GCGCAGATTGCGCAGCTCAGTCAACGCGGCGCCAAGCCGCACCGGTGCGCTCGACGGCAGCGCGGCAGCGAGTCGCTTCAGCGTGGTGCGCGCCTGCTGCACGGCAGCTGCGCTGTCGTCGAACTGGGTCGACAGACTGACATCCACCCGCTGCAGCGCCGCGGCATAGGCATTGCTGTCGCAGGCCAGCAGTGCGGCCTGCGCCTGCGCCAGATCGAGTTCGGCCAGCTCGCGCGCGAAGCGTGCATCGGCGACCGCCAGCGGCGCACCGTTGTCACGCTGCACGCTGATCACCCCGGCCAGCGCATGGCCGATGCGCGTCCACGCATCCGGCGCCTGCGCCGTGTTCGGACTGCCCAGCGGCTTCAACGGCAGCGTGGCCAGCATGCCGCGCAGCTCGTTCAACTGATCGAGCGCGCCGGCCTGGCTGAGCGGCTGGCTCTTCGCCAGCGCGTCGCGTTCGGCATCGATGCTCTGGCGCACGGCGGAGAACGCGCCGTCGTTGACTGCCGCCAGCGTCTGGTCGGCCAGTGCGTACGCCGCGGCCGCGCCCTGCGCGTCATGGAACAACGTGTAGCGCTCATTGGCCATGCGCAGCAGCGAATCGGTTTCATCCAGCAACATCGCGTCGTGGCCGGACAGGCTCTTCTCGGCGAGTTTCGCCACCGCATCCTCGAGATTGCGCGTGCGTTCGGCCTGGCCGAGCAGTTCTTCGCGCAGCGAACGGTTGACCGCGTCCGCGTCGTTCAGGCGCTGATTCAGGCTGGTGCGTTCACCGCTGACACCGGTCAGGGTCGTCTCCAGCGCGCCGACGCGCGTCTGCAGATCCGTCCGCGTGAGATTGGCCGCATGCGCACCCTGCATCTGCAGCCATTGCTGCCAACCCACGTAGCCGGCAACGATCAATGCGAGCAGCGACAACAGCAACGCCAGCGCCAGACTGCCGCCGCCGCGCGGGCGCGGCTCACGCACGACGGGCACAGGCCGCACCGGCACGGGATCAGGACGGGCGCCCACGGGCGCGGCGGACTCGCTCGGTTTGTCTGGAGTGCTCATGCGCGCATGCTAGCAGCCCATACGCCCGCGTTCGTAGCAAGCCGACGTGAAGAAGGTCGCTGAAGAAGATCAGTCCGCGCGCCAAGGGATGCTCTGATGCAGAGCATCCCGAGCTGCGCCGAGCAGATCGGCCGACAGTGCCGAGGCGGCGCGTACGATGCGGACAAAACCGGCGGCACGGACGGCGGTCGCCAACCGCTCGCTGCTGACCACCGCCGTCGCCGCAACCAGCCGGGCCAGCGCCGCAGGCGGCAACAGCCAACACAGGTGGTGCAACGCCTCTGCGCTGGACAGCAGCACCAGCGCGGAGGGCGGCAACTGCATCAGTGCGTCGACGTGACGACGATCCAGCCGCGGCGCCACCCGCCGATACACATGCAGCTCGCGCAGCTGCGCACCACGCGCGGCGAGTTGTTCGCGCAAAACACCGCGACCGCCGGGTGCGCCGATCAGGGCGATGTGACGGCCATGCAGGCCCTGCAACACCGGGTGATTGAGCAGGCCTTCGCTGTCTTGCCGCGCCGGGGCGAGCGGCGCGTGGATGCCATGCCGACGCAACGCCCGCGCGGTGCCCTGACCCACCGCCAGTACCGTGGCCGATGTCCGCAGCGGCGTCAGCGCCGCGGCGAAACGCACCGCCGCTGGGCTGTTGAAGATCAGCACCTCATCCGCCAGCGCCGCCTGCAAAGCGGCACGCACGGCGGCTTCATCGGTCACGCTGCGCAAGGCCAATCCGGGCAGTAACACCGGCACGCCACCAATGACGCGCACCCGCCGCGCCAGTGCCGCCGCGGTACCGGCCGGTCGGGTGATCACCACGATCCGGCCGCGCAGATCATCCTTGTTCGCTGGAGATTGCCGTTGCACCTGAACACATCCGGTTGCTGCCATGGTCTCAGTGTAGCGGCCCCTCTACACTGGGAAGTCCCCCTGCCTCCCCATGGAACCTCGATCAACGTGACCACGACCGACGCATTGAAACAGGCACAACAGAAGCAGGCACAACAGCTGATCCAGTTCATTCGCGACGAGATACCGCTGGCGCACGCCATGGACCTGCAGCTGGGCGCCTGCGACGACGACATGCTCAGCCTGCTGGCGCCGCTGACGCCCAACGTCAATGACAAGGGTTGCGCGTTCGGCGGCAGTCTGGTCAGCCTGATGACGCTGAGCGGCTGGGCGCTGCTGGAACTGGCGCTGCGCCGGCGTGGCGAGGCCTGCGATGTGTTCGTGGGCGAATCCACCGTGCGTTACCTGACCCCGCTATGGCAGGACTTCCGCAGCGAGGCACGGCTGGCCGCGGACGCCGACTGGACCACGTTCTTCCGCACACTGGACGTACGCGGCAGGGCGCGCATCGAGGTCGCCTGCGTGGTGCCCGGCAGCGATGGCCAGCCGGCCGTCACGCTGAGCGCACGCTTCGTCGCCAAGCGGCGCGTCGGACCGTAACAGACGCCGGCCGCTGCTTGCGGCAGAATGGGGGGGGCATTCATCGGGGGAGATTACCCATGCGGCGTATCCTGAGCGTTCCTGTCATGTTGTCCGTGCTGCTTCTGGCTGGCTGTGCCACCCAGAAGCAAAGCGATACGCTCACCGACACACTCCAGGCGTACGCCGGTGCACTGCGCTGGAGTGGACTCCAGAGCGCGGAGATGTTCATCGAACCAAAACTGCGTGCCGCCCATCCGCTGAGCAAACTGGATCTCGCGCGCTACAAGCAGGTCACGGTGAGCGACTACGACGACGGCGCGGGCCCGGTTCACGACGGCAAGGATGATGTGCAGCAGACGGTTCACATCAGTCTGGTCAACGTCAACACCCAGTCCGAGCGCAGCATCGTCGACCACCAGACCTGGCACTACGATGAAATCGGCAAGCACTGGTGGCTGACCAGCGGGCTGCCGGACATCACCCAGCAATGAAGCGGTACGCGGCGGATCGGACAGGCAGCCGCCTGTCGATCGCGCGCTGCCCGTATAATCGTCGGTTTACCTGAATCGGCGTGCTCGCCACGCCTGTGGAATGACGATGAACGATTTCCTGCAAAAGCTGCCCCAGTTCCTCGGCAATCATGTGGCCCTGGCGGCGCTGTTCGTGATCCTGCTGCTGGCGTTGATCGTGATGCAGGTCATCGAGCTGTTCAGCAAGACCAGGGAGCTGACGCCGGCCGGCCTGACCTTGCTGATCAACCGCGAAAGCCCGCTGCTGATCGATCTGTCCGCGCGCGCCGATTTCGAGAAGATGCACGTCCCCGGCGCAAGGCACGTGGCGATGAGCCAGTTCGATCCGGAGCACAAGGATCTGGCCAAGGCGAAGGAATTGCCGGTGGTAGTGATGGACAAGGACGGCCACGGCAACTCGGTCAAGGCCGCGCAACGACTGGTCAAGGCCGGCTTCGGCAAGGTGCACACGCTCGGCGGCGGTGTGCTGGCCTGGCAGCAGGCGCAACTCCCCGTTGCCAAAGGCAGCAAGTAGCCTGCCCCCCTGTGGGCGCGGCGCGATGCTTTTCTGTATCCCAGTACTTTCCGGTTAATCCGGAAACAGAATCAATCGGATAGCGGGATCAGTGGTGGAATCCCGTAGCTGTTGCTGCCGCAGGGTGCATTGCAGCGAGGTTTGTTCGTATACCGATCGCTGGGCAGACCGCTCAGTGATGAGCCGTGACATCATCGACCTGGCCGTGGTGATCTCCGCGCCTCGAGTGCCACTCCCGATCACGCGTTGAGGAAGGCAGGTGATGCTTATGGCCCTTCGGTGGACAAGGCATACAGCAACGTGATGCAAATGAGCGGCGATCGGGATTGGCTGACGTCTTGCGCCTAGCGAATGCAGATGGAACAAAGTTCGCTGAAGGTCATACGCTCCGCCTTGGGGTTGGCAACGCGCGATTCCTAGAAGCTTGCCGTGCAGAAGAACTGGCTGAAACGTCCGTTGACGGCCAGGAACGGACGGTCAACGCTTGCACGAGCGCGGCTCATCCGAATGGTTTAAGAGTCACGCGTGTTGCCCTCGGAACAGGTTAGAGGTGATGAGACACAAGCTCTACTATCGCTGCCAACTCCGTGGCCATCGGCTCCCCTGCAGGAGTGCCTAGGGCATGCACGCCGGTTGAATAGCGTATGAAGTATGGCTTGTTGTGAAGGACGCTGAGCGTCAGGAGCCAAGTGGGCGCTTGCCGTGACAATGGCAGTCCCTCGATATGCGCAAGATGCCACAGTGCTTCCAAGTTGTGTCTTAGCGCGGGGGACTTCAATCGTTCATCGTCGCCGCTGCGAGCGAGATAGGCCTTTAAGGAACACTCGGCAACTTGAGCCGCAACGAATGCGAGCGCAATGGATGCGGGTGCCCCAGCACTCGCGAGTAGAGGGACACCAACCAGCAGAGCTCGCGCCATTCCCAGAAAAGTATGAGGCGGTCGTGCTGGGACAACGAAGGCTTTGGGAGCGACGGTATTTACAGTTGCGACAACAGACGGGAGGTTGTTCATGACGTCCATACTTGATTCAGGTAGGCCCGCGAAGCAAGGTTCTCCCCAGCCTTCACAGACGGCCAAAAAAAGGTCGGCCTCTGCCTCTCGCAGCTTGCGCGGCCGCCACCGAGCGTGCAAGGGCTGACAACGGCCAAGAACGGACGGTCGGCTACCTCACATGCACGCCGTCCGCGAAGGGCTGAACAGGTCACACTGCGACCATTGGGGAAGCTAACTATCGATCGTCTCGTGTCGTCACCCGAGGCGCACGGGTTCACGACGCCCAACTGTAGCGCTAATCGTCGCGGTCAGCCTGTTCAAGCATATGGCGACAGTAGTCGCAAAAATTGCTTCCTAAGGAATAATCATGAAGCGTCAGGCCTTCACCGCATCTACCGCACCTTTTACTAGGCAATGCAAACCCGCATGCAAAACATTGGCCTTCGTCGAACGCATATGCTGGATGATCGCATTCTGGACACGTGTCGTAGGGAACCGGATCACCGTCGGTCATGGACAGATATGCAGCGGATGCGTAATAGAGGGGAATGACCTCACCCATCCAGTCTCCGATGTCCTTCTGCACCCGGCATGCATCGCACTTAAGACGAATTGAAAATGGGTCGCCATTGCTCGGATTGAGCTGTCGTAGCAACTGCGAAGAACAATTCGTGCATCCGCGGGACATCAACAACTCTCGCATCGTTGAGGGCGCCTGATCCCAATTTATCTGCAGCAACGTTTGCTGACAGACTTCCAACATCGACTCGTAGATGGCACGTTGATCGAGCATCATCTCCCACACGTCTTCGCCTAATGCTTCTCCAGGGACCACATCAAGGTGATCTGAAAGAAATGAAGAAAGGAAGCGAAACCCATCGACGAAGGCGCCTCGGACCGAATCCATACCGCCGGACACGTAATGATGCTCAAGTGTGTTGCGGACCTCTACAACACGCTCCAACCTTTTCATATCAGCAGCCACACCAAAAGACTTAAAGCGCTTTTCAATTTCTACACGGTCAACCGTCTTATTGCCACTGCGGACAAGGCGAAGGCCGGATCCATCCGGAGCAGGCATGAGGTTTTGGTAGATCAAAATGTCATCATAGGGGGATAGTCGACGCAACTTCTCCTTGCACAGGAGCAACAGCCCTGTGGTGAGATTTCGGACCGCCGACGCCAAACGCTCATGCTCACCAGACACGTAGTCAGCAGTGCCCACATGAATGGCATCGAGCGCGCTCTGAAAGAGCGGATGACGTGTTGCAAGATTCACTCGCATAGAGTTTTACCCGCCTCATGGCACTGACGACGATAGCAAACTGCTGACATACACGTGACGTTGATGTCAGGTGTCACCGCCTGCTATCTACGATGCGCAGCAGATGACTCGCCAGGATCACCATTTCCTGAGCCTCGCCCGGATCACTGATTGTCACGGTGCGATGGGAATGAGGGTTCTTATACGATCCAATAGCGCCCGCGAAGAGGTGTGCCAGCGCCTCTCGCTCGGCCTCCGGCTGTTGGAGATCTGTAAGTGGCCCCGTTGCCTTGTCAAAGGCCTTACGCATGAGCTGCGTACCGACGTCCGTATCTGCGAATGTCCCGGCAGCACGCACCGCGATTTCGACCGCCCGGAACGACTTGAAAACGGCGGTTTCCAAATCGCCCCGCGCAAGGTCAATCCAAACCTGATCGGCAATTGTTGGGTGCAGGAGCGATTTCGGGAAGTTGACACTGCGCGCGTAGCTCGTGAATCCGTTGTTGGCCAGCACGGCCTCCGCGCGCCGGCTGAGCAGCATCCAACCGTTATTGCCGTTGACGCCCAGTTCGGGGATCAGAAGTCCTTGGACGGTTAGCCAATTCCAAGCTTCCGATATTGCGATCTCAGCATCCTGTAGGCGGTTCTGAGGATACCCGTTGTTCATCCCGGGCCAGCCATTGACCTGCGAGGCAATCGCCTGAATGTGAATTTTCCTGTTCTGTCTAAGCCCGCTGGCCAACTGCAGAATCACCCCGGCGAGCTCCTCTTGAGAAAGGCTGACCAGCACTTCGACGTCGGGGATAAGGGATGTGAGTGTTTGTGTCATCGGCTGGGCCGCGGCGGTAACGTGGACGTTTTGTACGTCAGAACGAAGCCATTCGGATCGCCGACGTCGTACCGCAGTCCGATGAGGTCAAGATCTTGGGCTGCGAGCAGATACGTCACGACCTTGAGGTTGGCGTCGGTGAGAAAGGTCTGCAGGTGCTTCAGACTGGTGGCAACGCCATCAGGAAACGCGGTCAGGCGGCGCAACATCGTGTTCAAACCGTCCGATCCAATGTCCGGCGCGTCGACCATGGCTTGGGCCTCTCGGATCAGCGCGGAGCCGTGGTGGTCGATCAGGTAATTGATCCGACTCTTGCGATTGATCCCGCTCAATCCCTTAAGCGGGCCGCGTTCGAATCGAATGGAGCTGAGGAGCTTCTGGTCATGCAACTTGGCCAGGCGCTTGTCGTCATCCGTTGGGGCACGAAAGCCATGAACAGCGACATCGCCACCTTGCGCGCGATTTTCCAGGCTGGACCGGAGCTTCTCCGGCAAGCGATCGAACTGGCTTAGGGCCAACCGTGCCCCCTGGACCACCGGTGCATCAAACGCAGGCCATTGACCGATTTCGGCGCGGATGGACACCTTGAGCTCGTCGATGGCCTTGGTTTTGGCGGCCAGCTTCTGCGCGGCGGTGAGGGCCTTGCGCTTGGCGGACCAGGACGCACCGAAGTGGGTTTTTCCACAATCGCGCCCCACATGGCTCAACCGCTTATCCGGCATGAGAACGACATAGCCGTGACGATGATTGGTTTCGCATTTGAGAATGCCGCAGGGTCTCATCCCATCGCCGGCCGCCATCTCGTAATCTCCGGCGAGATCCCCTTTTGTGATCAGATCCCGGTGCACCGGGTCCTTGACGAATTTGGGGAGGGCGAAGAGTTCCTGCCACGTGGCGACGCGATAGATGGTGGTCATCGTTGCCCTGTTCGATTGGGGGTCCCTGTCCACATGGGGTCCGGGAATGAACGAACAAGGCCATCCTGGGTGGTTTTGGTCTCAGGTGCTGCGACGTGCGGTCAGCGGCGGTAGAGCAATCAACGGCAGCATTGCAAATCACTGCCGCGCAGGCGCAAATTTGCTATCCCGAAAGCTGCCGTTCACGACCGACAGCAACGGGTCGACTTCTGTCGGTGACGGTATTGAGGGCACTCAGCGGTCTCGCAAGGATAGCTTCCGACCAATAATAGACGGTCAACATCGACGCAAGTAGGTGCCTGCGGTTTGCCACGGTACGTCCCTTTGATGGAGGGTTTAGAACGAATTCTTACTATGCTGAAAGACATTCCCTTCGAGGTCGTGACCGTCGCAGATGCCGGCGCCTTGGAATTGCCACTCGCGCGCCGCCGAACTCAACTGCCCACCAAGCTTGACCACTTCATACGAGCAACCGCGATGCTTGAAACGAAGTGGATAAACTTGATTTGGCAACTCTCGCTACTTGTGTAAATGATGACTGGGCAACTGTCCCGATTGGACTGTGGTCGGAAGCGGGCGTTAGTAGCATGCTTCGACCTGACCTTGACCTGCAAGGTCTACTAGCCGATTCCGTCGCAATCAAGAGGCATCATTGTCTCCCCGTGCGAGACCCGATCAAGCTATAACATGCGCTCGCTTACGAGATCTCCATGAGCCTGCGCAGCCTGTTCGTCGACTTCAATTCGTACTTTGCCTCGGTCGAGCAGCACGAGGAGCCGGCGCTGCGTGGACGGCCGGTGGGCGTGGTGCCGGTGGCAGCGGACACCACCTGCCTGATCGCGGCCAGTTACGAAGCGAAGGCGTTCGGCGTGGGCACCGGCACGCTGGTGCGCGAGGCGCGCAAGCTGTGCCCGGACCTCGTGATCCTGCTGGCGCGACCGGAACGCTACGTGGCATGGCATCACACATTGTTCGCGGCGATCGAGCGGGCGATTCCGGTGGCCCGCGTCGGCTCGATCGACGAGGTCGCCTGCGAGCTGGTCGGCCGTCAGCGCCAGCGCGTCGTGGCTGAACAGGTGGCGCGGCAGGTGAAGGACGAAATTGCCCAAGCGGCACCGGGTGGTGCGATCCGCTGCTCGATCGGCATCGCGCCGAATGATTTTCTCGCCAAGACCGCGTCGGACATGCGCAAGCCCGATGGCCTCACCGTGATCGACATGGCCGATCTGCCGCAGGTGCTGCACACGCTCGCGCTGCGCGACCTGTGCGGTATCGGGCCGTCGATGGAGCAGCGCCTGCTCGCGCACGGCATCAGCACGGTGGCGCAACTCACCGCGGCACCGAAGCATCTGCTGCGCCACGCCTGGGGCGGCATCGAGGGCGAGCGCATGTGGGGGCTGCTGCGCTGCGCGTGGCTGCCGCTGGCGGAAACCTCGCGCAGTTCGATCGGCCATTCGCATGTGCTGGGGCCGGAGCTGCGCCATCCGACCGGCGCGCTCACGGTGCTGAAGAAACTGCTGGTGAAGGCCGCGATGCGGCTGCGCCGGCACGACATGCTGAGCGGTGCGATGGCTGTGCGCATCCGCTATATCGGGCATGACCTGCGCTGGGAGGCCGACCTCGCGTTCGACCCCACCGACGACAGCCGCGAGCTGCTGCACCTGCTCGACCGCATGCTCGACAGCGGTCGCGGTGGCAACGTGTTTCCTGGACCTGCGCGCGCCATGCCGCTGTCCGTCAGCGTGACGCTGCAGCGGCTGATCGAGCGCACGCAGAGCAGCGGCTCGCTGTTCGCGCCGGCCGACGAGCATCGCAAGGTCGATGCCGTGGTCGATCGCATCAACAGCAAGTTCGGCTACAACAAGGTCTACTTCGGCAGCATGCAGACGGCGCTGGAACACGATGCCGCACCGATGCGCATTCCGTTCAACCGCATTCCCGATACCCACAGCGAGAGCGATGCCAGCCACGATGCGCTGTGGCTGCAATCGCTCAACCGCGCCAAGGTGCTGGCCGAGGACGCACACCGGCGCAGGGAGCGCGAGCACAAGCGCGGCACGGAATAACTGGACGGACTGTCACTCGACGGGAGGCAACATCGCGATCGCCCGGCAGGCATATTCCATCAAGGCCGGATCGATGCCGGTGCGCGTCTGCATCGCAGCCGGTTCCTGCTTGAACATGCTGTTGAGCGAACGCTGGATGCCGCTGTCGCCGCCGGTGAATTCGCGCACCAGCGCGCGCCATTTCAGCGCCAGCGCACGCACTTCGTCGCTGGCCGGGTCCTTGTCCAGCTGCATGGCCGTCTGCATGCCGGCGATCACCTGCGGCCATGCCTGCTCGACTTCGTGGATGCGTTCGCTGCCGAGTTGTTCGCCACGCTGGCGAATCGTGGCGAGTTGTTCGTTGCTCAGATATTTTTCCATGATGGTGCTGGCCTCGATGCTGGAAAGGAAGGTATCGGCGTCGATCGCCTCGCCGACGGCGAGCCGCTGCGACAGCTGTTCCAGCCGTGACAGCAACTGGTGCTGACGCGCGATCGTCTCCCGCAATCGGTTCAACTGTCCGGTCAGCGCATCGGCGAGCGACAGCGTCTGGCCGTCGAGACAACGATGAATCTCCTGCAGCGACAGGCCGAGCGCCTTCAGCGACACGATGTGCTGCAGACGGCGCAGTTGCGCCTCGCCGTACATCCGATAACCCGCCGCACTGCGGTCGGCCGGTTGCAACAATCCGAGCGACTCGTAGTGATGCAGGGTACGCACGGTCAATCCGGTGCGACGTGCTAGTTGACCTACCGACAGTGGTTTCATCGCGGCTCCGATGCGGGAGTGGCTATCCTGCAGCCTTACCTTGCGTGAGGGTCAAGCGTTCAGCGCCCGATGACATCCATCACCCGTTGATTGGCCCTGCGCACGGCCTCGACGAAACCGGCAAACGGGATATCGGTGATGCCGATCATGCCGGTATGGCTGTTCTCGCCATCGAGCAAACGGCCGGTCACCGGCTGATCCATGTACTGGAACCAGTGCGCACCGACGATGTCCGGATCATTCGCCGCAGCCGTGATGAAACGTGCATACGCTTCGCCACGCTGCCGCTCGTTCCACACCGACACCACGCCCTTGCCGAACGGGCCGCGATCGCCGGAGCCAAAGTCGAATTCGCTGATCAGCACCGGCTTGTCGAGCTGCTGCATCGCCGCCACGTCGAAGCCGTGCTGCGGCAGGTCGGCGTAGACGTTGAAGCTGACCACGTCGCAATACTGCGCGCAGGCGGCGACCGCCTCGGGCGTGTTCACCGCGAAGCGGCCGCCGAGAAACAGATGATGCGGGTCGTGTCGATGGATCGCCGCGGCCACGGTGCGGAAATAGGTGTCAGCATACCGCCGCAGCCACGCGCTGTAATCCGCGGCGATCGCCGGATGCGCCTCGTCCGGTTGCGGCGGGACGAAACCCGGCGTCTCCAGCATGCTCCAGGAAGTCAGCGGCAGGTTCCACGCGTTGCCCAGCTTGATCGAATCGACGTATTTCTGCTTCAGCATCGCGATGAACGCCTGCTTCGCCGGACTGCGCGTATCGCCGCGCAGCGTGCCGATCGCCAGTGCCCAGCGTCCCTGCGGACCGATGCCGGCCCAGGCCAGTTCGTTGTCGGCGAAGTAGCCCAGCAGCCACGGATCGTCGCGCACATCGCCGCTCGCCTGCGCCACCGCCTGCTCGGCCGCCTGCACGAAGCGCGGATCGAACGGGTCGGGCATGCGCCCCCAGTAGTCGTAGCCGCTGGCGACGTTGGCGTAGTTGCCCGCGATATTGATCGAGCGCGTGTACGGCATGCGATGCGCGCGGCCCAGCGCCGGATCGCTCCAGTTGCCGATGGTGTTGAAGTCCCACGCCCGCAGGCGCTCAATCGCATTTCCGCGCCAGGCATCAAGCCAGTCCTTGCCGTCCACGCGATACAGGTTCGCCGCATGGAAATCGAACCAGCGGCCGTGGTCATAACCGATACCCTGGCTGGCGCCCCGATCCACGCTACGGCTGTCGCTGCTGCCGTAGAACGGCGCCCATTCGCCGCTGGCTGCCGGCAGATCCTTGAACATGAACTCGCGGCCTTCGACATAGGTGCGCCCACCGTCGGTCGCCACGGCGTTCATGCCCAGCGAAAAGAACGCATGGCCATCCGGCGTCACCAGCCACCAGCGACTGCCTGATTTTTGCGTGTGGAACCAGCCGGTCTTCTGCAGGGAGACGTCCAGACGTCCACCGTAGGGGTCGGCGTCGGGCCGCTGAACCGGCGCCGCCAGTGCGGCATGCTCCTGTGCATGTGCCGTGCGCAGGGCAGCATCGGAAGCGATCTTCTCCGGCCACTGACCTCGCGTGTACTGCCCGTAGCGATCGACGATGCCGGCATACGCATCGTGCAGCGTGGCGGCGCCGGTGGCGATATCGACACGTCCGAACAACAGGGTCTGCGCCGCGCCGGGTGCCGGTACGCCGAGCCGGATCGAACTGACTTTGTGCAGGTCGAGCGTGCCTTGCACCGTGGTCGCCAGCAGGATGGGTTGGCCATGCTCATCGAATGGCATCGGCGGTCCCGCCTGCATGCCGAATGCACGCGGCGAGGTGGCATGCAATGGCACCACCAGCGTCTGCGCCGGTCCCGCCGGCAGGCCTACGGTCGCCTGCAGTTGCTGGCCCGCAGCCATACCGTCGATCTCGAGATTGAGCGTCACCGCCCACGGCATCGCATTCTGCACGCGCAGACGCAGTTCGCCCTGCGCTGACCAATCCCAGGCGCCACTGGCCGGGGTGATCACGATTTGCGGATGTGCCGTCGACTGGAACGCATAGCGTTGCTGCGCCACGCCGTCGCTGGCGTGCTCGACTGCGCCGACTCGTTGCACATGATCGAGGGTGAGATGAATCGCTGCATCGGAGATCGCCGTAGCGGAGCCGGCCAGGTCGAGCACGCCCGGCGCAGCTGTCGCGTGGCAGGCGCTCAGCCCGAACAGGCACAGCCAGATCAGTGTGTGACGTTTCATCGGCAGCAGCCTCGCAGGAATACCCATCGTACATGCGGGATCGGCTTCAGCCGCGATGCCTTTGGCGTCTCGATTCAAACAAGAGCATCGCGGCTGAAGCCGCTCCCACAGGATTACGAAAGCCGGTGCGACCACCACTGCCAGCCGTAATACACCGGCACGCCCAGCGCGATGATCAGCAGGCTCATGCCGGCATCGCCGGGCGTGTGGATGGCGGTCGCCACGATCACGCTGGACACGGTGACCACAAACACCAGCGGCAGCAGTGGATAGAACGGTACGCGGTAGGGCGATGGCTGATTGATGAAATGCCGGCGATACCAGAACAGCGTGGCGATGCCGAACACGTGCGCCAGCCATTCGCCCACCGTGGTGTAGTCGAGCAGCTGGCCGAAACTGCCGGACAGTGTCAGCACGATCGCCCACAGGCCGAGTACCGCCAGCGCGATCTGCGGTGCGCGCGTGCGCGGCTCGATCCTTCCGACCGCGCTGAAGAACATGCCGTCCGCGCCCATCGTCTGCAGCACCCGTGCGCCGCCGGCGATCGCGATATTGCAGTAGCCGAAGGTGGAACAGGCGATGCCCACCGCAATCACCGTGGCGCCGCTCTCGCCGAACAGACGCCGCATCAGGTCCGCCGCCGGTGCCTGGCTGGCGGCGAGACCGGCATGGCCAAGCCCCGCCAGATAGGCCAGGTTGACCAGCACGTAGCAGATCACCACGCCCGCCATGCCCATGCCCAGCGCACGCGGCAACGTGCGCTGCGGATTGCGCACTTCGCCGGCCAGGTCGTTGAGATAGTGGAAGCCGCCGTAGGCGAACAGCACCGGCAGCAGCGCGCCGAGGAATGCCCACGACGACACCGGATGCGCGGTGTCCGGGGCCAGCGCGATCCCCAGATGCCCGCGCGCCAGCACCAGTCCGACCACCACCAGCAGCGCGATCGCCGCCAGCTTCAGCACGGTGAAGATGTTCTGCACCCACGCGCCGGCGCGGATGCCGAACAGGTTGACGCCGACGATGAACGCGATCGCGCCGACCGCCACCGGCTTCACGTACAGCAACGGCAAGCCGATCGCCGCACAGAAGTAATCGGCGAACGTGGTCGCCACTGCGGCCACGCTGCCGGGGTAGTTGATCAGCGCCATGGTCCAGCCGAACAGGAACGCCGGCAGCTGTCCGAACGCCTCGCGCAGGTACACATACGTGCCGCCGGCCTGCGGACGCCGCGCACCCAGCTCGGCGTAGCACAGCACGCCGGCCAGCGTCAGCAGGCCACCGATCGCCCACAGGATCAATACCTGCGTACCCGATGAGGTGCGTTCGGCGACAGTGGCCGGCGTGCGGAAAATGCCTGCCCCGATCACGCCGCCGATGACGATCATCGCGGCGTCCCAGGTATTCAGACGACGGACATAGGCATTGGCAGATTCGATCGGCATGCCGGCTACCTTGCCATTGTGCGCACCGTTTCGGCCAGTCCCGCGTGGCATACGAACCTTTTCAGGCAGCGCCAAGTACAAATTGACAAGCGCCCTGCGTCTCGGAACACTGGTATCGGCAGCGCGATACGCGCGCCGATTCATGACGCAGCGGCCACTTCGCGGCGTCATCGCTACCGAGGGGTGCTGCAGCGGACCTCCGTCCGCCACGCTCGGGATGCGACTCCATCACAAGGGCGCCCTGTCCATTTCTGGAGGTGTCGCCATGTCTGTTCCCGCTGCTACTCGCCGGCTCGCTTTCGCCACATCCGCGGATTATCCAACCATCCAGCCGGACGATGCCGGCCTGACCGCGTCGCTGGAACGCCTCGGCATCCAGCCGATCGTCTGTGTGTGGAATGACCCGGACGTGGACTGGTCGACGTTCGATGCAGTGCTGATCCGCACGATCTGGGATTACTTCAAATACCACGCAGCGTTCATGCACTGGCTGGACCGGCTCGATCAACTGGGCATCCCCACCATCAACGACAGCCATCTGCTGCGCTGGAACAGCGACAAGCGTTATCTGCTCGAACTCGCCGAACGCGGCATCGACACCATCCCAACGCGGCTCGCCAGTGCGCATGAGCTGGGCGACGTGCTGGCAGCGATGCCTGCGCAGCAGGTGGTGATCAAGCCGGCCATCAGCGGCAGCGCCTGGCATACGCTGCGCGGCACCGTCGGCGACGAAATCTTTGCGCAGGCCGTGACGAGACTGCCACGCGAATACGACTACCTGGTGCAACCGTTCGTGCCGGAAATCGTCAGCGACGGCGAGTGGTCGCTGCTGTATTTCGCCGGCGAGTTCAGCCACGCCGTGATCAAGCGTCCGGCAATCGGCGACTACCGCGTGCAGGGCGAATACGGCGGCAGCAGCGAACCGGCCCTGCCGAATGCAGCGACACTCGCCGCTGCAGAGCGTGCGCTGGCCGCGGTTGCCGCGATCGGGCATGGTGGCCACGTCTATGTGCGCGTCGACGGCGTGATCTGCGCCGGCCGCTTCCTGATCATGGAGCTGGAGCTTATCGAGCCGTTCCTGCATCTGGGCATCCAGCCGGGTGCCGCCGAATGCCTGGCACGGCATGTGGCGGAACGGCTTGCTCGCGACCGACGGCTTGCGGACAGCACCGACACGCGAGCTGCCACACCCTAGAATCAATCCATGCCTGTCCCAGCCGCACGAAAGATCCTGCATATCGACATGGATGCGTTCTACGCGTCGGTGGAGCAGCGCGACGATCCCGCGTTGCGCGGCAAACCGGTCGCGGTGGCGTGGCGTGGCGCGCGTTCGGTGGTGTGCGCGGCCAGCTACGAGGCGCGCGTGTTCGGCGTGCGCTCGGCGATGCCGGCGGTGCGCGCGGAACGGCTGTGCCCGCAGCTGATCTTCGTGCCGCCGGATTTCGTGCGCTACAAGGCGGTATCGCGGCAGGTACGCGAGATCTTCGCGCGGCATACCGAGCTGATCGAGCCGCTGTCGCTGGATGAGGCCTATCTCGATGTCACCGTGACGACGACCGGCCTGCCCTCGGCCACCGCCACCGCCGAGGCGATCCGTACGGCAATCCGCGAGGAAACCCGACTCACCGCATCGGCTGGCGTGGCGCCGAACAAGTTCCTCGCCAAGATCGCCTCGGACTGGAACAAACCCGACGGCCTGTTCGTGATCCGCCCGCATCAGGTCGAGGCGTTTCTCACCCCGCTGCCGGTGGCGCGCCTGCCCGGCGTGGGCAAGGTGATGGAAGCGAAACTCGCCGTGCTCGGCATCGCCACCGTCGGCGAACTACGCGCGCATGCGCTGACGGAACTGGAGCAGCGCTTCGGACGCTGGGGCCGGCGCCTGCACGAACTGTCGCTCGGCATCGACGAGCACGTGGTGCAGCCGGATCGGCCGACCCTGCAGGTTTCCGCCGAGGATACGTTCGAGCATGACCTGCTGCTCGACGAACTCGAACCGCATATCCGCCGTCTCGCCGAAAAGGCCTGGGCCGGATATCAACGCGAAAGTGCTCCGGGAGAGCGTGGCCGCATTGCGCGCACGGTCGTGCTCAAGCTGAAGACTTCCGACTTCCACACGCTCACGCGCAGCCTCACTCCGGTCACGCGGCCGCTATCGGCCACCGAGTTGGCCGACCTTGCGTGCGCGCTGCTCACTCGTGTCGAGCGCCCTGCCGACAACCGTTACCGACTCGTCGGCGTCGGCTTGTCCGGTTTCGTGGATCAGGACAGCTACCGCGCGCAGACCGACCTTTTCGACATCTCCCCAGGGTGCGCGTGACGACGCGCCATCTGGCGTGCATGGTGATGGCTCTCCCCGCCTGGTGCGACGTGATCGCACCAGGCGGATCGCCTAGCCCAGCTTGCGCGAAATCGCGAAGAACACCAGGTTGCCCAGACCGGTGGCACCGGCCAGCACGGCGATCAGGCCGGGAGTGACGTCCTGCCAGCCGAACCACTGGATCAGCCCGAAGCCGAGCGCCACCGACACCAGCACGATGCCCCAGCGCAACGAGGAATAACGCCGACGCTGATCCTCGTCGCGCAGGATCGAATTCACCAGCTCTTCCGAGCCGCCGGCGTTGACCATCTGACGCCGCACCGCGGCGTCAACGCACACCTTGATCGCATAGGCGATGCAGATGAACAGGCTGACCGGTACCAGGATTCCAACATCATTCATGGGGTAGTCCTCGGGTTTGGGATGTCGAGACCATAGATACGGGCAGTCTCCCGACGGTTGCAGCGCCACTTGCAACCGTTGCCCGCATGCGCGTATCCCTTGCAGCATGGATGACATCCACAACAGCCCGGACCGCGAGCTGGTCGACGCCGTGCTGGCCAACCGGCCGGGCGCGTTCGAGCGCCTGATCCGCGAGTATCAGGGGTTGTGCTGGCACATCATCCATCGGATGGTGCGTCACCCCGAGGACGCCCGCGACCTGTGTCAGGACACCTTCCTGCGCGTGCACCAATGCCTGCATCAGTATCGCTACGAGAGCGCGCTGAAATCCTGGATAGGACGCGTGGCCTACACGATCGCGCTGCGTCACCTGCAGCACAAGCGCATCCCGCTGGTCGAAAACACCGATGACAACGATGACTACCCACCGGTGGAAAACATCGGCGACGGCTTCGATCTTGAAGCCGCCTGTGCGGACGAGGAAACCGTGCAGCATCTGCACGCCGCGATCGAGGCGCTGCCGCCATTGCAACGCACGGTGCTGACACTGTATTACCTTGAAGAAACGCCGATTATCGAGATTGCGCGTATAACCGGACTGGCCAGCGGTACCATCAAGAGTCACTTGTTCCGCTCACGACTGCGCCTGCGTGGCGTGCTCGAAGCCCGGACAGGAGTTGCAGCATGAATCACCACATCAAAGACCCGCTCCCGCCCTTCGACGACGCGGCTCGCGAACGCGAATGGCTGGCGCAGGAACGCGCCATGCACGAGGAACGCCTCGGCCTGGATGCTGTCGGCGACGATGCACGCGGGCGGCGTTACCGCATGCTCGCGCGCGCCTTGCGCGAACCGCTGCCTGACACCGTGCCAGTCGATTTCGCGCAGCGCGTGGCCGCTCAGGTCGCCGCCGAATCTGCGCGCCAGCGTGCGCCCGATATCCGCTTCGAGTTCGCCCTGATGAGCGTTCTTGCGATCGCCCTGGTATTGGCCGCCGGCGTGGTGGCCGCGCTGTACGGCAGAGAGTGGCTGCAGTCGATCATCGCGATTCTGCCCGCAAATAATCCGCTGGCCGCCCGCTGGCTGCTGGCATTTGCCGGCTGCATCGGCTTGTCCTGGCTGCTGGCACAGTGGCAACAGCATGCGCATCATCGGCCGTTCGCCTAAACAGAGCGGCTGGACAATGCAGCGTATTGAACGCGCGTCGACCCGATCATCCAGCATCGAGTGAGGTCCCGTGGCAGCAGCACCCAGCAAGACGCCGTCACAACCACCCGAAACGAACCGTGCGTGGTGCCTGTACCTGATCGAATGCCGCAACGGCAGCTACTACGCCGGTATCACCAACCGCCTCGACGCACGCTACGCCGCACACGTGGCCGGCCGCGGCGCACGCTACACCCGTGCCAATCCGCCGCTACGATTATTGGGTTTTCGCAGCTATCCGGATCGCGCCAGTGCCTCGCGGGCGGAGTGGGCGATCAGGCAGTTGTCGCGGGAGCGGAAGCTGGCGTTTCTGCAGGCTGAATGAAGCCGGGTAGCAACCAGAGCGTCGATCACATCCACGCATCTTGAAAGTCCGGCCACGCTGCTGACTACTTCTTCTTCGGCATATACAGATCGGTGATCGTGCCCTCGTACACCTCGGCCGCCATGCCGATCGATTCGCTCAGGGTCGGATGCGGATGGATGGTGAGGCCGATGTCGGCAGCCTCGCTGCCCATCTCGATCGCCAGCGCGACTTCGGAGATCAGCTCGCCGGCATGCACGCCGACGATGCCGCCACCGACGATGCGATGGGTGGCCTCGTCGAAGATCAACTTGGTGAAGCCTTCGGTGCGATCGATGCCGATCGCGCGGCCGCTGGCCGCCCACGGGAACTTGCCCACGCCAATCTTCAGGCCCTTTTCCTTCGCCTCGCGCTCGGTCACGCCGACCCAGGCGATTTCCGGATCGGTATAGGCCACCGACGGAATCACCCGCGCGTCGAAGTGGCTCTTCTGTCCGGCGACGACTTCCGCGGCGACCTTCGCCTCGTGCGTGGCCTTGTGTGCCAGCATCGGTTGACCGACCAGATCGCCGATCGCGAAGATGTGCGGCACGTTGGTGCGCATCTGCGAATCGACGTTGATGAAGCCGCGCTCGGTGACGGTCACGCCGGCCTTGTCGGCGCCGATCTTGTCGCCGTTCGGCGAGCGGCCCACGGACACCAGCACGCGGTCGAATAACGTGGTTTCGGGAATGCTGTCGCCTTCGTAGCGGACCTCGATGCCCTTTTTCGTCGCCTGCGCCTCGACCACCTTGGTCTTGAGGTGCACACCCTTGAGCTTGCCAGCGATGCGCTTGGCCAGCGGCTTGATCAGGTCGGCATCGGCGCCTGGAATGAGCTGATCCATGAACTCGACCACGGTCACTTCGCTGCCCAGCGCGCCGTACACCGTGGCCATTTCCAGGCCGATGATGCCACCACCCACGACGAGCAACTTGTTCGGCACGTCCTTCAGCTCCAGCGCGCCGGTGGAATCGACGATGCGTTCGTCGTCCCATGGAAACGAAGGCAGCTTCACCGATTGCGAACCGGCGGCGATGATCGCGTACTCGAAACGGATCAGCTTCACGCCGTCCTTGGTCTGGACTTCCAGTTCGTTCGGCGAGACGAATGCACCTTTGCCTTCGAGCGTGCGCACCTTGCGCTGCTTCGCCATCGAAGTCAGGCCGCCGGTGAGCTGGCCGACCACCTTGCTCTTGAAGCTGCGCAGCTTGTCGATGTCGATCTTCGGCGCGCCGAAGCTGACGCCGTGCGCGGCCATGGATGCCGCCTCATCGATCACCGCGGCCGCATGCAGCAGCGCCTTGGACGGAATGCAGCCCACGTTGAGGCAGACACCACCGAGCGTGGCATAACGTTCCACCAGTACGGTGTCGACGCCCAGATCCGCGGCGCGGAACGCCGCCGAGTAGCCGCCGGGGCCGGAGCCGAGCACGACCAGTTTGCATTCGATGTCCGGCTTCTTTCCAGACAATGCCGCCGCTTGCGGCACTTTGGCTTCCTCTCCCCTCTGGGGAGAGGATTGAGGAGAGGGGCGGGTGCTCGCGGGAGACTGGCTGGTTTTGTTCGCTTCGTTGGAAGAACTTGGCGACCCCGCTCCCGCTCCCCGGCCCTCTCCCCGCGGGGGAGAGGGGGACGCGGTGTCGGCTTCGCCGACTGTTTCCAATATGGCAATCACCGCGCCTTCGGAAACTTCGTCACCCACCTTGAGCTTCAGTTCCTTGATCACGCCGGCGGCGCTGGAGGGAATCTCCATCGTCGCCTTGTCCGATTCCAGCGTGATCAGGCTCTGCTCTTTCGCCACGGTGTCGCCGGCCTTCACCAGCACTTCGATCACCGGCACGTTGTCGTGACCGCCGATGTCGGGAACCTTGATTTCGATCGTGTTCGCCATGAGGAATCCTTGGTATCGATGGGGAGAGTGTCGTGTCGCGAAGAGCCAACAGCGCCCCCTCACCCCAACCCTCTCTGCCATCGCGAGGCGATGGGAGAGAGGGAGTTGAAGGTCAGAGCAGCAGGCGGCGGATGTCGCCGAGCTGGGTGGCGAGGAACGCGGCGAAGCGCGCGGCGAGTGCGCCGTCGATCACGCGGTGGTCGTACGACAGCGACAGCGGCAAGATCAGCCTCGGCGTGAATTCCTTGCCGTTCCACACCGGTTTCATCGCGGCCTTGGAGACGCCGAGGATCGCCACTTCCGGCGCATTGACGATCGGCGTGAAGCCGGTGCCGCCGATGCCGCCGAGCGAGGAGATCGAGAAGCAGCCGCCGGACATCTCGGCCGGCCCCAGCTTCTTCTCGCGCGCCTTCTTCGAGATCTCGCCCAGCTCACGCGCCAGGTCGAGTAGACCCTTCCTGTCGCAATCGCGCAGCACCGGCACCACCAGGCCATCGGGCGTGTCCACTGCGATGCCGATGTGGAAATACTTCTTCAGGATCAGCTTCTCGCCCGACTCGTCGAGCGATGCGTTGAACTGCGGGAACTGTTTGAGCGCCGCCACCACCGCCTTGATCTGGAACACCAACGGGGTGACCTTGAGTTCCTTGTTCTCTTCACCGAGCTTCTTGCGAAACGCCTCCAGCTCGGTGATGTCGGCATCGTCGTGTTGGGTGACATGCGGAATCATCACCCAGTTGCGTGCGAGGTTCGCGCCGGAAATCTTCTGGATGCGCGACAGCGGCTTCTCCTCGACCTCGCCAAACTTGGCGAAGTCGACCTTCGGCCACGGCAGCAGGTTGAACCCGCCGAGCGATGCCGAAGCACCACCGGTCGGCCGCGCGCCGGATGCGAGCGCGTGTTTCACATAGGCGCTGACGTCCTCGCGCTGGATGCGGCCGCCGCGACCACTGCCCTTGACCTGCGCGATGTCCACGCCCAGCTCGCGCGCGAACGCGCGGATTGCCGGGCTGGCGTACGGTGCATCGCCAGGCATCACGATGCCGGCATCGAGCGGCGGCCGGGCGGTCGGCGGCACATCACCTTCCGGCACATTGCCTGGCTGCACGCCACGACCGGCGATCGGTTCGGGTTTTTCTTCCACCGGAACATGGCTTTTCGCGTTCGCCTCCTCTCCCATTTGGGGAGAGGATTGAGGAGAGGGGGGCTTTGCGGGGGCCTGAGCACCCTCACCCCTACCCTCTCCCGGGGCGGGAGAGGGGGCCGCGGAGACGGCTGCGCCGTCGGTTTCGATGATGGCGATCAGCGCGCCTTCGGACACTTCGTCGCCCACCTTCAACTTCACTTCCTTCACCGTGCCGGCGAATGGCGCGGGGACTTCCATGGTCGCCTTGTCCGACTCCAGGGTGATCAGGCTCTGTTCCTTCTCGACGCGGTCGCCAGCCTTGACCAGCACTTCGATGACCGGCACGTCGGCATGACCGATATCGGGAACGCGGGCTTCTTTGAGATCGGCCATGATGACTCCTGCTGATGGCGATGGCGTGCCGCCTGGGGATGGCGGTCGCGGGCAAGACATCAATCATAGCGAACGCCTGCGCGATTCGTATGCCCGTGCGATGCGACAGCGCCATCGAACCGCTCACCATGCGCACGCGTATGCACGATCCGGGGCGCACGCAAAGCAGACATCACGCAACGCATCCGCTGCAGAGTCAGCCGGCAATCGCCGCGCGCAGTTTCGTCAGATGCCGCTCGTAGGGTCGCCACTCTTCAAAGGAACGGGTGTGGATCGGTTCGCGTACCTGCGCCGTGCTGAAGCTGGCGACCGCAGATGTGTTGCGGGTGAGATCCTCGCATCCGGGTTCCCAACCGAGTCCGCAGAATGCGAATACCTTGCGTGCCACGTCCTCCGGTTGGCGTACCAGCTCGTCATACGCCACATCCAGAATCTGCCCCGGCATGGCGCTGTGCCAATGCGCGAGCACGCGGCGGTATTGCAGATAATGTGCCGCCAGCGCATCCAGGTCATAGCTGTATGGAAATGATTCGCCCAACAGCGCGCGGTAATTGGAGAAGCACACATCCATCGGCTCACGCACCAGATTCAGGATTCGCGCCTGTGGCAAGGCACGGCGGATCAGCCCCGCGAGCATCCAGTTCCGCGGTAGCTTGTCGATGAAGAACTTTGCATCCGGCGCCCGCCATTGGGTCTGCGCCAGGTAACCACGGCCGATGTCGGCATAGTCGAGGTCGGGCAGCCGCTGCAGCATCTGCTCGTCCAGCGTGACCCGGTGGTCCG
>Ga0208589_1000340_pt1 | contig 22587 bp, 21 predicted proteins | sample NGESurshal092012_2_FD_184486 | JGI IMG/M metagenome (GOLD analysis project Ga0208589, IMG submission 184486) | Arctic peat soil microbial communities from Barrow, Alaska - NGEE Surface sample F53-2 shallow-092012 (SPAdes) | ecosystem: Environmental > Terrestrial > Soil > Wetlands > Peat ... | reverse complement strand
GGCTCGGCCACCGTCCGGCTCGCCGCTGGCGGCGGCGCGGCATACGTGCCGTGGGGGATCGGGACCAGTTTCGTGGGGTTGACCGGCGGCCTGACCGGCGCGGCCGCCTTGCCGGTCTGGCTGGCTACCGACAGTCCGGCCGCGGCAATCCCGGCCACCAGCAGCCCGGCGATCAGCGCCGCGGCGGCGACGGGCCGGCGCACCACCCGGATGGAGGAGATGTGCCGGCCGCGCCGCGCCTGAGCGTCATCCGATTGGGCCGGTGACCCGCTGGCCGGTGGCCGCCGTCTCATCGGCCACCGGCTCGCGGGTCAGCCCGCATGCTGCCCGCCGTTACCGCGCATGCAGAGCGGGCCGGCGGCGGCGGCTGGCGAACAGCGCTCCGCCGACTGCCAGCAGCAGGCCGGCAGCGACGGCACTGCCCCAGGGCAGCAGCGCCGCCCCCGGTCGCGCCGCCGTCCCGCCGAAGCCAGTCCGCACCCCGCCGTTGGGGACGACCTTGCTGCCCTGGGCGTCAATCAGGTCATCAACCGCCAGGGAGCTGGCGCCGTCGAGGACCACGAGGGTATGAATGCTGCCGGGCGTCAGCTTGACCGTCCGGGTGGCCGACTCCGACGGGCCGGTCACGTGCACGCTGAGGAGCCCGGGCGGCACGGCCGTGTAGGAGCTCACGTGGGAGAAGGCGATCTCGTTAGCCAGGTCGGTGCCATTCAGCCTGACCGTCACCTTTTCCTGGTGCATGGACGCCTGGATCACCCGGACCAGCGCCTTGCCCTTGGGCGTGGTCAGCTGGTCGGTCAGCACCTGCAGCCGCAGGCCGGCCTCCGGGCCGACTCCCGCCACCGTGTAGGCGCCGCCGGGGGCGACGTTGATGGAGGTCGACAGCACCGGCTTGGACGCGCCTGGCGCGCCGGCGGCGCGCATCGCCACCGTGTACTCCCCGGCCGCCACCTTCTCGTACGGCGACACGTCGCCGTAGGCCACGTGATGGAGCACGATCCGCGCGTTGGAGTTACCGAACGAGTACAGGTAGACGTCCACCGCCGGGGTGTTCGTCGACAAGTGCGCCATCCGGATCCAGCCGACGGCGGCCGACGATGACGCGGGTGCAGCGGACGCGGCTGGAGCGGCCAGCCCGAGCACACCCAGCGCTGCCGCTGAGATGGCCACGAGCCTGCTGAGCCCCACGGTCCCCCCAAAAACTCTCATGGGCATGGTCACTTTCAATCTGGGTGCCGCGGCAGCCGCGGCACGGTTCAACGGAAATGCGGGGTCATGGTGATGCGCCTGCCCCCAGCAGCCCTAGCGGGGCGGGCGCGCTGAACTGGATCTGGATGACGGGCTTGCCGTGCAGATGCAGCACGGAGAAGACGGACCGGAAGGGCGACTGCTGGGCCTGCAGGAACTTGATCGCAGAGCTGAGGTACGCGTCCTCGTGCTTCCCGTGGCCCGACATGAGCCCGGAAATCCGCACCATCCGCAGCGGGACCTCCCCCCGGGCGGCGGCCGTAGTTCCCGGCCCGCCGTCGCCGAACTGGGAGATGGACACCTGGTGCTCCTCGGACAGCAGGCCGACCAGGGTGATCAGCAGCCGGGAGTCGACATAGCCGTCCGCGATGGCCTGCCGCGACGCCCCGGATACGTGCAACGCCTTGTTCTTCAGCAGCTGCTGGCCGGCGGTCACGCGAGCGAGCAGGTCAGCGCGCAGCGTCACCAGGTAGGCCGCCGAGCCGTCGGCCGCCTCGATCCGCACGTCCACCTGGGCCGCGCCGGCGCCGAAGCTGGCGATGACCACTGGTGCGTACACGTCGGCCAGGCGGCTGCCGAACTGGCTGCTCAGCGCGGTCGTGGCCACGACGATCTGGGAGCCCATCGGGTCGGTGGCCGACGCGCTGAGCGACATGAGATCCCCGGCCGGGAAGCCGCGGGCCATCAGGTCGGAGCACATCATGGGGTCGCAGGACACGATGACGTTGTGGCCCACCTGAGCCGCGACCCAGGTGGCCGCGGCCTGGCGGCCGGCCGCCGCGGCGGCCAGGCTGGCCGGGCTGGGCGGGCTGGACTGCACCGCGCGGGCCTTGCTCGCGGCTGCGCGGTGGTGGCGGGCCGCGGAGCTAGGCCGGCCCTGCACGAGCGTGATGGTCAGCGCCCCGGCCGCGAACACCACGACCACGAGGCCGAGGACCGCGGCGCGCCGCCCCCAGCGCGGCCGTCGCTGGCCGGGCACCTGCTGGTCACGCAGCACCCGGCGATGCAGCCACAGACTCAGGGTCGTCCCGATGACCTGCGCCCAGGACGGCTCGCCGACGCCGGCGGTGGCCGGCCGGGCCGGGAGCAGGTAGTCGCCGGCGGCCGGCACGGCGCTGGGCCGCTTCTCCAGGTCCCGCCCAGTCCCCGCCGGGGGATTGCCGGGCTGGGAGACCCCGGACCTGACTACGGCCGGCCCGGGGGCGCCGGACTGGGGGGCGCCGGACTGGGGAGCACCGGGCCGGGACTCGCCCGACGTGGCGGGGCCGGACTCGGGCGCGCCGGGCTGAGCGGCGCCAGGCGCAGGGGCGCTGGGCTGGGACGCGCCGGGCCGGGCGGCGCTGGGCCGGGGGTTGCCGGGCCTGACGGTCTCGGACTCAGGGCCCGGCTGGCCGGCGCCCCCCGCGCCGGAAGCCCTGATGTCGCGGGCGAGGGCCGGCCTGACAGGAGCCGGGCTGGCGGGAGCAAGATCGGCAGCTGGCCGGCCGCCTGTCACCGGGCGCGCGTCACTGACAGCACTGCCCTGGTAACCGGACGGCGCAGGACCGGCGGCCTTGCTCATGAGCTACCCCCCGGGGTCGCCGACAGGGAGACATACGACCCCAGACTTGTTACCTCATCACATTACGTAGCGGCTGTTGAGGCGAAAGATCTGATTGTTACCAAAAACTTGATGGTTTCTGGAGCCGCAATATGCAGTCTGTTACGTGCAAAATGCGGCTATCCCACGATGGCGGCTCACGATCGTATCGTCCCGTTACTTCCGGGCCGAGCCCCCCGGACCATTACTGCCCGGGTCCCCGCTGGCCCGGCGGCGGCGCCCGCTCGACGGTGCCCGGCCCGGCTGGCCGGCTAGCCGCTGATAGACAGCGATAACGCCCGCCACGGCGTCGGCCGGGCCGGGCAGCTCGCGGGCCCTGGCGCGGGCCGAGGCGGACAGCCTGGCCGCCAGTTCGCGGTCGTCCAAGACGGCCAGGACCGCGGCGGCGAGCTGCGCCGGGTCGGCCGGCTGCACCAGAATCGCCGCCTCCGCGCCGGTCAGATCCGGGATCCCGCCGACTCGCGAGGCCACGATGGGGCGCCCGGCCCGCATCGCCTCCTGCACGATCAGCGGGCGCGCCTCCCACCGGCTCGGCACCACGACGACATCGGCCGCGGCCAGCAGGGCCGGAACGTCGTCGCGCTGGCCGAGCAGCACGAGGTCCAGGCCGGCTCGGCTGGCGGTCGCGGCCAGCTCGGCCGCCAGCGGCCCCTCCCCCGCGATCGCCAGGCGCGGGACTGGCTCCCGTCGCTGCCACGCCGCGGCCGCGGCCAGCAGCGTGTCGAGCCCCTTCTGCTCGGCCAGGCGGCCGGCCGCCAGGATGACCGGGCGTCCGGCCGCCCCGATATCGGCCTCGGCGCGGGCTACGTCCGACGCCGACGGGGCCGGTCCCCGGGCCGCGGGCACGTCGAACTCGGTCGCGTTCGCCGCGCCCCGCCGTCGCATCCGCGCCGCGAGGTCGGCCGAGGCGCACAGGACCGCGTCGGCGCGCCAGGCGCAGGTCGCCTCGAGGACGGCGTACGCCAGCTGAGCCAGGAGTTTGCGCGGCGGGGCGTTATGAATGGTGACTACTAGTGCCGGGCGCCGGGCTCGTCGCCACGGCCGCAGCAGCGCGAGGGCCGAGAACGCGCCCGCGCGCAGTCCGTGCGCGTGCACGACGTCAGGACCGATCTCGCCGAGTAGCCGGCGCAGCGTGAGCACCGCCGCGGCGTCGCGGCCGGGGCGGGGCCGGTCAGAGATCTCTGCCACCCCGAAGGCGATCGCGGGGTGGTGGGTCGCTGTCGCGCCGGGATCAGCCGGGGTCCCGGCTTCGGCGGGCAGGGCCGCTGCCCCGGCCGCGACCGCGCTCCGCGAGCTGGCCGGCCCGAGGACCGTTACCTGCAAGCCGCCGCGGCGGCTGCCCTCTGCCAGCAGGCCCGCGTGCTGGGCCGTGCCGCCGGAGGCGGTGCCCAGCACGTAGGCGACCCGCAGCCCAGTCACCGAAGGCCAGCCGCGCCGGGCCCGGTCACCGGAGCGCCGCCCGGCTGGGCTCCGGGCCTGCCTGAGTGACCGGTGCCGCCTGCTCGGTCACCGGGGGGTCGGGGACGTCGGCGCGGCCGGCTCCGGCTGGTCACGGGGGACCGCCGTGCCGGGAGCCGGGGCGGCCACGGGGCGCCGGCCGAGCATGTCCAGCCACCGCAGCGGCCTGGTCCGCTCGATGACCCTGGTGAAGCTGACCACCTCACTCGCCGCGGTCAGCCCGGCCACGGCCGCCAGCGTCACGAGCCGGGCCGGCCGCGGCAGCGTGACCGCGGCGGCGGTCCCGAGCAGCGCCCCGAGGGCGTTGGCGCCGCCGTCGCCCAGCATGGCCCGCTCGCCCAGGTCGTCCGGCAGCAGCGCCGCGGCGGCGCCGAGGGGAGCGGCCACCGCCTGACGGCCCGGGCCCGGCGCCGCGGCCAGCAGCGCGCCGGCGGCGAACGCGACCTTGAGTGCCCGGCCCGGCCGCAGGTCGAACAGGTTGAGCAGGTTCGCGCCGCCCGCTACGAGGCCGGCATTGATCAGGAGGTCGGCCGCATCCCAGGCGCCGGCGCCGGGGGTGCCGGCGGTGCCGGTGGTGCCGGAGCCGGGCGCCGTACGGGCGGCGGGGGCCGGTCCGCTGCCGGGGGTTCCGGTGCCGCGGAGCAGGGCGCTGGCCGCCAGCCCGGTCACGCCGATGCCGGCCAGCTTGACCGCCCCGGTAGTCAGCTCCCCGCGGCGCAGCGCACCCAGGTGGCCGCGGAACCCGCGGCTGGACCCGCTGCCGGCCAGGTCGTCATAGCAGCCCAGGGCCGCGGCGCCGGCGCCGGCGATGAGCATGGCGGCCCGGCTGCGCCGGGGCAGGCCCGGCACCAGGAGAGTTCCGGCCATGCCGCCGAGGGTGATGGCCGGCCCTTCGAGGAGCGTGACCGGTTCGCCGCGGTGATTGGTGCGCGACCAGGTGCGGTCGCCGCCGGGCGGCCGGCGGCGCAGCCCGGCGTAGGACAGGCGGGCGATCGCCGCCGCCACCGCGGCCGCGGCCGCGGATCGGATCGGGAGTCGGCTCATTACTTTCCTGGTCGGCCCGCGGCGGACGTCGCGCTCACCGACGGCGTGGGGGCGGGGCTGGGTACGGCGCCCGGGTTCACACCGTAACTGGCCGGGGCGTGCCCGGACAGCAGTTCCCGCAGCGCCTGGGCGATGATGATCTGGCCAACCGGCTGGTCGGCGTAGTCGACCGTGCTCACCTTGCCGGTGCCCGATACCGCGTCGATGGCGCTGCCCCGCCCTGACCCGGCCTGTGATCCGGCCAGCACGGTCCCGTCGCTGGCGGACTGGAGCTGCTCCGCCACCGCGATCAGGGCCAGGTTGGCCGCGCTGGCACCGGTGCCGGTCGGCGGCGTCGCGGGTGCGATTACGACGGCCATAGAGGCGGGTGCCAGCGTCGTGGCGGTCCCGCTGCCGGTGCTGCTGACCTGCAGGTAGCCGCTCTGGCCGAAGCCGTTCAGGATGCCCTGGCTCTGCGCCGGAGTCAGGCCGGCGCCGTTCTTGGTCACGATGGCCGCGGCGATCACCTGGGCGGCATCCGCCTGGCCGGTCACGGCGCCGCTCACCGGCTGGCTGGAAACCGTGATCCCGGCCGCCGAGGCCAGCGACTGCGCCAGCTGGGTCAGCTTCCCCTCGGTGCTGTCGCTGCTATCGAAGAACTGCGCGGTGAGCGACAGCTGGCCGCTGACCGTCGCGCCCGCCTGCTGCAGCATGGCCGTGACGCCGGTGATCACCTTGCCGTCCGCGCCCGGCGCGGTGACCAGTACCACGCTCTGGCCGGTCAGCAGGTGGCTGACCAGCCGGGGCGCCGCGGCCTGCGCGAACTCCTGGTCCGTGCTCACCTCCTGCTGGAGGATCTTGTTCTGCTGGCTCAGGCTCGCGTTCTGCTGGGTGACCCGGTGGGCGGCCGCGCTCAGGGCCGTCTCGGTGGTCGGCTGCAGCTCGTTGGCGCCGACCACGATGCCGATGGCCAGGGCCAGGAAGACGGCGATGATCGAGACGAGGTGGTACCGAAAATCGATCACTAGAAGAGTCCCGTTAGCCAGTCCCGCACGTGGGCCAGCGCCACGCCGAGGTATTGCAGGTAGATGGGCCCTACGGGCAGCGAGAGCACGGCGACCAGTACCGTCACCAGGGCGACGAGGCCGAGCAGGACGAGTGCCTTGGCGGAGATCCGGCTCTGGTAGAGCCGGCTGACCCCCTTGGCATCGACGATCTTGTCGGCTACCCGGATCCGCGTCAGGACGGCGCTGGCCATTCCCGACCGGCCCTTGTCGAGGAACTCTACCAGCGAGAACCGCATGCCGACCGCGACGATCAGGCTCGCGCCCGCCTCGTCGGCGAGCAGCACGGCCACGTCCTCGCTGGTGCCGGTGGCCGGGCAGGTGACCGAGTCGAGGCCAAGGTCCTGGACCCTGGGCAGCCCGGGCGCGAAGCCGTTCGGGTAGGCGTGCACCACGATCTCGGCACCGCAGTGCAGCGCCCGGTCGGAGACCGAGTCCATGTCACCGATGATCATGTGCGGCCGGTAGCCCGCGTCCAGCAGCGCGTTCGCCCCGCCGTCCACGCCGATCATGACGGGCTTGAATTCCCGGATGTAGGCGCGCAGCGCCTGCAGGTCCTCCTGGTGCCGGTAGCCGCGCGCGACCACCAGCGCGTGCCGGCCCGCCAGCTTGGTGCGCAGGTCCGGTAGCCGGAGGCCGTCGACGAACTGCTCGGAGTCCCGGGTCATGTACTCCAGGGTGTTGGCCACGAAGGCCCGGAGCTGGTCGGCGAGGCCCTCCCGGGCGCTGGTCATGTCCGCGGCCACCGACTCGGCCGTCTGCTGGGTGCCCTTGGCCACGATGGCCTCGCCGAGGTACAGGGTGTCCCCGTCCAGCCGCACGGTCTGGCCCTCGCGTACCTGGTCGAAGACCTCCGGGCTCACGTCGTCGACGAGCGGGATACCCGCCTCGACCAGCAGCTGCGGGCCGAGATTCGGATAACGCCCGCTCATGCTGGGGGCCGCGTTCACGACCGCGGCCACCTGGCGCCTGATCATGGCCTCGGCGCTGACCCGGTCCAGGTCGGAGTGGTCGATGATCGCGATCTCGCCGGGCTGCAGCCGCCGGGTCAGGGTCTTGGTCCGCCGGTCCAGGCGCGCCCGTCCCGACACCCCGGGCAGGTCAGCTGGCCTGGACCGGCGCGCTCCGGAGTGATTGCGGTTCGGGACCTTCATCGGATAGCCAGTTTGCCAGATTCCGCGAGGTAGGGGCTCCGGCCCGGACCGGACTGCGCGGGGGCGGGGCTAGCCGCGGGCTAGCCGCCCAGTCCGGCCCGCTCGGCGGCGGCCGCGGCGAGCAGTTCTCCGGCGTGCGCCCGGCCGAATTCGGAATCCTCCAGCCCGGCCAGCATCCGGGACAGCTCGCGGACCCGGCCGTCGTCGTCCAGCCGGGTGATGCCGCTGCTGATGACGGCACCGGTGTCGGATTTCTCCACGACCAGGTGAGTATCGGCGAACGCGGCCACCTGGGGCAGGTGCGTGACCACGATGACCTGGGCCAGCCGGGCCAGCCGGGCCAGCCGGCGGCCGATCTCGACCGCCGCCTTGCCGCCGACTCCGGCGTCCACCTCGTCGAACACGAAGGTGGGCACCGGGTCGGCGCCCGCGAATACCACCTCGATGGCCAGCATGACCCGCGACAGCTCGCCGCCGGAGGCGCCCTTGCTGAGCGGCAGCGCAGGCGCGCCGGGGTGCGCCGCCAGCCTGATCTCCACCTCGTCGGCCCCGTACGGCCCGTACTCCTGCGCCGGCGTGACGGCCACGGTCAGGCTGGCGTGCGGCATGGCCAGGGCGGCCAGCTCGGCAGTGACCTGGGCCGCGAACCGGCCGGCGGTCTGCGTGCGGGCGGCCGTCAGCGCCGCGGCCTGCTCGGCCACCGCCGCCGCCAGGGTGGCTTCGTCCTGCTCCAGAGCGGCGATCTTGTCATCGTCGCTGTCCAGCTCGCCGAGCCGGCTGGCCGCGGCCTTGGCCCACCGCAGCACGGCGGCCAGGTCCCCGCCCGGCGGCTCCGGCTCGCGGCTTCTGGCAGCCTCGCCCGGGCCGCCCGGGCCGCCCGGGCCGCCCGGGCTGGCCTGCTTGCCCTGGTCGGCCGGGTCGGCCAGGTCGGCCTGGTCCGCCGGGTCGGTCTCGCGGCCGGCCGGGCCGACCGTGGCGGTGCCGTAGGTGCGGACGAGCCGGGCCAGGTCGGCGCGGCGCTCCTGGACGGCGGCTAGCCGGGCCGGATCGGCCTCGACGGACTGGGCGTAGGAGGCGAGCTCGGCGGCGACATCGGACACCAGGTACGCCGCCTCGGACACCCGGGTGCCCAGTGCGGCCAGCCGGGGGTCATGGTGCGCCGCGGACTCCAGCGCCTGCCGGGCCACGCCCAGCAGCGTGACCGCGTCCGCCGCCTCGTAGGTCCCGCTGGACGGGTCGCCGAGCAGCGCCTCGTGGGCGGTGGTCGCCGCGGTATGCAGCGCGTCGGCGTTCGCCAGCCGGTCGTCCTCGGCCAGCAGCTCGATATCCTCCCCCTCGACCGGCTCGGCTCGCTCGATTTCTTCCAGGCCGCGGCGCAGGTCCGCGGCCTCGCGCGCTCGTTCCCGGGCCTGGGTGGTCAGCTCGGTGAGCTCGGCCTGGACCTGCTGGTGCCGCCGGTAGGCCCGCTGGTAGTCCGCCAGCAGCCGGGCGAACTCCGGGCCGCTGAACCGGTCCAGGGCCTGCCGCTGCCGACCGGGCCGCAGCAGCTGCTGCTGGTCGGACTGGCCGTGCACCGCGACGAGATCCTCCGCCAGGTAAGTCAGCAGCGACACCGGGACTGACCGGCCGCCGGCCGTGGCCCGGGACCGGCCCTCGGCGCTGACCGAGCGGCCCAGCAGCAGCGTGCTGCCCTGGTCGTCCAGGTCGCCGCCGGCCTCGTTCACCTGCCGGGCCACCGGGCCGTCCGGGTCCACGCGGAGCCGGCCCTCGACCGCGGCGCGGTCGGCGCCCGGCCGCACGCGCGCCGGATCCGCCCGGCCGCCGAACAGCAGGCCCAGCCCGGTCACGACCATGGTCTTGCCGGCACCTGTCTCGCCGGTCACGACGTTGAAGCCCGCGGAGAACTCCAGGACGGCGTCGTCGATCACTCCGAGCCTGGTAATCCGCACTTCCTCAAGCATCGCCGCCCAGCTCCTCGTCTCGCTGGCCCGCTGCGCCCTCCCGGCCAAAGGCGCCGCGCCCGCGCCAGCCCGCCACCGGCAGCCCGAACTTCTCCACGAGCCGGTCGGTAAAGGGCGCCCCGACCTCAGCCGCGCCCTCGCCGGTCCCGGCGCCCAGCCGCGCCAGCAGGACCGGCTGGCCACCCCTCCGCACCTCGACGCGGGCGCCAGGAGGCAGGTCAACCTTACGACGCCCATCGCACCACAGAACGGCGCCGGACGCCTCATTATCGCCGCCCGCTTCGATGACCTCGGCGGCCAGCACCGAGCGCGGTGACACGACCATCGGCCCGGCGAACAGGGCGTGCGCGCAGATGGGCACCATCAGCAGGGCCTCGACCTCCGGCCAGACGACCGGGCCGCCCGCCGAGAACGCGTAAGCGGTCGATCCGGTCGGGGTGGCGAACACCACGCCATCGCACCCCCACCGTGACAGCGGCCTGCCGTCGACCTCGATGACCAGGTCAAGCATCCGCTGGCGGGCCGCCTTCTCCACGGTTGCCTCGTTGAGTGCCCACGTCGCGGCCATGACCTCGCCGTTGGTCCGGACCGTCACGTCAACCGTCATCCGCTCCTCGATCGAGTAAGCCCCGGCGACGACCTGGTCGACGACCTCGGACAGGTCCTCCGGCTCCGCCTCGGCCAGGAAGCCGACGTGGCCGAGGTTAATCCCGAGCAGCGGCACGCCGGCTCCGCGAGCCAGCTCAGCCGCCCGCAGCAGGGTGCCGTCCCCGCCGATGACCAGGACCATCTCCGCCCCGGCGGCAGCGGACGCCGAGACGGGCACGACCGTGGCCCGCTGACCGCGCAGGGCGGCCCCGAGATCGGCTGCCTCCCGCTCGAGGATGCGGACGTCCACCCCGGCGGCGGTCAGCCGGGCGATGACCGCCAGCGCGCTGTGCCGCGCGGCGGGACGGCCGGTGTGCGCGGCGATCAGGATCGTGCGGCGGCGGCCGGCTCGTTCCGCGCCGTCGTGGCCGGCGACCTGACGGCTCCGCTGGCCGACGCTCAGGCCGTCCGCGGCCGTCATTGCGGTCCCGCCGTAATGGCCAGCCGCAGCGCCGCCTCGTCCAGCTGCGCGGCGCCGCGGCGCAGCCACAGGAAGTACTCGACGTTCCCGGACGGGCCCGGCAGCGGGCTCGCCGTTACTCCTTCTACGCCCAGTCCGTGCATGGCGGCCGCCGCCGCGACGGCCGCGACGGCCGCCTCGCGCAGCGCGGGATCCCTGACGACGCCGCCCGCGCCGACCTTGCCCTTGCCGACCTCGAACTGCGGCTTCACCAGGAGCACAAAGTCAGCGTCGGGCGCGGTACAGGCCACCAGCGCCGGCAGCACGAGCGTCAGTGAGATAAACGACAGGTCGGCGGTGACCAGGGCAGGCGCCGGAGCCACCTGCTCGGGCCGCAGGCTCCGCACATTGACCCGGTCCAGGATCGTTACTCGCGGATCGGTGCGCAGCGGCCAGGCCAGCTGGCCGTACCCGACGTCCACGGCGACGACCTGACTGGCCCCGGCGGCCAGCAGCACCTCGGTGAAGCCGCCCGTCGAGGCGCCAGCGTCGAGGCAGCGCCGGCCCGCGACGGTCAGCTCGGGGAACGCCGCCAGCGCGCCGGCCAGCTTGTGACCGCCCCGGGACACATAGTCCGGCTCGATGCCGGCTTCCCGGACGGTAATCGCGGCGTCCGTGCCGACCTGCGTCGCGGCCTTTCCCGCCAGGGCGCCGCCCACCTCGACGCGGCCGGCCGCGATCAGCTCCGTAGCCTGGACGCGCGAGCGCGCCAGGCCCCGCCGGACCAGTTCGGCATCAAGCCGCAGCTTCCTGCTCATCGCGACCGTTCTCAGCTCGCTCAGTTGCCATCCCGCCCTGCCGGGCCCGCCAGCGGCCCGGAGCGCAGTTCGCCGAGGATCTCGCCCAGCTCAGCATGCACGCGCTCGAACACGGCCGGGTGCTCGGTCACCGGGAGTTCCGTCAGGTCGTCCAGGAGGCTCAGGGCAGCATCGACCCTGGACTCCCCCGTTTCGGGCCGCGGAACCACCAGCAGGCGGTCCTGGCCGGCGTCCGGGCGGCCCGGCCGCGCGCCGCCCAGGGCCGAGGCCGGGTACCCGGGCTCGCCGGCGACGGGCTCGCCGGGCTCGAACTCCTCAGCCGCCGGCTCGTCGGGCTGCCCGGGCCAGCGAGCGCCGTTATCGTCCTCCATCAGTCCTTCTCCTTGCGCCAGTCGGTAAGCCTGTGGCGGCGCGGTCCACGCTCCCAGTGAGAAACGCTACCGTCCGATGACGCCCGCCCGCTGCACCCGCCGCGTGACGGCGGCCCCCGCTGCGCGCCCCCCGGTCGCTGGCGGCGGCCGGCCCGGCGGACAATGACCAGGAAAGCGAGGGAGACAATGGCGACAGCGCAGGAAACCCGGAAGGCTCTGGAGAGCCTCACCGCGCGCATCTCGCAGATGGATGCGAAGGACCGGGCAGCGCACCTGGCCGACCGGACGCTCAGCTGCCGCGTCACCGATCTCGGCGTTACCTTCCTGACCCGGCTCGGGCCTGACGGTGCCGAGCCGATCACCGAGGCCGCCAACGGCGACGCGCCGGCGCAGGTGCGGTTTACCGCCAAGAGCGACGACGTGCTGGCCGTGGCGGCCGACCCCGGCGGCTTCGCGCGCGCCTGGCTGACCGGGCGGCTCAAGGTCGAGGGCAACCTGTTTGACCTGCTGCGCCTGCGCAAGCTGATGTAGCCGCCCTCCGCGCTCCCGCCGCAGCCTGGGGTCATCAGCGCCCAGCATGTAGCTACCTCATACCTCATCAGCCCCTCGTCAGCGCGCCGGCAGCGTCCGTACCAGCGGGAGCGGGCGGCCGCGCGCAGCGGCCAGGGCCGACCGGATCTCCGCGGCCACCTCATGGCCCGCCTGCCGGATCCTGGCGGGCGGGTAGTGCAGGACGATGATGCCGCGGGCGCTCATCCGCGAATGACGCGCCATAGTCCGCTCCCAGTCGGCCGGGGACAGGTGCCACTGCCGCGAGTCGACCTCCGCGGCCACCCCGGCGTCCGGCCACCAGGCATCCGGAGCGGCCAGGAAATCCTGGCCGACGAACAGGCGCGGGTTCAGCAGGGGCATCGGCAGCCGCTCTCGCCTGATCAGGCCGACCAGGTCGGCCTCGGCCCCCGACCGGGCGCCCTCGGCCACCTCGGCCAGCGCCCGCCGTAACCGAGCCGAGCCCTGCACTGGCCCGCGCTCCAGCTCCTCTGCGAGCTGCCACACCTGCACTTTCCCTAGCTGCACGCCGGCTGCCACAACGGCCCGGATGTCACCGATCTCGCGCAACTGCCGGACCGTATCGGCGACAGCACGCGCCGGGCATACACAAGCTCGCCGTCCCCGCACGCCACGTTCGGCATCACCGCGGTGCGTTGTAGGCGGGCAAAGCCAACGCTGCGCTTCCGGCACTCCAGCTTGACGAGCACGTCGACGCTGTCGCCTGCATAGGCCTGAATGCCGTGCCACGCCAGCGCCGCCGGGCCGCTGACCGCCATCCCGGGCCCTGCGTAGAGATAGGCGGCCGCGACCGCTGGCGGAACGTCGCGCCACCCCCGGTAGTGAGGTAAACACCAGGGAGCAGAACCAGCCAGGGCCCGTCAGGCCGAATGCGATGGCGGAGCGCCGACTCGGACATCGCGCATCGTAAAGCTTGATCCCGGCTCACGACACCCTCCTGTCGGCGCACTAAGCGCGCTAGGGCACCAACGTCGTAACTGCATTGTCGTCCCATACCGGAAGCTTGGCACCACCCTCTGACAGACGGCTCTTTTGGCCCCCCTGCGCCGTCCGCCCACGCTACGGGCCGGCGAGCTAGCGACGTGGATGGGCATCTCCTGCCGTCCCAGTGACTGCGCAGGCCCACTCATGACGTTGGCTCCGCCGAGCGGTGCGATCGCAAGGCGGGGCCGAAGCCGCCCGCCAGCGACGTGGATGGGCATCTGCTGCCGTCCCAGGGACAGCTCTGGCCCAGCCACGACGTTGGCTTCCAGCGACGCCCGCCCGCCCGAGGCCGCCCGAGGCCGCCCGCCCCGGGCGTCCACCCTGAGCTGCGTCACCGGGCTCACCAGTACCGGACTATCGGTGATACTGGCCCTGTGACTGCAGCGCTGATTCCGCGGCCGCGGACCGAGGTGGCTCCCGGCGCCGTGCACGTGCCCGGCTGGCTGAGCCCCGACAGCAAGCGCGAGCTCGTGGCTGCCTGCCGCGAGTGGGCCAAGCCGCCCGCCGGGATGCGGGCCACGAAGATGCCCACCGACGGCGTGATGTCGGTGCGGACCGTGTGCCTGGGCTGGCACTGGCTTCCGTACCGCTACTCGCGCACTGCCGAGGACGTCGACGGGGCGCCGGTGAAGCCCCTCCCCGGCTGGCTCGCTGACCTGGGACGAAGCGCTCTCGCCGACGCCTATGCCGACCCCGACCCCGGTGCCGCGCGCCAGTACCAGCCCGATGTCGCGCTCATCAACTTCTACGACGGCAACGCGCGGATGGGCATGCACGCCGATAAGGATGAGCGCAGCCCGGCGCCGGTCGTCTCGCTGAGCATCGGCGCGTCCTGCCTGTTCAGGTTCGGCAATACCAGCGGCCGCAGCCGGCCCTGGACCGACGTCCAGCTTGAGTCCGGGGACCTTTTCGTCTTCGGCGGCCCCGCGAGGCTGGCCTACCACGGCGTACCGAAGACCATCGCCGGGACCGGCGACCCCGACACCGGCCTGCCGTCCGGGCGCCTGAACATCACGCTGCGCGAGTCCGGCCTGACCTGACCAGCCGCCCCAGCCCCGGCCGGCCCGAGCTGGCATGCTGGCAGTATGCCCGAGGGTGACACCGTCTGGCGCGCCGCGCGCCAGCTGCGCGAGGCGCTGGCCGGGCACGTGCTGACCCGCAGCGACTTCCGCGTCCCCCGCTACGCGACCACCGACCTCACCGGGCGACAGGTGACCGAGGTCCTGTCCCGCGGCAAGCACCTGCTGATCCGCGTCGAGGGCCGCATTACCGTGCACACCCACCTGAAGATGGAGGGCTCCTGGCGGATCCGCCGGGCTGGCGGCTACCCGCCGCGCGACCACCGGGTCCGGCTGGTCCTGGCCAACCAGCAGTGGCAGGCGGTCGGCTCCCGGCTGGGGATCGTGGAGGTCCTGCCGACGGCGGCGGAGGCCCGGGCGGTCGGGCACCTCGGCCCGGACCTGCTCGGGCCCGACTGGGACGCTGACGAGGCCGTCCGCCGCCTGCTCGCCAACCCCCGCCGCCCGGCCGGGGAGGCGCTGCTTGACCAGCGCAACCTCGCGGGCATCGGCAACGTGTACAAGGCCGAGACGCTGTTCCTGCGCGGGATCCACCCGTGGCGGCCCATCGGCGAGGTCCCCGACCTGCCCGGCGTCGTCGAGCTCGTCCGGCGGATGCTGGAGGCCAACAAGAACCGCGCCGGCCGGATCATCACCGGCAGCGGCGCCCGGGGCGAGGCGGTCTGGGTGTACGGCCGGGCGGGCCGGCCATGCCTGCGGTGCGGCACGCTCATCCAGCGAGCCGATCAGGGCCCGGTCCTGGAGGAACGCGTCACCTTCTGGTGCCCGAACTGTCAGCCCGCCGTTTCCCCCCAGCCCCTTCCCTGATAACGGTCGCTCCCCCGCCCGGCAGCTCGCCCCGCGCCGCCCCCGACAGAACGAGAGGTCCCGTGCCCGAACTCCCCGCTGCTGCTGCTGACGGCACCGTGCTCTCCGATACCGTGCTCGCCGCACAGCACGTCGACCTCGTCCGCGGCGACCGGGACCTGCTGAGCCAGGTCAGCGTCACCGTGCGGGCGGGCGAGCACTGGGCGCTGCTCGGCCCCAACGGCGCGGGCAAGAGCACGCTGCTGCGCATCTTCGCGACGTACGCGCACCCGACCCGCGGACATGTCGACATCCTCGGCCGCCGGCTGGGCCGGGTGAACGTCTTCGCCCTCCGGCCGCTGATCGGCTATGTGACCACGCATCACCCGCTGACCTCGCCCCGCACGGTGCGGGAGGTGGCGCTGACCGGCGCCACCGGCACCATCGAGATCGCGGCCCGCTGGCAGCCAAGCCCCGCCGAGCTGGCCCATGCCGATGAGCTCATCGAGCTGCTCGGCCGGGGGCGGCTGGCAGAGCAGCGCTGGCCGGTGCTGTCGCAGGGCGAGCGCGGCCGGACGCTCATCGCCCGCGCCCTGATGGCGCAGCCGCGGCTCCTGCTGCTGGACGAGCCGGCCGCCGGCCTGGACATCGGCGGCCGCGAGCAGCTCCTGGAAAGTCTCGATGAGCTGCGCCAGCGCCAGCCCGGCCTGGCCTCCGTGCTGGTCACCCACCACCTGGAGGAGCTGCCGGCCAGCACCTCGCACGCCATGCTGCTGCGGGACGGCGTGCTGCTGGGCGCCGGACCGGCCGCGGGCATCCTCACCACCGAGCTGGTCAGCACCTGCTTTGACTACCCGATCGCGATCGCCCGGCACGCGGGCCGGTGGGCCTCGATCGCCCGCGGCTGACCGGCCTGGCGGCTAGCCCTGGCCCGGGCGGCTGGAGCCATCAGGCGACAGGCCGAGGCGCTGGACGGCGCTGGCGGCCATCTCCGGGGTGACCTTCCCGCCGGACCAGGCCGCCGCGCACAGCGCCCGCAGGCCGTCCATCGGATCGCCGGAGCCGGACAGCCGCAGCTGGCCGGCCTCGGCGTCCAGCTCCGCGGTCCAGCCACCGCACTGGAAGCCGCCGTGGCCGCGGCTCACCTCCGGGTGCCCGGTGAGCAGCCCGTCCAGGTCACGGGCCAGGTAAGTCGGCCGCAGCCCGGGCGGGGCGAGGACCGCGTCAGCGGGCTGGCTGACTCCGGTCAGCACCAGCATGCTGTCGGCCTTGCCGCGCACGGCGCCCTCGATGTCGGTATCCAGCCGGTCGCCCACGACCAGCGGCCGGGTCGCGCCGGTGCGCTGCACGGCTTCGGCGTGCAGCGGCGTCTCGGGCTTTCCGGCCACCACCGGATGCTGCCCGGTCGCGGTCACGAGGACCTGCACGAGAGAGCCGTTGCCCGGTTGCGGGCCGCGCGGTGACGGCAGGGTCACGTCGGCGTTCGAGGCCACGAACCAGGCGCCGGCCCGCAGCGCCATGGCGCCCTCGGCCAGCAGGCCGTAGCTGATGTCCGGCGCGTAGCCCTGCACCACGGCCTGCGGATGCTCCGCCGCAGTCGAGACCGGCCGCAGCCCCCGCTCGCGCAGCGCGATACGCAGCCCGATGCCGCCGACCACCAGGACGGGCGCCCCGGCCGGCAGCCGCTGCGCCAGCAGCCGCGCGGCGGCCTGCGCGGAGGTCACCACATCGTGCGCGGTGGCCGACACGCCCAGGCTGGTGAGCTGCTCAGCAATGGCGGACGGCGAACGGGAGGCGTTATTGGTGACGAAGGCCAGCCGCATGCCCAGGTGGCTGGCTTTCTGCAGCGCGTCGGCCGCGCCGGGTATCGCCTTGCCGCCCAGGTAGACGACGCCGTCCAGGTCCAGCAGCGCGACGTCGTAGGCCTTGGCCAGGGGGTCCGGGCAGCCGCGGGGCAGCCCGGTCCCCGGCCCGGCCCCGGTGCCGGGCGCGGCGGGCTCATTTCTGGTCAATCGGCGGATTCCTCCCTCAGCCGGTTCCGCGCGCTCAGTGTCGCACGGACGCTGCGGAGGGCGTCGGTGTAGTGCCGCATGTTCGGCCGCATGGCCGCCGCCAGGGCCAGGTGCTCGGCGGCCGCGCGCGGATCGCCCGTGCGGGCCAGCGCCAGGCCCAGGCCGAACTGGGCGTAATCATCGGCCGGGCTGGCCTCGACGATCCGGCGGAAGTTCCCCGCGGCGGCCGCGTACCGGCCGGCGTCGAACTGGGCCCGCGCCAGCGCCTCCAGGACGCTCCGGGAGTGCGGCTCGGCCGCGGCGGCGCGTTCCAGTAGCTGCGCCGCCGCCGCGGCGCTGCCCCGCTCCAGCAGTTCCAGGCCCCGCCGGTAGAGCCCGTAGATGTCGCTGTCATCGGCTGCTATGCCGGTGTTTGCCGCCCCGTCACCCTGCGGCGGCACCTCAGCTGATCTGCAATTTCCCGGCCTATCTCCGCTCTCAGGGTCATGGGCTGCCGCGATGTCCTGCGCCGGGCGGGAATCGCGGCCGCCATCTGATCCTTCTGACATACGTGCAGATCCTTCCGTCCGACCTTCCGTCCGACCACGAGCTGGCAGCGCGAGGCGCGTCCGGCCTCGTGCTGGCGCCGTTTCGTGGCGTCCGCTATGCCGAGGACCGGGTGAGCGGTCTCGCCCAGGTCACCTCTCCACCGTACGACGTGATTGCCAGCGATAACGAGGACCAGTTGCTGGCATCCGATCCGCACAACGTGGTGCGGATCATCCGGCCGCGCCATCCCGCGGGCCAGCCGGGGAGCTCCTGGGACGACGCCGCGGCCGACCTGCGGGAGTGGCTCCGCGAGGCCATTCTCGTCATCGACGACCAGCCCGCCCTCTACGTATATGAGCAGCTCACGGCCGGGCAGGACGGTAAGCTGGGACGGCTCCAGCGCGGCCTGATCGGCGCCGTCCGGCTGGTCCCGCGCGACACCGGGATCGTCCGGCCGCATGAGGCGGTGGCGCCCGGACCGGTCGCCGGGCGGCTGGCGCTGATGGAGGCAACGCAGGCCAACCTGGAGCCGATCTTCCTGCTGTACGACGGGACCGCCGAGCCAGCCGGCAGCCGGGCGGGCGGCAACGGCGACGGCGGTCCCGGGCACGGGGCGGCTGAGCACGGGGCGGCTGAGCACGGGGCGACGACGCGGATCGTGACCCGGGCCGCGGTCGAGCGGCCGCCGCTGGCGCAGGCGCGCACCTCCGACGGGATCCGGCACCGGCTCTGGGCCATTACCGACCCGGCCGAGATGGCGGTGATAGCCGCCGACCTGGAGCCGCGCACAGCGCTCATCGCCGACGGCCATCACCGCTACGCCGCCTACCTGGAGCTGCAGGAGCGCCGGCACGCGGCCGGCGCCGGCGCGGGCCCGTGGGACTTCGGGCTGGCCCTGCTGGTCGACTCGGCTGCCTATCCGCCCGAGGTCGGGGCGATTCACCGGGTCATCCCCGGGCTGGCCAGCAACCAGGCCGCCGCCCTGGCCGCGACCGCGTTCCGGGTCAGTGAGCTGCCGGGCGGCACCGCGGACCTGCCGGCGGCCCTGCAGCGGCTCGATGCCGCCGGCCACGAAGTCGCGTTCCTGGTCGCGGGCGACGGCCGCGCGTTCCTGCTGACCGACCCTGACCCGGCGCAGGTGCAGGCCGCGATGCGCGACGAGCCGCCCGAGCCATGGCGCAGGCTGCCGGCCGCTGTCCTGCAGGAACTGTTGATGGGCCGGATCTGGCGGACCGGCGACGATGAGCGGACCATCCGCGCCGTCCACGACCCGGTGGCCGCGATCCGCGCGGCCGACGAGGTGCCCGGCACGACGGCAGTCCTGTGCACTCCCATGTCGGCGGCCGACGTCTATGAGGTGGCCGCGCAGAAGCGGATAGTTCCCCGGAAATCCACATCCTTCGGGCCAAAGCCGCGCACCGGCCTGGTCCTGCGGACGTTCACTGAGAGCTGAAATCCTTGTCGTGCGACTAGCCGACGAAGTTGCAGCGCGCCGGAGGCGGACAGAGCGGGCGGGCACCTGCCTTCCTGCGTCCGGCCCGGCCTGGCACCATGTTCCCCATGGACGGTTCTGAGCCAGCTTTCGCAGTTGCCGATGTCATCACTGACCTGGGCCACGACGTGTTCCAGATCGATACGCGGATGGCGGGATACGACGGCATCACCGCCGGATACCTGATCCGCGGCGACCGGCCTTGCCTCGTGGAGACCGGCACCGCCCCGTCGGCGCCGATCGTCAGGGATGCGCTGGCGGCCCTCGGCGTCGGGCCCGCGGACCTCGCGACCGTCGTGGTCACGCACATTCACCTCGACCACGCGGGCGGCACCGGCGACATTGCCGGGATGTTCCCGGCCGCCCAGGTCGTGGTGCATGAGCGGGGGGCACGCCATCTGGCCGACCCGGCCAGGCTGATGGCCAGCGCCCGCATGGTCTACGGCGACGAGCTCGACGGGCTATTCGGCACCCTGGCGCCCACCCCGGCCGGTCGCATCCGGGCCGTGGAGAAGACCGGCGTCGTCGACCTCGGCGGGGGTCGGCGGCTGGACAGCCATTACTCCCCCGGGCACGCCAAGCACCACGTCGGCCTGGTCGACTCGGTCACCGGCGACCTCTACGTGGGCGACGCCGCGGGCATCTACATCCAGGAAACCGGGGACATGCGCCCGGCCACGCCGCCGCCGGACTTCGACCTGGACATCGCCCTGGAGTCGCTGCGGACGTTCGCGGCGTTGCAGCCCACCCGGCTCCTGTTCAGCCATTTCGGGCCGGTGACCGCCGTCGGGGAAACCCTGGAGAGGTCGGCGGCCGAGCTCAACCTCTGGGTCGCCGAGACCAGGCGGGCGCGCAGCGCCGGGATGGACCTCGACCACGCCGCCGCGATGGTGGCCGAGCGCACCCGTGAGCGTTACGCGGCGCTCAGGCCGGACGCCGATCCGCAGGTCGCGGCCAAGTTCGACCGAATCAGCGGCGCAGCGGCCAACGTGTCGGGAATCATGCACTGGCTGGAGAAGACCGAAGGCAGCTAGCCGGCTCCAGCCGTCCGGACGCTCAGCCGTGCCCGCCGTCGGCAGGTCGGCCGTCGGCAGGTGGCTCGTCGGCAGGTGGCTCGTCGGCAGGTCGGCCGTCGGCAGGTGGCTCGTCGGCAGGTCGGCCGTCGGCAGGTGGCTCGTCGGCAGGTCGGCCGTCGGCGAGGTCGGCCTCGTCGTCGGCCGCCTCTAGCTCAGCCTCGTCTTCGTCGTCCAGCTCAGCCGTAGCCGCGTCGCTCAGATCGGCCTCGTCGTCGGGGTCCGCGCCGTCCGCGTCGTCTGGGTCATCCCAGGCATCATCGAGGTCTTCGAAGAGAACCGCGTCGAGTTCCTCGACACGCTCGGCCGCGTCAGTCTCGTCCGCTGAGTCGGCCGCTGCCGCCTTACCGAACCATTCCCTGGCCTCTTCCCCACGGTCCGCGTCGAGCAGGGCATCGGCGTAGGCGTAGTAAAGCCGCGCGCGGCCTCCGCGACCGCGCTTGTCAGTGAGCTCGGGCACCTGCAGAGCCACAACCGCCGCAGCTGGCAGATCCTGGTCGCGGCGGATGCCCGACTCGACAATGCGCAGCTCGATCTGAGTAGCGCGATCAGCCGATCGCGCCTCCGGGCCGGTGACGATGTCCAGCGCGCGGTCGAGCCTCCCGAGCGCCCGCTCGCAATCCGCCATCAGCGGAAGGTAGCTGTTGCGGCCGGTAAGCCTGCGAGCCGCGCGGAACTCCGTGAGCGCGTCGGCCCATCGGCCCGCCTGGTAGGCGGCGATAGCGGTCGTCTCGCGGACTATCCCGACCCGCGCCGCGAGCCCGCGGGCCGCCACTGCGTACTGGTAGGCACGCTCGGGATCTTCCTCCACTCCCGTGGCGACCATGTACCGGGCCACGGCGTCAGCTAGGTCGCCGGGCAGCGTCCGCAGCTCCGCCATCGCTTCCGGATCTAGCTGATCAGCGGTAATGCTGTCCGGAACCCGCAGCTGGCGGCTCTCGCCGTCGCGCTGGCGGGCCGGCTGGTCGCCTTTATTTCGATACGGCCGCGTATCAGAACTGCTGCTGGCCTCTCGTGAACCGCCAGTTCCTCGCGGGGCGCCTCCGCTGCGAGGCGCACCTGCACCGCGGTAGCCGGTGCCACCGCGCGATCCGCCGCGAGTATCCGGGCGCCCGCGATCGCGGTCGAACCCGGAACGCTCAGAGCCGCCTCGGCTCGGCCCGGGACCGCCAGACCGAGCAGCGCCCGACCAGGTCCGGCCGGAACCGCCGCTGTCCGAGGCGCCCCGGCCAGGGCCGCCGTCACGCGACCAGCTGGGCTGGCTTCCCTGACTCCGAGGGCCTTGTGATTCGGCCGGGCGTGAGCCGCCCGGCCGGTCGTAGCCACGTGGCCGGGAATCGCCGCGCGAGGCGCCATACTGCGGCGCCCGGTCCGGGTTCCCTTGCCGCTCCCCGCGAGGAGCACCGGCGGCTCCGCCGTCGTAACGTAGCCGCGACTGGTCACGCCCGGCACCACCGCCCTGCCAGGACTGCCGGCCGGGTCGGTCGTCACTGGGCCGCTCAGAACCCTGCCCCGCACGGCCGGGCCGGTCTTCCCGGTGCTGCCACGGCTGACGAGACTGTGCGCCGGCTCCCCGATCACGACCGCCTGCCGGGTACCTGTTGTCACGCTCCCCGGACCCCTGGCCGCGCGCCGGATTGCGATCCTCGCTGCGCACGCCCCGGTCGCTGTCCCGGCCCTGGTTGCGATAACCGCTCCGGGAGTCGTCCTCTCGGCGCCAGTTGCCGCCGCTCGTTCCGCCGCTTCTCTCGGCAGGGCGGCCAGCGCCCGGCCCACGCGATGCCGGCGCCGAGCCTCGGCCGGCCGGCCGGCCGCCTGGGCCACCCGATGGCCGGGAGCCGCGTTCTGCTGCCGGCCCGCTGCTGGCCGCGGGAGAGCTGCCGGTACCTCGCCCGTAGCGATCACTGCTTGCTGGACGGTCGCGCCATCCGCTTCCAGGGCCGCGCTCAGCCCGGTCGTCCTCTCCCGGCCTGCGCGGACGCCGGTCATCGGACCGGCCCTGCTGGTCGCCTCGTTCGGCAGGCCGCCAGCTCCCCGAGCCACGCCAGCCCTCAGGCGCGCTCCCCGAGCCACGCCAGCCCGCAGGCGCGCTCCCAGAGCCACGACTGCCCGCAGGCGCGCTCCCAGAGCCACGACTGCCCGCACCCCGGCCAGCCGAGCTCCCTGAGGCGCCACGCTTGTCCCGCGGGCCAGAGCCGACAGACGGTCGGCCGTCTGATCCGCGGCTGCCTGATCCGCCCGGCCCGGACCGGCCGGCCGACCCGTCACGGCCACCAGATCCGTCACGGCCACCAGATCCGTCACGGCCACCAGATCCG
>Ga0208589_1000339_pt1 | contig 22796 bp, 18 predicted proteins | sample NGESurshal092012_2_FD_184486 | JGI IMG/M metagenome (GOLD analysis project Ga0208589, IMG submission 184486) | Arctic peat soil microbial communities from Barrow, Alaska - NGEE Surface sample F53-2 shallow-092012 (SPAdes) | ecosystem: Environmental > Terrestrial > Soil > Wetlands > Peat ... | reverse complement strand
GCGATCGGGTCCTGCCAGTGATGAACGGTGGCAAAAGCCATCGCGGCGTCGAAGGACTGGTCCTCGAACGGAAGGCTCTCCGCGGCAGCAGCCACGCACGGCGCCGCGCCTGCGGGACGCTGCGCACGCATGACCGCCGACGGCTCCACCGCGGTGACGTCACGGCCGGAGGGCTCGTAGGAGCCGGTGCCAGCCCCGACATTCAGCACGGTCCGCGCATCGCCGAGCGCAGCCCAGACCTGCGCGGCGATCCGCGGCTCGGTGCGCCGCGTCACGGTGTAGGTGGCTCCGATGGTGTCATACAACTGCGCGCTGGACATGACACCGCCTTCCTGGCTGTCACCACCGCCGTGCCCACGCCGCGCACGTGACCTGGCGTCGCGACCCTGGATACTTGGTCGCTCGCGCACCATTTCACCACATTGGCCGACCTGGCGTTCCGGAGGTCGGTCAATGACCGCCTATGCGCTAGCCCGCTGGTCAGAGCGCGGGCAGAGGTCTAGAACCACCTCGAGGGCCAGAGCGCGTCACGGCAAGCTAGCACCCGCTTCACCCCGCGTCGTCTCCAATGCCATCCCACTGCCGACAGAGGACCTGAAACAGCCGCGTCAGCGCGGCTCAGCGCAGCTGGTTGATGCGGATCAGGTTGCCCGCGGGATCGCGGAAGGCGCAGTCGCGGACCCCGTACGGCTGCTCGGTCGGCTCCTGGACGACCTCGGCGTCGCTGGCCTCCAGCCGCGCGAAGGTGCCGTCGAGGTCCTTGGTGGCCAGGGTGATGATGGCGTAAGTTCCCTTGGCCATCATCTCGGTGATGGTCCGGCGCTCGTCGTCGGTGATGCCGGGGTCGGCGGCCGGCGGGTGCAGGACGATGGACGTGCCGGGCTGGCCGGCGGGTCCGACCGTGATCCAGCGCATCCCGCCGTATCCGACGTCGTTGCGGACCTCGAAGCCGAGGGTGTCTCGGTAGAAGGCCAGGGCTGCGTCCGGGTCGTCCTGCGGGAGGAACGTCGCGTGAATGGTGATGTCCATGACGGTCAGGCTAGCTGCGGCTCGCTGACCGGCGCTTCTCGATTCCTGATCGGTCTGGTCACCTGTCTCGCCACGCACGATCCACGCGGGTCACCTCGCCTCAGGGGCGGCCCGCCGCCGGGCCGCCTCTCGTGCCTCGATCGGTGCGACCGGGCCGGTCGTTCCGCGTCCTGTCGTTAGCAGCCGTGCTTCCTGGATATTGCCTACGGTAAGGAGGCGGTGCTGTGCCGGTTCCCGGGGTCCTTAGGATACCCGGCTGCCTTCCTGCCCTGCCTCTTGCAGAACTGGCTTGATCACGAATTGCGTCAGTAATGGCTCTGCTGCCGAGCGTCCTGGCTTCGTCATGAACAAGGGCTTTCGCGCAGGCCATGGCCAGATGTGGCTGGCAGGTGATGACGCCAATCGCCAGCCCGGCCAACTCAATCGTCCTTGTCGCCTGTCTTATCGGCTTCGCGACCGGAGCCAGGGCGAAGTCGGCGGCGATCCCGGCGCCCACGTCGGCGACCACGGCAGGAGACCCGGCACTGACAGCAGCGTTCCTCAGAGTACGTGCAAGCCCTTCGTTCAGCCTGACGTTGACATCTGTCATGACCTGCACGGCGATGGCAGGAGGGAACGAGTTCTCCGACATCCACAGACCTGTGTCGAGCCTGCTGCCGCCCAGGCGCTGGTCGAGCTGGTCCGTCGCGTAGTCGGCAGCGGCTTCACGGACACGCTCAAGCCGCTCATCATGGTCGGCTGCGCCATAGCCGACCGTGAACGGCCGCATCACGACCCGTGCCGGGGAGCCGGACGGCTGCCCATCCTGGCTGGGCATGCAGATGGCGTCGAGCCGAACCTGCAGGCGAACCTCTTGCACATCTGGCGGTTCGGCCACCCGGTAGTAGCTCCGCACTATCAAGACCCTGCCGCTCGCACACCGCATGCCGCCATCCACGGCACCAGCCTGACACCGCGCCCCAGGCACTACAAGACGGCCAGCGCGCCGTGTCCCTGGTTCATGACGAGGTTGCCCGCCGCCCGGAAAACGGGTGGCCCAGAGAAGTGGCCCAGATAATAGGGGCGACGCAGGCGACCGGTTCGTGAAGACTGGGTCATCGTGCTGCTCACCATCGCCACCACCCACGCCCCGGCGTCCGACCTGGGGTACCTGCTGCACAAGCATCCCGGCCGGGTGCAGTCGTTCCCGCAGTCCGTGGGCACGGCGCATGTCTTCTACCCCGAGAGCACGGACGAGCGGTGCACGGCGGTGCTGCTCCTGGAGGTTGATCCGATCGCGCTGGTCCGCGGGCGGAAGGGACCGGCCGGCGAGGGCTTCGCGCTGGGGCAGTACGTGAACGACCGCCCGTACGCGGCGTCGAGCATGCTGGCCATGGCGCTGAAGGACGTCTTCCGGACGGCCCTCACCGGGCGGTGCGACGCCCGCCCGGAGCTGGCGGCCTCGCCGCTCCCTCTGGAGATCGGCGTCCCGGCGGTCCCGTGCCGGGGCGGCGCCGATCTGCTGCGCCGCCTGTTCGAGCCGCTGGGATGGCGGGTCGAGGCGACGAGCACCCCGCTGGACCCGGCGATCCCGGAGTGGGGCGACTCGCGCTACTTCCAGGTCCGGCTGACTGCTGACGTGCGGCTGGCCGACGCCCTGAACCACCTGTACGTACTGCTCCCGGTGCTGGACGACGCGAAGCACTACTGGGTCAGCAACGACGAGGTCGACAAGCTGATCCGGGCCGGCGACGGGTGGCTCTCGTTTCACCCGGAGAAGGCGCTCATCACCCGGCGGTACCTGTCGCACCGCCGGGAACTGACCCAGTCGGCGCTGGCGCGGCTGGCGGAGGTCGACGACGCAGAGCCCGAGCAGTTCGACAATGCCCCGGACGGCGCGGCCGTGCTGGACACCCCGGATTCGCCGCAGGGGCCGGTCCCGCTCGCCGAGCAGCGCCGCGGCGCCGTGCTCGCGGCGATCCGGGCAGCGGGCGCCCGCCGGGTTGGCGATCTGGGCTGCGGTGAGGGGGCGCTGGTCGCGGACCTGCTGGCCGAGCGCGGCATCGAGCAGATCGTCGCGGCCGACGTGTCGGCGCGTGCCCTGCAGATCGCCGGACGCAAGCTGCACCTGGACCAGATGACCGAGCGGCAGCGTGACCGGCTGCAGATCTTCCAGTCCGCCCTGACCTACCGGGACGATCGACTGGCCGGCCTGGACGTCGCGGTGCTGATGGAGGTCATCGAGCACGTCGACCCGCCGCGCCTGGACGCGCTGGAGCGGGTCGTGCTGGGCCATGCCGCCCCGGCCACGGTGATCGTGACGACCCCGAACGTGGAGTACAACGTGCGGTTCGCGACTCTGCCGGCCGGGACCATGCGGCACCGCGATCACCGTTTCGAGTGGACTCGGGACGAGTTCCGGTCCTGGGCGCAGCGCGCGGCGCTGGCGTACGGCTACGCGGTTCGCTACCTCCCGGTGGGAGCAGACGACCCGGAGGTCGGCCCGCCCACCCAGATGGCGATCTTCAGCAAGGTGGCCGCATGACGCGCGAACTGACGGTTCCCGAGCTGAGCCTCGTCGTCCTCATCGGCGTCAGCGGCTCGGGAAAGTCCACCTTCGGGCGGGCCCACTTCCGGCCGACGGAGGTGATCTCGTCGGACTTCTGCCGCGGCCTGGTGGCCGACGACGAGAACGACCAGTCCGCCACGCCCCAGGCCTTCGAGCTGCTGCATTACATCGCCGGCCAGCGGCTGAAGGCCGGGCGGCTGACGGTCGTGGACGCCACCAACGTGCAGCCCGACGCCCGCAGGCAGCTGGTCGCCCTGGCCCGCGAGCACGATGTCCTGCCGGTGGCGATCGTGCTGGACGTCCCGGAGAGCGTGTGCGTCGCCCGCAACGCGGCCCGTCCTGATCGCGACTTCGGGGCCCACGTCATCGGCCGCCAGCGCGACCAGCTGCGCCGGGGCGTCAAGGGACTCAAGCGGGAGGGCTTCCGGACCGTCCACACCCTGCGCGGCGCTGCAGAGATAGCGGGGGTCTCCGTGGTCCGCACGAAGCTGTACAACGACCTGCGGCACGAGAGCGGGCCGTTCGACGTCATCGGCGACATCCACGGCTGCCGGGCCGAGCTTGAGCTCCTGCTCACCGAGCTGGGCTACGACATCGCCCGGGACAGCGAGGGACGGGCCACGGGCGCCCACCGGGATGGCCGTCGCGCGATCTTCGTCGGCGACCTGGTCGACCGGGGTCCCGACACGCCTGGCGTGCTGCGGCTCGTCAGGGGCATGGTGGCCGCGGCCGATGCCTTCTGCGTGCCGGGCAATCACGAGAACAAGCTGCTGCGCGCGCTGCGCGGCCGCAACGTGCAGGTCACTCACGGCCTGGCCGAGTCGCTGGCTCAGCTGGCAGCCGAGCCGGACGAGCTCCGCGCTGAGGTCGAGCAGTTCCTGGACGGCCTGATCAGCCATTACGTCCTGGACGGCGGGCAGCTGGTCGTCTCGCACGCCGGGCTGATCGAGCGCTATCAGGGCCGGGCGTCGGGCCGGGTCCGCGACTTCTGCCTGTACGGGCAGACCACGGGCGAGACCGACGAGTACGGGCTGCCGGTGCGCTACCCGTGGGCCCAGGAGTACCGCGGCAAGGCCATGGTGCTGTACGGGCACACCCCGGTCCCCGCCCCGGAATGGATCAACAACACCCTCTGCCTGGACACCGGCTGCGTGTTCGGCGGGCGGCTCACGGCACTGCGCTACCCCGAGCGGGAGCTGGTCTCGGTGCCGGCGGCCGAGGTCTACCACCAGCCGGCCCGCCCCTTCCCGGCCAGCACCGAGGCGGCTGCCGTCGATGCCGCCGCGCGCCGTGACCCCGAGGTCCTCGACATCACCGATGTCATCGGCACGCGGGTCATCGAGACGCAGTACCAGAGGCGCATCGGGGTCCGCGAGGAGAACGCCGCCGCCGCGCTGGAGGTGATGAGCCGGTTCGCGATCGACCCGCGGTGGCTGCTCTACCTGCCCCCGACCATGAGCCCGGTCGCCACCTCGGCCCGGCCGGGCCTGCTCGAGCATCCGGAGCAGGCGTTCGACTACTTCCGGGCCGAGGGCATCGGCCGGGTCGTGTGCGAGGAGAAGCACATGGGCTCGCGGGCCGTCGCGCTGGTCTGCCGGACCCCGGCTGACGCGCGGGCCCGGTTCAGCGCGCCCGGCGATCATCCAGGTGCGGTCTGGACCCGCACCGGCCGGGCGTTCCTCTCCGGGGAACTCACCGCCCAGCTGGTGGACCGGCTGCGCGCGGCCGCGGAGCAGGCCGGGCTGTTCGCCGAGCTCGGCACGTCCTGGCTGCTGCTCGACGCCGAGCTGATGCCCTGGAGCGTCAAGGCCGGGCAGCTGCTCCGCGACCAGTACGCGGCCGTGGGAGCGGCGGCGCGGGCGTCGCTGCCGGCCGCCGTCCAGGTGCTCGGCCAGGCCGCGGCGGCTGGCCTCGACGTCGGGGACCTGCTCGACCGCAGCCGGGTCCGGGCAGCCAACGCCGGGGCGTTCACCGACGCCTACCGGCGTTACTGCTGGCCGGTCGACGGACTGGCGGGCGTCCGCTTCGCCCCCTTCCAGCTCCTGGCCACCGAGGCGGCAGTTCATCACGAGCGACCGCATGCCTGGCACCTCGACCTGGCCGACCGGCTGGCCGCCGCCGATCCCGGGCTCATCGCTCCCACGCGCCGCATCGCCGTGGATACCACCGAGCCGGACTCCCTCGCCGCCGGTACCGACTGGTGGTCCGAGCTCACCGCGAGCGGCGGTGAGGGCATGGTCGTCAAGCCGGCCGGGAACCTGACCCGCGGGCGCAAAGGGCTGATCCAGCCGGGGCTGAAGGTGCGCGGGCGCGAGTACCTGCGGATCATCTACGGCCCCGACTACACCGAGGCCGCGAACCTGGAACGCCTGCGGGCCCGGGGGCTGGGGCACAAGCGCTCCCTGGCCCTGCGCGAGTACGCGCTCGGCCTCGAGGCCCTGGACCGCGTCGCCCGCGGCGAACCGCTCTGGCGCGTGCATCAGTGCGTCTTCGCGGTGCTGGCGCTGGAATCCGAGCCCGTGGACCCGCGGCTGTGACCAGCGGTATCAGGATGCCCGCGGCGGGCGGTGACCGGCGACCCGGGTCCGTTAACCCAGGAATTTACGGCCGTCTCGCGGGGCGCCCGGGGGCAGTCCGTCCGGGATGCATATCCGGTGGGCCGAATCAAGCGGCAAGGGCCTGTTGGGCCAATTTATGAGGCCTGCGTTACTGATCATTTACGCCGCCAATGGATTCCCAGCGTTTCGCGTCGGGTACGTCCGTGACGCTGAGTAACTATTATGGCCGCAGGCAGTTACGCATGGTGATCGCGCGACTGAGCGGTGGCGCGGACGGGGGAAAACGGCGTGTTTAGTGTGCGGGGGTCCGGCGAGCAGCCGGCGGGCCAGGAGATGGACCGGGCAGGCACCGAGCCGGAGGCGGGCGGGCCCGGACACGCCGGGCCACGGCATGGCCGCCACGGCGGGGGCGGCGGCGCCGGCGCGGGGACCGCGGCGCAGGCCAAGAACCGCCGCCGGTCACGGCTGCTCCTGATCGGCGCGGCAGCGGTCGTGGTCATGCTGGCCGCCGCCGTCTACGCCCTGCTGCACGCGGGCGCCAGCCAGCGGGCTCCCGGCGGGCAGCACGTCGCCAGCGGCAGCGGAGCGGTGGGGCCGCTGCGGGTGCTGTCGGTGACCCCGGCCTCGAACTCCCGGCAGGTCGACGGCAGCGCGCCGGTGCTGGTGCAGTTCACGGCCCCGCTGGCACCGGGATCGCCCGCGCCCGTGATCCGGCCGGCCGTCCCCGGCACCTGGAGCCACGTCGGTGACGACGCCGCCTTCACGCCCGCCCGGCCGTTCCGGCCCGGGAGCAGCTTCACCGTGGCGGTTCCGGCCGGGAAGGCCGGCGTCCGGATGGCGGGCGGCGGCCTGCTGGCCCGGCCCGTGGTGGCGCACTTCACCACCCGCGGCTACTCGCCGACCCGGCTGGCGCAGCTGCTCGGCCAGCTCGGCTACCTGCCGCTGCAGTGGTCGCCGGCCCAGGGCACCGCGATGCGCGCCGCGGAGATGGACGGCTCCGGCACCCCGGTCAGCCAGGCCGCGCTGGCCTACGACCCGCCGCCCGGCGGCTTCACCTGGGAGCCCGGCTACCCGACCGTGCTGGCGGGCATGTGGCAGCCCAGCCCGGCCAACGTCGTCCTGCGGGGCGCGATCATGGCCTTCGAGTCCGAGCACGGGATGACCATGAGCGGGACGGTCAACTCGAGGCTATGGGCGGCCGTGTTCCGCGCCGTGCAGCGCAACGAGCGGAACGCCAACGGCTACACCTACGCCATCGCCAGCAAGGGCCTGCCCGAGACGCTGACGATCTGGCACGACGGCCGGGTGGTCTTCCGCAGCCTGGCCAATACCGGGATCCCGGTATCGCCCACCGTCGACGGGACGTTCCCGGTCTATCTCCGGTACCGGTTCCAGATCATGCGCGGCACCAACCCCGACGGCAGCAGCTACGCCGACCCGGTGTCGTATGTCTCCTATTTCAATGGCGGTGACGCCGTGCACTACTTCCCGCGCGGTTCCTATGGCTCGCTGCAGAGCCTGGGCTGCGTGGAGCTGCCCTACACGGCGGCCGCGCAGGCCTACCCGTACCTGACCTACGGCAGCCTGGTCACGGTGACCGGCTAGCCGCCCGTCACGGCAAACCCGGCGTGGTAACGGATCCCGGCCGGCTCCCGCTTGCCGCCGCAAACCTTGCCCGTTTCTTTACATGATCCGCAGCTAGCTCTCGTGATGGCCACATAGTCTCCGGTGAGAGAATCTCCTGGTATACATCAGGGCATCTGAGACATGGCCCGTCCTGCGGGGAACCGGGCACGTTGGCGAGGGAGCGCGCCGTTGTCTGGATTGGGACAGTTCCGCGGGCGGATCGCGGCACTGGGCGGCGTGATCGTCATCTTGCTGGCGGCCGGAACCTGGGTTGCGCTGACGCACGCGTCCGCGCAGTCGACGCGGTCCCGGGGCGGTAACTCGACCAGGCATGCCAAGGTCGTCGCCCAGGCACGCGCGGTGCCCCTGACCGTCGTGTCGGTGACGCCGGCGCAGGGCGTGCGGTTCGCCAACGGCACCGCTCCGGTGAAGGTCCAGTTCTCCGCGCCCCTGGCGGCGGGCTCGCCGATGCCCTGGATCCGGCCCGCCGTCCCCGGGACCTGGACCGCCGACGGAAAGGGCGGAGTCGAGTTCGTCCCGGCCCGGGGCTTCCAGCAGTGGACTCATGTCCAGGTAGTGATCCCGGCCGGAGTCCGGTCCGCCAGCGGGCAGCGGCTGGCCCAGGCGACCACGGTGCACTTCCGGGTCGGCGGCTTCGCCCCGGCCCGGCTGCCGGAACTGCTCGCCCAGCTGGGCTACCTGCCGGTGAGCTGGATTCCGAGCGCCGGGCAGGTCGCGCCGTCGCTGGGCAGCGCAGCCGGCCAGCTCAGCGCGGCCTACGCCCCGCCCGCGGGCACCTACGCCTGGCAGCCCGGCTACCCGTTCCGGCTCCGCGCCTTCTGGGCCGGCGGCAGCCCGAGCGGACTGATCGTCCACGGCGCGATCATGGCGTTCGAGTCCGATCACGGCCTGGCCATGGACGGCGTCGCCGGCGCCCAGGTCTGGCAGTCCCTGCTGCATGCCGCCGCCGCGCACCAGGTCAATACCCACGGCTACAGTTACGCCCTGGCCGACCAGCACTATCCCGAGAAGCTGACGGTGTGGCACAACGGCCGGGTGATCCTGCGTACCCCGGCCAACACCGGCATCCCGGTCGCGCCGACCGCCGTCGGGACCGACCCGGTGTACCTGCGCTACCAGTCGCAGATCATGAAGGGCACGAACCCGGACGGCTCCAAGTACGCCGACCCGGTCGCCTGGGTGGCCTACTTCCGGGCCGGCGAGGCCGTGCATTACTTCCCGCGCTATTCCTACGGCTCCCAGCAGAGCCTGGGCTGCGTGGAGCTGCCGTGGGGGCAGGCCAAGTACGTGTGGCCGTACCTGACCTACGGCACGCTGGTCACGGTCACCCCGAACTGAGCCGTTCGCCGGCGGCCGCGGCGCCGGCGGATATCAATGCGCGGCCGCTCGGCCGCCTCGATAGCATCGGGATCGGGGAAGCCGCGGGCAGCAGCCCGGGGCAGCATCACACCTGAGGAGCCAGCCGTGCCTGCCGACAAGCTTCACATCACCCTCGCCGGACGCGAGCACGTGGTGGAAGCCGGGACGACGGCGGCCACCGTGCTGCAGAGCGATTCCGCAGGGCCCGACGGCCGGCGCGTCGTCGCGGCCCGGGTCAACGGCGAGCTGCGCGACCTGGAGTCCCCGCTGGCCGACGGCGACCAGCTCGAGCCGGTCGCCGCCGCCAGCCCCGACGGCCTGGCCATCCTGCGGCACTCCACCGCCCACGTGCTGGCCCAGGCCGTGCAGCAGCTGTTCCCGGCGGCCAAGCTGGGCATCGGGCCGCCGGTCGAGAACGGCTTCTACTACGACTTCGACGTGCCGGAGGCCTTCGGCCCCGGTGACCTGAAGGCCATCGAGCAGCGGATGCGGCAGATCGTCAAGCAGGGCCAGCGCTTCCACCGCCGGGTCGTCACTGACGCGGAGGCCCGGGCCGAGCTGGCCGGTGAGCCCTACAAGCTGGAGCTGATCAGCCTGAAGGGCGGCGGCCCGGGCCCGGGCGGCGCGGGCCAGGTCGGGGGGGCCGGTGCCGAGGCGGCCGGGGTGGAGCTGGCGGCGGCCGACGTGGCCGCCGCCGAGACCGCCAGCGGTGCCGCGGTCAGCGCCGAGGAGGCGGTCGAGGTGGGCGGCGGCGAGCTGACCATGTACGACAACCTGGACGCCAGGACCGGCGACCTGTGCTGGACCGACCTGTGCCGGGGCCCGCACCTGCCCACCACCCGGCAGATCCCGGCCTTCAGGCTGATGCGCAGCGGCGGCGCCTACTGGCGCGGCAGCGAGAAGAACCCGCAGCTGCAGCGGATTTACGGCACCGCGTGGCCGTCGCGGGAGGCCCAGGACGCGTACCTGAGCATGCTGGCGGAGGCCGAGAAGCGCGATCACCGCAGGCTGGGCGCGGAGCTGGACCTGTTCTCGTTCCCGACCGAGATCGGCAGCGGCCTGCCCGTCTTCCACCCCAAGGGCGGCATGGTCCGGAAGATCATGGAGGACTACTCGCGGCGGGCGCACGAGGCGGCCGGCTACCAGTTCGTCAACACCCCGCACATCACCAAGTCGGAGCTGTTCGAGATCTCCGGTCACCTGGACTGGTTCGGCGAGAACATCTACCCGCCCATGGAGCTGGAGGGAGCCAAGTACTACCTCAAGCCCATGAACTGCCCGATGCACATCCTGATCTACCGGTCGCGGGGCCGCTCCTACCGGGAGCTGCCGCTGCCGCTGTTCGAGTTCGGCACCGTCTACCGGTACGAGAAGTCCGGGGTCGTGCACGGCCTGACCCGGGTCCGCGGGCTGACCATGGACGACGCGCACATCTTCTGCACCCGCGAGCAGGCCGGGGCCGAGCTGCGGCGGCTGCTGGCCTTCGTGCTCGACCTGCTGCGTGACTACGGCCTGAACGACTTCTACCTGGAGCTGTCCACCCGCGACGACGTCAAGGACAAGTGGGTGGGCAGCCTGGCGGACTGGGAGCAGGCCACCGAGGAGCTGCGGCAGGCCGCGCTGGAGTCGGGCCTGGAGCTGGTAGCCGATCCCGGCGGCGCGGCGTTCTACGGGCCGAAGATCTCCGTGCAGGCCAAGGACGCGATCGGCCGCACCTGGCAGCTGTCGACCATCCAGGTCGACTACAACCTGCCGAAGCGGTTCGAGCTGGAGTACCAGGCCGCGGACGGCACCCGGCAGCAGCCGATCATGATTCACCGGGCGCTGTTCGGCTCCATCGAGCGGTTCCTCGGGATCCTGGTCGAGCACTACGCGGGCGCGTTCCCGCCCTGGCTGGCGCCGGTCCAGGTGGTCGGCATCCCGATCGCCGATCCGCACGTGCCCTACCTGGAAGACGTGGCCGCCCGGCTGCGCGCCCGCGGCGTCCGGGTCGAGGTCGACACCAGCGACGACCGGATGCAGAAGAAGATCCGGACGGCTCAGCGGCAGAAGGTGCCGTTCATGCTGCTCGCCGGGGATGACGACGTGGCCGCCGGGGCCGTCTCGTTCCGGTACCGCAGCGGCGAGCAGGACAACGGCGTCCCCGTGGCCGAGGCCATTGACCGGATCATCGCCGCCATCGAGCAGCGAGTCCAGGTCTGAGGCCGCTGGTGTCCGAAAGCGAGAGCGGCCCCGAGCACCAGGACGGCGCGGGCATCCCGGACGGCTTCCAGCGGCTGTGGACGCCGCACCGGCTGGCCTACATCAAGGGCGAGAACAAGCCGGACGAGACGACCGAGTGCCCGTTCGACCGGATCCCGCGGCTGCCCGACAGCGAAGGGCTGATCGTCGCCCGCGGCATCCTGGTCTACGCGGTGCTCAACCTGTACCCGTACAACAGCGGTCACCTGCTGATCTGCCCCTACCGGCACGTCGCCGACTACACCGAGCTGGACGACAAGGAGACGGCCGAGCTGGCCGACTTCACCAAGCGGTCGATGATCGCGCTGCGGACGGCGAGCGGTGCCCAGGGCTTCAACATCGGCATGAACATGGGCAGCGTCGCCGGCGCCGGCATCGCGGCGCACCTGCATCAGCACGTAGTGCCGCGCTGGGGCGGCGACGCCAACTTCATGCCGATCATCGGCCGGACCAAGGTCCTGCCGCAGCTGCTGGCCGACACGCGCGAACTGCTGGCCGCGGCCTGGCCTAGCTAGCCCCGGGGTTACCCCCAGGGTGATCCGGCTACCCCACCTTTGACTCCTCTGCCACTTTGCCGGCCAGGTGCGTGGGGAGGGGCTCGTGGCGCAGGTAGGACCGGCTGAACGAGCCGGTGCCGTGCGACATGGAGCGCAGGTCGATGGCATAGCGGGTGATCTCGAGCTCGGGGATCTCGGCCCTCACCAGGGTCCGGCCGCCGGGCACCGGCTCGGTGCCGAGCACGCGGCCGCGGCGCGAGGACAGGTCCGACATCACGGCGCCGACGTAGTCATCGGCCACCAGCACGGCGACCTCGTCCACCGGCTCGAGCAGCAGCACCTGGGCCCGGTCGGCCGCGTCGCGCAGGGCCGCGCGCCCGGCCTTCTGGAAGGCCATGTCGGAGGAGTCCACCGAGTGCGCCTTGCCGTCGTACAGGGTGACCCGGATATCCACCATCGGGTAGCCGGCCAGCACGCCCTGCTCCATCTGGGCCCGGACGCCCTTCTCGACGGACGGGATGAACTGCCGCGGGACCACGCCGCCGACGATCTTGTCGACGAACTCGAAGCCGGCCCCCGAGTCGAGCGGCTCGACCTCGACATGGCAGATGCCGAACTCGCCGTGGCCGCCGGTCTGCTTGACGTTCCGGCCCAGTCCCTGAGCCTTGCCGCCCAGGGTCTCGCGCAGCGGCACCCGCAGCGGCGTCGTCTCCACGGCCACGCCGTAGCGGCTGCTCAGCCGGTCCAGCAGCAGGTCCGCGTGCGCCTCGCCCATGCACCACAGCACCAGCTGGCGGGTCTCGGCGTTGTTCTCCAGGCGCAGCGTGGGATCCTCGGCCACCAGCCGGGAGAGGGCCTGCGACATCTTGTCCTCGTCCGCCTTGGACTTGGCCACGATCGCGACGGGCAGCAGCGGCTCGGGCATGTCCCAGGGCTCCATCAGCAGGGGCCCTTCCTTGTCGGACAGGGTGTCGCCGGTCTCGGCCGTCGTGAGCTTGGCCACGGCGCAGATGTCACCGGCAGCGCACTGGGTGACGGTGCGCTGCTGCTTGCCCAGCGGTGAGGTGATCGCGCCGATCCGCTCGTCGACATCGTGATCGGCATGACCGCGCTCGGCCCGGCCGTGACCGGAGACATGCACGACCGCGTCCGGCCGCAGCGTGCCGGAGAACACCCGGACCAGGCTGATCCGGCCGACGTAGGGGTCGGAGGTGGTCTTGACCACCTCGGCCAGCAGCGGACCGCCGGGGTCGCTGCTCAGGCCGCCAGCGGACTTGCCCGCCAGCGTGGTGACGGCGGGCAGCGGATGCTCGGCGGGGGAGGGGAACGCCTGCGTGATCACCTCAAGCAGCTCAGCCAGGCCGATTCCGCTGGGTGCGGCGGCCGCGAGCACCGGGTAGAAGGTCCCGCGCGCCACCGCCGTCTCCAGGTCGTCGATCAGGACCTTGGGGTCGATCTCCTCGCCGGACAGGTACCTGTCCATGAGGGTCTCGTCCTCGCTTTCCTGGATGACCGTCTCGATGAGCGAGGACCGGGCCCCCTCCACCCGGTCCGCGTCCGCGGCCTCGACATCGCGATCCTGGCGGCCGTCTCCGCCTGAGTAGTCGTAGAACCGTCCGGACAGCAGGCCGATCAGGCCACGCAAGCCGCCCTGGTCATCGGCCACCGGCAGGTACAGGGGCGCTACCGAGTCGCCGAACGCCGCCCGGCAGGCGGCCAGTGACTCCTCGAAGTCCCCGCGCTGATGATCGATCTTGGTGATGACGACCGCGCGCGGCGTGCCGACGGTGGCACATTCCTCCCACAGCATCTTGGTCAGGCCGTCGACCCCGTCGGCGGCCGAGACGGTGAACAGGGCCGCGTCGGCGGCCCGCAGCCCCGCGCGCAGGTCGCCGGTGAAGTCGGCGTATCCGGGGGCGTCCAGCAGGTTGACCTTCACGCCCGCATGCTCGAAGGGAACCAGCGTCAGGTTGACCGACCGCTGCTGGCGGACCTCGACCTCGTCGAAGTCGCTGGCGGTCGTCCCGTCCTCCACCCGTCCTGGCCGCTGGATGGTTCCCGTGGCCGCCAGCAGTGCCTCCGCCAGCGTCGTCTTTCCTGCTCCTGAGTGGCCGACCAGCACCACGTTGCGCACGCTCTCGGGCTGGCCGGCCATTGGTGCCCGGCCGGCGGCTCCCGGTGCGTGAGTCCTGTCCGCCATCCGCGTCGCCTCCTTGCGTCGTTCGGCTCCTGCACGACCAGCCTTTACCTGCCGGCCACACGATCACAAGAGCCGAAAGTCAATCTGGGAGAGTGTGGTGATTTGTCCGGGGTCGGCGCCGGCAAGATCGGGAAACATCGGGCGGCTGCGCCAGTAGGATCGAGCAGCCATGCTGAACAAGCTGCGACCAGCCCTCGCGCGCGTGCTCGAGCCGGCCGGCCGGGCGCTCGCGCGCACTCCGCTGACGCCGAATGAGATCACCGTCATCGGCACCGCTGGCGTATCGGCCGGGGCGCTGACGCTGTTCCCCACGGGTCACCTGTTCATCGGCGCGGTGGTCTGCGCGATTTTCGTCCTGGCTGACATGCTCGACGGCGCCCTGGCGCGGATCAAGGGCACGAGCGGGAAATTCGGCGCCTTCCTGGATTCCACCCTCGACCGGGTAGCCGACGCGGCGATCTTCGGCGGCCTGGCCTGCTATCTGGTGCTGCATCCCAGCGGCCATAACCGTGCCCTGGCCGCGGTGGCGCTGTTCTGCCTCGTGGCGGGCGCCCTGGTCTCTTACGCCAAGGCTCGGGCTCAGGGACTCGGGCTGCGCTGCGATGTCGGGATCGCAGAACGACCCGAACGGATGGTAATCGGGCTTACTGCCGCGGGGCTGTCCGGGCTGGGCGTACCGTATGTCCTTCCCGTGGGACTCTGGCTGCTGGCGGTGGTAAGTGCCATCACCTTCGGCCAGCGGGTCCTCGCCGTGCGACGGGCCGCCGCGACGGATGCCGCAGGAGGTGACCCCGATGACTGGAGCTAAGGACCGGCTGCTCAGCGTGGGCTACCGCCTGGGCTGGTCAGTGATCTGCCGTCTTCCGGAGTCGGCTGCGCGGGAGGGTTTTCAGGTCTTCGCCGACATCGCCTGGCGCCGTCAGGGGCCCAGTGTCCAGGTGCTGGAGGGCAACCTGCGCCGGGTCCTGGGCCCCGACGCGACCGGCGCGCAGGTTCGGGCGGTCTCCCGGGAATCAATGCGCTCCTATGCGCGCTATTGGCTGGAGATATTCCGATTGCCGGTGATGCCGATGGAGCGGTTGTTCGAGGGAACGCGCGACACCGGGCATATTCAGGACGCGTTTGAGTATGTGGCGGCCGGGCGCGGCGTCGTCTTCGCACTACCGCACATGGGCAATTGGGACCAGGGCGGGGCATGGATCATCGCCAGGGGGGCAGGCTCCTTCACGACGGTAGCGGAGCGGATCAAGCCCGAATCGGTCTACGAGCGGTTCGTGGCGTTCCGTGAGGGACTGGGCATGGAGGTCCTTCCCGCTAGCGGCGGGGATCGGCCATTCGGGATACTGGCCCGACGGCTGCGTGCAGGCAAGATGGTCGCGCTGCCGTGTGACAGGGACGTCACTGGCCACGGCATCGAGGTGGATTTCTTCGGCGAGGGCGCCAGGATGACACCCGGCCCGGCGGCGCTTGCCGTCCAGACCGGCGCGGCGCTGATGCCGGTGACCATGTGGTTTGAGGGCGATGGCTGGGGTGTGGACGTCGGCGCGGAGATCCCCGTGCCGGCCGCTGGTGACCGGAAGGAGCGCATCAGGGCCATGACGCAGCAGATCGCGCGCTTCTTCGAGGACAGGATCCGGGAGCATCCGCAGGACTGGCACATGCTGCAGCGCGTCTTTACCGCCGATCTCGATCAGGCCCGGCTGGCCGCCGCCCAGCGTGCGGCCGCACGGTCCGCTGGTGGCACGGCCCCGGATGGCACGGCCCCGGATGGCACGGCCCCGGCAGGCAGTCGATGAGAATCGGCCTGGTCTGCCCGTACACCTGGGATGTCCCGGGCGGAGTGCAGGAGCACGTCCGCGGGCTGGCCGACGCCCTCATCGACCTGGGCCACTACGCGTCGGTCATCGCCCCCGCCAACGAGGACGAGCTGATCGAGCCCAGATATGTCGTCCCGGCCGGGCGGGCCGTGCCGGTTCCCTACAACGGCTCGGTGGCCCGGCTGGCCTTCGGCTTCCTGTCGGCGAGCCGGGTGCGCCGCTGGCTCAAGGAAGGCGACTTCGACGTCGTGCACGTGCACGAGCCGACGGCGCCGAGCCTGTCGCTGCTGGCCTGCTGGGTCTTCGACGGCCCGCTCGTGGCCACGGTGCACACCGCCATGCCGCGCTCGCGGGTGCTGCACGTCTCCGCGCCGATCCTGCAGTCGGCGCTGGAGAAGATCAGCGGCCGGATCGCCGTCTCGGAGGCGGCCAGGACCACGCTGGTCGAGCACCTCGGCGGCGACGCCGTGCTCATCCCGAACGGGGTGTCGGTCCACCGCTTCGAGAAGGCCGACCCGCTGCCCGGCTGGCCGGGCGACGGCGGCACGCTCGGCTTCCTCGGCCGGATCGACGAGCCGCGCAAGGGGCTGTCGGTCCTGCTGGAGGCATTCACGCTGCTCGCGGCGGAACGGCCCGGCCTGCGGCTGCTGGTGGCCGGCCCCGGCGACGCCGACGAGGCCCTGGAGCAGGTGCCGCCGGCCCTGCGCGACCGGGTGGTCCTCCTCGGCCAGGTCAGCGACGAGGACAAGGTGCGCGTCTACCACTCCGTCGACGTGTTCTGCGCGCCCAACACCGGCGGTGAGAGTTTCGGGATCGTGCTCGCCGAGGCCATGGCGGCCGGAGCCCCGATCGTTGCCAGCGACCTGGACGCGTTCCGGCGAGTCCTGCGTGCCGGCCGGGCCGGGGAGCTGTTCCAGAACGGCAACGCGGCCGACCTGGCGGCGGCCGCGGCCCGCCTGCTCGATGACCCGGTCCGCCGGGCCACGTTCGCCGAGGCCGCGCTGGTCGCCGTGCGCGACTATGACTGGCAGGTGGTCGCTCGCGATGTGCTGCGGGTCTACCAGGCGGTGGCCCCGGCTGCCGGGCGCGTCGCCGCCGCCGTGCTATGACCGCCGTGACCAGCCTGGTCGTCATCATCGTCCTGGCGCTGATCGGGGTCTACGTCTCCTGGCGCGCCGGGCGCCTCGACCGGCTGCACGCCCGGCTGGAGGCGGCGCGCTTCGCGCTGGATGCCGCGCTGGTCCGGCGCAGCTCGGTGGCGCTCGAGCTCGCGTCCTCCGGGCTGCTCGATCCGGCGACCAGCGTGCTGCTGGCGGACTCCGCCCATGAGGCGCGGGCCGCCCGGGCGGCGCGCGAGCTGCCCGAGAGCGACCTGACCCGGGCGCTGCGGGCGGTTTTCGGCCAGCCGGAGTTCCGGGCGTCGCTGTCGGGCATGCAGGACGCCGTGGAGCTGCTGGCCGAGCTGGAGGGCGCCGCCCATCAGGTCTTCCTGGCCAGGAAGTTCTATAACGACGCGGTGGCGGCCACCCAGGCCGCCCGGCGCCGCTGGCTGGCCCGCGCCCTGCGGCTAGCCGGCAACGCGGCCATGCCGGAGTTTTTCGACATCGACGACTCCCTGCTCCCGGCGGGCGAGGAGGATCAGGAAGCGGACATGCCGCACCTGACCTCCTGATCACCGGTGGCCTCGACGTCCTGACCGGCCAGTCAGCCAGGGCGGCCGGGCCTGCGCCTACGATGGAATCAGTCATGAGCAGCGATCAAGTGAGGTATCCCGTGTCTGTCCCGCATTCGACCGAGAACACCAGCGGCACCTCGAGCGCGGCAGCGCAGCGGGGGACCCAGCGAGTCAAGCGCGGCATGGCCGACATGCTCAAGGGCGGCGTGATCATGGACGTCGTGACGCCGGACCAGGCCAAAGTGGCCGAGGACGCCGGCGCGGTGGCCGTCATGGCGCTGGAACGGGTGCCCGCCGATATCCGGGCTCAGGGCGGCGTGGCCCGGATGAGCGACCCGGACATGATCGATGGCATCATCGCGGCCGTCTCGATCCCGGTCATGGCCAAGTGCCGGATCGGTCATTTCGCCGAGGCGCAGGTGCTGCAGGCCATCGGCGTGGACTACATCGACGAGTCCGAGGTGCTCACCCCGGCCGACGAGGCCCATCACGTCGACAAGTGGGAGTTCACGGTGCCCTTCGTCTGCGGGGCCACCAACCTGGGCGAGGCGCTGCGCCGGATTACCGAGGGCGCCGCGATGATCAGGTCCAAGGGCGAGGCGGGCACGGGCAACGTGGTCGAGGCCACCCGGCACATGCGCAGCATCGCGGGGGAGATCCGGCGGCTGGGCACGCTGTCCGCCGAGGAGCTCTACACCGCCGCCAAGGACCTGCAGGCCCCCTATGACCTGGTCGCCGAGGTGGCGGCGGTGGGCAGGCTGCCGGTGGTGCTGTTCACCGCGGGCGGGATCGCCACCCCGGCCGACGCGGCGATGATGATGCAGCTCGGCGCGGAGGGCGTCTTCGTGGGCTCGGGCATCTTCAAGTCCGGTGACCCGGCGGCCCGCGCCGCCGCGATCGTCAAGGCCACCACCTTCCACGACGACCCGGACGTCGTGGCCAAGGTCTCCCGCGGGCTCGGCGAGCCCATGGTCGGCATCAACCTGGACACGCTGGCGCCCGAGCAGCGCTACGCCGGCCGCGGCTGGTAAGGGCGGCCGGGTGGTCACGGGGAATCAGCCGGCGATCGGGGTCCTTGCCCTCCAGGGCGACGTCGCAGAGCACCTGCGCGCGCTGGGTGAGGTCGGCGCCCGGGCCAGCCTGATCCGGCGGCCCGCCGAGCTGGACGCCGTCGACGGCCTGATCATTCCCGGCGGGGAGTCGACCACGATATGGAAGCTCGCCGAGATCTTCGAGCTGGCGCAGCCGCTGCGCGACAGGATCGGCGACGGCATGCCGGCCTTCGGCTCCTGCGCGGGCATGATCCTGCTCGCCGCGCAGCTCGCCGACTCGTCCAGCGGCCAGGAGACCTTCGGCGCGATCGACATGACCGTCCGGCGCAACGCGTTCGGCCGGCAGGTGGACTCGTTCGAGAGCGACCTGGAGATCAGCGCTATCGGCGAGCCGCCCCTGCGGGCGGTGTTCATCCGCGCGCCGTGGGTGGAGAAGACCGGCGCGGGGGTCGAGGTTCTCGCGACCGAGCCGGTCACGGGTAGGATCGTCGCCGTCCGCCAGGGTCCGGCGCTCGCGACGGCCTTCCATCCCGAACTCACCCCGGACCGGCGCATACACGAGCTTTTTGTCAACATGGTGAGGGAACAAGCATGAGCGGCCATTCAAAGTGGGCGACCACCAAGCACAAGAAGGCCGTCATTGACGCCAGGCGGGGCAAGCTATTCGCCAAGCTGATCAAGAACGTCGAGGTCGCCGCGCGCAACGGCGGCCCGGACCTGGCGGGCAATCCGACGCTCTATGACGCGGTGCAGAAGGCCAAGCGCAGCTCGGTGCCGAACGACAACATCGACCGTGCCATGCGCCGTGGCGGCGGCCTGGAGGCCGGGGGAGCCACCTACGAGGCGGTGACCTATGAGGGGTACGGCCCCGGCGGCGTGGCCGTCCTGGTGGAATGCCTGACTGATAACAGGAACCGGGCGGCCGCCGAGGTACGCACGGCGCTGAGCCGCAACGGCGGCTCCATGGCCGATCCCGGCTCGGTCTCCTACCTGTTCAGCCGCAAGGGCGTGGTGATCGTCCCCAAGGCGACGGGCGTGACCGAGGACGACGTGCTCACGGCCGTGCTGGACGCCGGCGCCGAGGAGGTCAACGACCTGGGCGACTCCTTCGAGGTGGTCAGCGAGGCCACCGACCTGGTCGCGGTGCGCACCGCGCTGCAGGAGGCCGGGATCGACTATGAGTCAGCCGAGGCCGCCTTCCTCCCGTCCGTCGAGGTCCCGCTGGACGAGGAGCACGCCAAGCGGGTCTTCCGGCTGATCGAGGCCATCGAGGACTCCGACGACGTGCAGGACGTGTACGCCAACTACTCCGTTACCGACGAGGTCATGGAGCACCTGGAGAACGCGGGTTGAGCATCGGCGTTCGCCGGCTGACGGCGAATGACGATCTCGAGCCCGAGCTGGACCTCGGGCAGCGGGCCTTCGGCCCGTTCAGCGCCGCCGAGCGGAGCCGGCGGCTGGTCAGCGTGCGGGCCAGCACGGCTGCCGGGCGGCTGCTGGCCGCGTTCGACGGCCCGGCCATGGTGGCCTCGGCCCGGTACTTCGACATGCGGCAGTGGTGGCACGGCCGGTCGCTCCCGATGGCCGGCGTGGCCGGCGTCAAGGCCGCGCCGGAGGCACAAGGCCGCGGCGTGGGCCGCGCCCTGATGACCGGCCTGCTGGAGCAGGTCGCGGCCGAGGGCTACCCGCTGTCGGCGCTCTACCCGGCCACCAGCGCGCTGTACCGGTCGGTGGGCTGGGAGATGGCCGGCGGCCAGTACGACATCACCGTCCCGGCCCGGTCGCTGCGGTCACTGCAGCCGCCGGACCCGCTGTCCGCGGCCCCGGATGCGCCGGCCGGGTCAGTCCGGCGGGCCGGCCCCGCGGATGCGGCTGAGATCATCGCCCTCGACAGCGAGCTGCAGGCGGCGGCCCGCCACTGCGGGCCCGCCACCTTCGACGCGGCCACCTTGGCCGGACTGCTGGATGATCCGGGCATCTTCTGCTACCTAGCGCCGGACGGCCTGCTCAGCTACCAGTGGAACCGGGGCGGCGACGAGGTGCTCGCCTACCGCGTCCAGGCCGGCTCCGCCGCGACGGCCCGCGCGCTGTGGTCGATCCTGGCCTCGCACGGGACGATGGTGCCGGGCGTGCGCGCCTTCGTGAATCCCGCCGACCCGGTGAGCTGGCTGGTCCGCGAGCCGGACGTGACCCTGCACCGGCGGGAGATGTGGATGCTGCGGCTGGTGGACGCCCCGGCGGCGATCGCGGGCCGCGGCTTCCCCGAGAGCGCGGCCCTGGCCACGCCGCTGAGCCTGCGCGATGCGGAGCTGCCCGCGAACTCCGGGCAGTGGGTGCTGGAGATCGGCGGCGGCAAGGGCTCCCTGAACCGTGCCAGCCCCGAGCCGGTCCCAGCCAGCTCCGCCGGGCCGCTCCGCCTGGGGGCCCGGGGCCTGGCCGCCATGTACGCGGGGACGCCGCTCGCCACGCTGCGGCAGGCAGGGCTGGCGGCCGGCGGCGAGCCCGGTGCCGATCCGGCGCTCGACCAGGCCTTTGCTGGCACCGCGTACATGTTCGACTACTTCTAGCCGTCCTCCAGGCGGCTGCGGCCCGGCGACGCCGGCGGGCCGGACCTGGGCTCGCGCATCGGGGGCGCGGCGCGACACGCCGGCCCGGCTCGGCCCGCCGGGCGGGGCGAGCCGGTAATGTCGCAGCCGAACACATGTTCGCAGCTACTGGACGGCGGGCTAGATGCGAGTGCTCGGCGTGGACCCTGGCCTGACCCGGTGCGGGCTCGGCGTGGTCGACGGCGTTCCCGGCCGCCAGCTGGCGATGGTGAGCACCGGCGTGGCCCGCACGTCGCCCGACGCCGCTATCGGGTTCCGGCTGCTGGCCATCGAGGAGCAGATCGAGGAGTGGCTGACTGAGCACCGGCCTGACGCCGTCGCGGTCGAGCGGGTCTTCAGCCAGCACAACGTTCGCACGGTGATGGGCACCGCGCAGGTCAGCGCGGTCGCCATCGTCTGCGCGGCTCGGCGCGGCATCCCGGTCGCGCTGCATACCCCGAGCGAGGTCAAGGCGGCGGTCAGCGGTAACGGCCGGGCCGACAAGGCGCAGGTAACGGCGATGGTGGTCCGGCTGCTGCGGCTGGCGGACCCGCCGCGGCCAGCTGACGCCGCAGACGCGCTGGCCCTGGCCATCTGTCACATCTGGCGCGGCGGGACGCAGGCCCGGCTGGCGGCTGCGTCAGCGGCCGACGCCCGGGCCCGGCTGGCCGGCGCCGCGCCCGGCTCGGCCGCGCGCCAGGCCGCCGCGCGCCAGGCCGCCGCCCGCCAGGCAGCCGCCCGCCAGGCAGCGATGCGCCAGGCAGCGGCCCGGCAGGCAGCCGCGCGCCAGGCGGCGATCCGACCGGCCGGGCTGACGGGCCAGGCGGCGCGGGGCCAGGCAGCCCCGCGGCGGGCGGGCGCGTGGCCGCCAGGGATGCTAGAGGCAGGAGGACCGCGGTGATCGCGCATCTGGACGGGACGGTCAGCGCAGTGGCACCGGACGGTGCGGTCATCGATGTCGGCGGGGTCGGGCTGCTCGTGCAGTGCACGCCGGGCACGCTGGCCCGGCTACGGCTGGGCGAGCGGGCGCGGGTGGCGACCTCGCTGGTGGTCCGCGAGGATGCGCTGACCTTGTACGGGTTCGCGTCCGAGGATGAGCGGGGCACCTTCGAGCTGGTCCAGACCGCCAGCGGAGTCGGCCCTCGGCTGGCGCTGGCCATGCTGGCCGTTTTCACCCCGGACGCGCTGCGCCGCGCGGTGGCCGCCGAGGACCTGGCCGCGCTGACCACGGTGCCCGGCATCGGCCGCAAGGGCGCCCAGCGGATCGTGCTCGAGCTCGCCGGCCGGCTGGGCTCGCCCGGCGACGCCGCCCAGCCAGGCGCCGGGCTACCGGGGAGCGGCGGGCCGGCCGGGGGCCGCCTGGCCCCCTGGCGCGAGCAGGTGCGCGCCGGACTGGTCAACCTGGGCTGGCAGGCCCGCGACGCCGACCAGGCCATCACCCTGGTCGAGCCGGACCTGCTGGCCGACGCGGGGGCGGGCGGGGGCGGCGAGGTGGACGTCGCGGTCGCGCTGCGCGCGGCCCTGCGGGTGCTGGGGCGCACGTGACCGGACCGGAAGCCGGCGCCAACCACCGGGAGACCGGCCCCGG
>Ga0208589_1000338_pt1 | contig 22872 bp, 16 predicted proteins | sample NGESurshal092012_2_FD_184486 | JGI IMG/M metagenome (GOLD analysis project Ga0208589, IMG submission 184486) | Arctic peat soil microbial communities from Barrow, Alaska - NGEE Surface sample F53-2 shallow-092012 (SPAdes) | ecosystem: Environmental > Terrestrial > Soil > Wetlands > Peat ... | reverse complement strand
TCCGCTTTGACTTTGGTGACGCCGTAAGTGGAAATCGGCTTGAGCGGCGTGTCTTCGGTGCAAAATTTTCCTTTTTCGCCGATGCCGTAGCCGCTGTTGGTGACGGGCATGATGACCCATTGTTGTTTACCGGCGAGACGGCAAATCATTTCGACCGCGTCTTGATTGGTCGTTCTCGTCGCGATGGCGTCGGTATTGCACAGCGGCACGCCGACGAGCGCGGCGAGCGGGATGATCAAATCGGCTTTGGCCACCAGCGGTTTAATGATGGATTCCTCGCGACAATCGCCGCGAAGGACTTGAAATTTTTCGAACTGGCAGCAATCGAGCAGCGAGTTCTGATTGAAATAAAAGTTGTCGAGCACGGTCACTTCGTGTCCTTGCGCGAGCAGGGTCGGTGTCAAAATGGAACCAAGGTAACCGGCGCCGCCGGTGATGAGGATGCGTTGGGGCATTGGGGGGGAGTATAACCGGGGAGAGGTGGGGATGCTTAGTGATGGTCAATTGACGATCGCGGAAGGGGGGCTGGGAACGGCCTGACCGGTGATGTGGCTGTACAAAACTTCGGGATCGAAATCCACGTCATTGGGGCAGACGATAGTGCCGAGATCGGCGTTCACGCTGACCTGGGCGAAGAAATCTTTTTTCTCCAGCGGCGCGAAGACACCGCCCTGGCCGACGATCCAGGGGGCGAAATCGAGGCAGCCTTTGACGCCGTCGACAAAGGTTAGCTCCAACTGATAATCGTGAAGGTATCGAACTGATTTCACGTCGGGGAACATGACAATCTCCGTTCAACGAAGCGGTTCAATTTTCCGAGTGGGGCGGCGCTCGATGGCGGCGGCAAAGTTACCGCGCAACTCCTCGCGGTGGAATGCAGCCCATTCCGTCACCATGCCGAGTGCTCGCGGCGGCAAATCGCCGGCTATCAGAGTCGGCGGATCGATCAGAATCTTGGCTTTATGTGAATCTTAGCGCGCGTGGAAATGCGGTGGTTCGTGGTCGTTGTAGTAAATGGCAATTACGTTTCCGAAAAACCTGCTGATTTCCGGCATAACGGCATCCTTGATATACATTTGCCCATACTTTGGCGATTGGACAGGACTGTAAAAAAGCACCGCGATGCTCGACCCGCAGCTAAAGTTCAACTGCTTTCGGAATTGGGTGCGTAATGCACTGCGCGGTAGAATTGAATTCGATGGAATCATGGGAATGTTACGAGGCAGGCGCGGAGGAGTACGCGGCGGTTGGAGAGGATGATCCAGCGTGGCGGCGGCGTCACCGTGAGCGTTTCTCGCGCATGCTTCGCGGGACGGTGGTGGCCGACCTGGGTTGCGGTCCGGGATATGATCTGGCTGCGTTTGCCGCAAGCGGTTTGCAGACGGTGGGCGTGGACGGATCGGCCGCGATGCTCAGAATCGCGGCCAGAAATTCGCCGTCGTCCGTGCTTATCAATCAGGATCTCCGGCATTCCCTGCGACGGCCGGTGGACGGGCTTTGGTCGATGTTTGCATTGCTGCATCTTCCCGAACCGGACCTATTTACTTGCCTTGGTTCCTGGCGCGGCAGTCTTGCCAGGGGCGATCCTGTGATGCTCGGATTCGCGGAAAGCGAGTTGATGGAAATGCGCGAGGTTTCTGGATGGTTGGGGCAGCCCAATTCATGCATATTTTACTATCACCGCTGGCGCCGCGTGCAGGAACTTCTTGAGAGCAGCGGATACAGGATCGACAGCGCCGTTGATGATACGCCAGAGCGCTACCGCGGAGGGGTTTACGAAGAGTTGAAATTGAAGTGCTATGTGATTGGCGCCCGGGCGGAATGAATTCCACAAATCATTGCCCAAGTCGGCGAACTCCAGAACCGATCTCTCCCCGACGGATTTTGTGGGGCGTGCAAATATTTTGTGGCAAGACCGAAGAACCCCGACCCAGGGAAATCGCTTATGGGCGACACATGGTGCTCAACCCCCACCCTAACAGCCTGAGCACAGGGAGAGGGGATAAGAAGGTGAATTTGCGGTCATAAGCGATTGCCCTATCGGCACCGGGTGATGAAGTTCACATCATTTCTAACCCCGGCGGATTTTGTGTCACAATTCCCGGCTGCTTGCGTCCTCTTTTCAGCAATGACCTTCTGAGAACTCGAAATGGGCGAAATCGAATCACTCATTGACCTCGCCCGCGGCGGCGATCTCGCGGCTTACGGGAGGCTGGTCGGGCTGACTCAGGAGATGGTCTTCGCGGTCTGTTTTCGCGTGCTGGGCGATCACGCGGAGGCGCTGGACGCGGCGCAGGAAACTTATTTGCGCGCGTTTGTGCGATTGACCGATCTTCGGGAGGCGGCGGCGTTGCCTGGGTGGCTGCGGCGGATCGCGATGACCAGCGCGCGCAACATCGCCAGAAAGCGCCGCTTTGCGTTCATTCAAACGGACGAGGTGCCAGAGATCGCCGTCTTCGATGAGATCGAGACGACCTGGTCGGAATCTCAGCGGCAGGCGCTTGCCAATGCGTTGCTGCAACTGACGCCGGATGATCGTCGCGTTTGCGACCGCTTTTATCATGGCGGTTGGAATCTGGCGCGGCTGGCGGCGGATGCTCAGGTGACGGAAGCGGCGATGCGAAAACGCCTGCAACGAATTCGCGACCAATTACGAAAGGATGCAGAAATGAGCGAGCAACAAAATACCGGCGGCGCTTCGTTGCCGTTCAATCTGCCCGATCGGGTGGTGGAATTATTGGCGAGGCCCAAACTCGTTGATCTTCCGGAGAATCCGGTCGGGAAGATGGCGGAGATTCTCAAAGCGCGATACCCGGGCTTTCAATGGCTGGATGTGCCGGAAGTCGTGGAGGTTGAAAAAGCGCGGGAGGTGTTGGGCGCTGAGGCGCACCCTCTGCCGCGGGAACATATTCATTTTGTGGATGAAGATCGGTTTTTGCGTTACGACACCACGCTACCGCTGCTGATTGCGGCCAAAAATGCGGGATCGCCGAAGCGAGCGGCGGCCACGGGGCAGGTGTATCGGAATCAAAAGCCAAGCCCAACACACGATCAATCTTTCCATCAGCTTGAGCTGCTGATTTGGGATTTGAGTGAGAAGCTCGACCCATGGGCATTCATGGGCGAGACGCTGCATGTCGTTGCGGATTTGCTGCCGGGACGCAATACAATGATTGAGGAGGTGACATTTCCCGGATGCAAGCGCGCCTGGAAAATCGCGGCGGATGTGGAGGGGAAATGGGTTACCATGTTGTCATGGGGTATCTATTCCGACGCGGTGGTTAAGCACCTCGGCTCGGACCCTCGGCGACATTCGGCGTTTGGGCTTGGCTTCGGGCTGGAGCGCATGGCGGCGCTGCACTTCGGGTATGACGACATTCGAAAGCTCGCGTCCGCTCGTGTTTGAGGGTGGTCTGGGCGGAGCGTTGCCAATCGCATGTAATCGCTGATTGGTGCTCAACCCCCACCCTAACCCTCCCCCTGAGTACAAGGGCAGGGAATAAGAGGGGCAGGTTGAAGCAATATAATGTTACGCCGGGACGCGGTGTACTAATAGTCAGTTGCGATTTAGAATCGCCTGCGATGGAGACGCCTGCCAGTGCGGTTGCCCGATACAAGTCGCTTTTTTGCCATCCGGTTTTTGTCGCGGCGGTTTTGCTGGCGGTCGCAGGGTTTGTGCGAATCTGGCTGGACAGCGGCGGGCGGTTGGGGGTCTGGCCGAAACATACGATTTATTATCCCGTGCTGGCGGATGCGTTCTTGAATGGACAGATCAGCCTGCGCGTGACGCCGCGGCCGGAATTGCTGGCGCTGCCTGATCCGTATGATCCGGCGGCCAATCAGGCCTACCGCTGGCATGATGTTTCCCTGTTTGAGGGAAAGTATTACCTGCCGTGGGGGCCGGTTCCGGCGATGATGGTGGCGGCGGCGGGGAAGATTGGAATTGACACGCCGTACTTTGATGACGAGGGGCTATGCGTACTGTTTGTTTTGGGAACGGTGATGATGGCGACCGTTCTCGTTTCGCAGGCGCGGGCGAAATTGTTTCCGGGGCTGTCACCGTGGACGGTTTTACCGCCGGTGCTGGCGCTGGGATTGGGGGCGGCGGCGCTGAAATGCAACGCGGTGGGTGGAGCGGCGATCGCGGGCGGGCAATTCTTCCTTTTGAGCGGCTTGTGCGCGGCGTGGTTTGGGTTCGCCAGCAATCGGAGGGGCTGGGTCTGGATGATGATGGCCGGTGTTTGCTGGGCGCTGGGCGCGGGATCGCGCATTAGTCTGCCGCCGGCAGTGGGAATAGTCGCGGGGATGACGGCATGGCAGATTTGGCGCGGCAAAGATGAGAACGCGCCGGCGACACGCACGCGGATTCGAGCGAGTTTGGCGCTGGCGATTCCGCTGTTGGCGGGAGCGGGGGTGCTGGCGTGGTATAATTTCGCGCGGTTCGGGTCGATTCTGGAGACGGGCGTTCAGTACCAACTGACGGGCCGCAACCAGCACTCGGGGCCGGAGTCCCACCTTTTTTCGGCGGCGTACATCATTCCCAGCCTGATCCGATATTTGTTTGAGCCTCCGCAGTGGCAGAAGGCGTTTCCATTTCTGGTCGTGGGGAATTCGCCGTTTAAGACGGGGTTTGACGGCTTGCTTGGATTAAGCCATTCGTATGGGTTTGATTGGATCATCGGGCTGGTTTGGGCGCAGCCGTTTTTGATATTTTCGATGGTCATTTTGGGGGTGGGCGTTTTGCGAAAGCGCCTTTTTGAGGCTTGTTCTGAGCGCGATCAAAATCGCGGGCGATGGCTGGTGGTCGCGCTGACGGCGGGCGGAGTCGCCGGTTTTCTGCCGACGCTGGCGTATGGATTTTCTTCCATGCGCTACATGATGGACGCCGTGCCCTGCTTTTCAGTGCTGGCGGCGTTGGGATACTTTTGGGTTTTGGAAAACGCCGTTCGGAGGGGGCGCGGAATGCGCCGCGCGATCGAGGGGCTTGTCGTTGCAATGGTTTTCATGCAGAGTTTGCTGGGGATTTTGGTTGCGTTCAGTGGCACGGCGGAAAGCTTTGCGCTGGTGAATCCGGAATTTTATAGCGCGATTGTATCGTGGTTTGGTTTGCGCTAGACTGATTTCTTCATGGCTTGAGGAAACAATTCCGAAACAGCGAACTGGAATCCGGGCAAAACATCTTCGCCACTGACGCTATTTGGTTCGTTGACCTGCGTCACCGACCCGTCGGCGCGGTAAATGCGAACCGAGCGAACTTCGGGAACAACAACCCAAACCAGGCGCACTCCTGCTTCAAGATACTCGCGCACTTTAACCTCTACTTCGGCGATGAGGTCGTTGGGGGAGGTGACTTCGACGGCGAGGTCGGGAGCAATGGGGATGAAGAAATCGGGAATGACTTCATCCTTCAGCCGCCCGTACCGAATGAACGATGCATCGGGCTTACGAATTCGATCGGGGTGACCCGGATAGCATCGGTAGGCCCCTTCAGAATTCAAGAACCAACCCAGCGGATGATCGCGAAGGAACATGCCGATCAGACAGATAATTTGGGCGCCTACCCAGCCACTCCTGCTTCCCATGTTCTTCTCCACCAGGCGACCCTCATCCAACTCCCATCCCTTCTGGTCAGACAGCGCCAGATAATCCTCCACCGTATGAAGGTCTGAACGAACTGCGGGGGGTTGTTGAATCGCACTGGCCATGCGCTACCTCGTCACGACTATATCACGAATAATCTGCGGTGTCCGCCAAAAAAACGGGATAATTGAATCCCCGGCTTAATCCACCGGCTGCGGAATCGGCGTTTCCATGGGCCGCCGCCAGAGGAGGTGCTGGCGCCAGCGGTCGTCGTCGGTGTCTGGGTAATCGACGCGATAATGCGCCCCCCTGCTCTCGGTGCGCGTGTAGGCGGCGGTGCTCATCAGGAAGGCGCAGGTGAGCATGTTCTGCAATTCCCAGCCCGCGGTGGCGGCGGAGATTTCGACGGCGGGTAGGAAGACCTTGTCCATGACATAGCGGCTCCAGAGAGCGAGAATTTCGCGGGTTTCGGCGAGGTGCTCGCCGGTGCGCTCGATGCCGACGTTTCGCCACATCAAACTGCGCAGGCTGCTTTTTACGTCGGTTAAATCCAATTCTGTTTTTGTGCTCGGCGGGATTTTGTGTTCGAGCGGCATGGGATTCTTGCTGCCGCCGTTGCTTTTGGCGGCGCGAGCCGCGTCCGCGCCGGCGCGGGCGCCGAAGGCGAGACCTTCCAGGAGGGAATTGCTGGCGAGGCGGTTGGCCCCGTGGAGGCCGCTGCACGCGGCCTCGCCGATGGCGTAGAGTCCATTCAGGCTGCTGCGGCCGTTTGCGTCGGCCTCGACGCCGCCGATCATGTAATGGGTGGCGGGATGCACAGGAATGAGGTCTTTGGCGGCATTGATGTCGAATTGATCGAGCAGCAGAGCCAGTTGCGGGAAGCGGCCGCGGAACTCGCTCTGGGGAAGGTGGCGCACATCGAGGAAGACATGCGTGAAATGCGTTTTGCGAATCTGCTGCACGATGGCGCGGCTGACAATATCGCGCGGGGCAAGCTCGGCCATGGGGTGATAGCGGGACATAAACCGCTCGCCGTTGCGATCGACCAGATGCGCGCCCTCGCCGCGAACGGCCTCGGTGATGAGTGTGCGATTGGCGCCGGCGACGTAGAGCGTGGTGGGATGGAACTGGACCATCTCCATATCTTTGAGCGATGCGCCGGCGCGCCAGGCCATGGCATGGCCGTCTGCGGTGGCGATGCGCGGGTTGGTGGTTTCCCGATACAACTGTCCCGCCCCACCGCTGGCGAGGATGGTTCGTTTGGCCCAGATGAGAGTGACCTGCCCGCGGACCATCGCCAGCGCGCCGACGCAGGCGGGCTTGCCGCCGCTGTCGTCGGTGACGAGGTCGATGACGAAGGAATTTTCCCAGGTGCGGACGGTTTCGAAAGAGCGGGCCTTGCCGATGAGAGTGGTGGCCAGTTCCCTGCCGGTGGCATCGCCAAAGGCGTGGACAATGCGAGCGAAACTGTGGCCGCCTTCGAGGCCAAACTGGAGGTCGTGGGGATTGCCGGCTTTTTTGTCGAAATGGGCGCCCCAGGAGAGAAGTTCGAGCACGCGTTCGGGGCCTTCCTCGACGGTGATTCTCACGATGGCGCTGTCGCAGAGTCCGGCGCCGCAAACCAGGGTGTCGCGCATGTGGGAATCGACCGAGTCCAGGGGCTGCAAGACGGCGGCGATTCCGCCCTGTGCGTACCAGGTGTTGGATTGGTCGATGGTCTCCTTGGTGAGGACCAGAACATCGCAGCCCTCTTCAGCGGCCGCGATGGCGGCGCGAAGGCCGGCGACGCCGCCGCCGATGACCAGGACGTCGGTGAACTGCTGCGGCAGACGAGCGGCCTTGAAGGGGATGAGATATCGGCGTTGGGTGAGGGGGTCGAACATGTATTGGCCAATAACGCGAGAATTGCGGCGCGGCGGGTGATTGTGGCGGATTATCGGAATGAAGACAAGATGGGGCCGGGAAGATGAGTGAGGCAGGGTCTGACGCAGATTATTGGCAGATCGTAAAAATGAACCCCCACCCCAGCCCTCCCCCTGGGTACAGGGAGAGGGGGAAGAGGGGAGTTCGCCAAGAATCAGCGTTAAACCCCGTGCTGGGTGCCAAGAACATGAGTTGGACCCATTCAGGCAAAGTTTTCGGAAATGAAAACGCCAGCGCGTTGCAAGCCCTCCAATTCGCGTGGGTTTAGGCAAAGACGGCATATCCCGGTTAAGTGGTCCAAACTGCGAGTCGATGTCGAAAGCGTGCATCTATATGGGCGCGCAATCAATCGGAGCGGCTGGGCCGCGCCGTGGTAAGCGAATCGCCGGTAGCGCTGCGTTCACAAGGATCACCGAAATGAGAGCCTTGGTTGTTGATGATGATCCGGTGACGCTGGCGCTGCTTCAGGACATTCTGGAAGGGCACGGGTATGCGGTGGAGACGGCGGTCAACGGACGGGAGGGGCTGGAGGCGCTTCGCCGCGGCGGGATCCGGCTGGTGATTACCGACTGGCAGATGCCCGAAATGAACGGCTTGCAGCTTTGCTCCGCGATCCGGACCGGGGAATTCGACGGCTACATTTACATCATCATGATCACCGCCCAGGACGGTCCGGGTATCAAGATCGAGGGCCTCAGCGCCGGAGCCGACAGCTTTCTCCAAAAGCCGCTGGACCCGGCCGAATTGCAAGTCTGTCTGAAGACGGCGCAGCGCATCCTCTCGCTGGAGACGCGCGATGTGGCGATGTTCGCGCTGGCCAAGCTCGCAGAAAGCCGCGATCCGGAGACCGGCTCGCATCTTGAGCGCGTGCAGGCATACACGCGGCTGCTGACGCAAGACCTGTCCAGGACGGAGAAGTATGCACAACTGATCGACGGCGAATATCTCAATCTGATTCACCAGACCAGTCCGCTGCACGACATCGGAAAGGTCGGCATCCCGGATCATGTGCTGCTTAAGCCGGGCAAGCTGAACCCTGAAGAGATGGCGATCATGCGCACGCACACGCAATTGGGGGCGCACACTCTGGATGCCTCTCTGCAGCGGTTTCCCGGCGCGCGGTTTCTGGAAATGGCGCGCGACATCGCGGCGACGCATCACGAAAAGTTTGACGGCACCGGCTATCCCGCGGGACTGCGGGCAGACCAGATTCCGCTGTGCGGAAGAATTGTGGCGCTTGCGGATGTATACGACGCGCTGACCAGCAAGCGGGTTTACAAACGAGCCATGCCGCACGAGCAGGCGCGGGATATCATTTTCAAGGAATCGGGGGCGCATTTCGATCCTGATGTGGTGGCTTCTTTCCGGCGCAACGAGGCGCACTTCATCGCCATAAAGAAACGGCTGGCCGATTCGGAGGAGGAGCCTTTGCCGCCGGCATTGCCGGTTGCGGTGGCCGCCGCGGTTCCCGCCGGTTCAGGCGAAGAAAAGATTCTGATCGTGGAAGACGACGAGAGCCGGCGGCGGCAGCTCATCTCCATGGTTGAACTCGCTGGACATCAGGTCGTACACGCCGTGGATATGCGCGGGGCGATGAGGGCGTTCCGTGAACATCGACCTCGTGTGATCGTTGCCAACTGGGACATGCCCGGCGGCAGCGGGCTGGATTTGTGTGGCGCGATCCGCGATATCGCCGACGTTCCGTATACGCATTTCATTATGATCAGCGCGTTCACCGGGCCGCAGCGGTTTCTGGAGGCTTTTGACGGCGGCGCCAACGACTTCATTCGCGAGCCGTTTGATCCCATCGAACTGCTCGCACGCATTCGAGCGGGTCTTCGGGTGGTTCGGCTGCAAGACGAACTGAGCCGGCGGAACGATGGCTCAGAGAAACTCAATCAACAATTGGCCGGCTTGAACCAGCGACTGGAGAAACTGGCGATCACGGACGATCTGACGGGTCTGTATAACCGGCGTCACGCTCAATCGCGGCTGGAGGAGCAATGGGCGCTGGCTGACCGCTACAACCGGCCGCTGACCATCGCGGTCATTGATATCGATCATTTCAAGGAAGTGAACGATATGCTGGGCCATTCGGCGGGCGATGCGATTCTGCGGCAAGCGACAGAGATTCTGAAACAATCGACGCGGGCCACCGACACGGTTTGCCGCGTGGGCGGCGATGAGTTTCTTATCCTCTTTCCGGCGCAAGGCCCGCAGGATACTTTGATCCCGCTGGAGCGGGCCCGATTCACCATCGAGGCGCGGGAATTTATTTATGAGCAGCACATCGTGCGGCTGACGGTGAGCATTGGCGTCGCATCGCGCTGGGCGAAGATGGCCGAGCCGTCGGAATTGATCGCGCGCGCGGATCAGGCGCTGTACGCGGCGAAGGTCGCGGGGCGGAACGCGATTCGTGAATTCGCGGGGAATGTGGAAAAGCAGACGGCGGCGTAAGGCGCGCCCTTGCCCGTCGGCCCGGAAAAAAGTTAAATCCCTGTATGCCCGCGTCCGCTGCCGATCGCATCTTGCGCCTGCGCGACGAAATCCGTCGCCACGACCATCTTTATTACATTGAGAACAAGCCTTCGATCAGCGACCGCGATTACGACGCGTTGATGAAGGAACTCGGCGATCTGGAGAAAGAGCATCCGAAGCTGGCGACCGCCGACTCCCCCACCCAGCGCGTGGGAGGGCAGCCGATTGAGTCGTTCGCATCCGTTCATCATTCCGTGCCGATGATGAGCATCGACAACACCTACGACGAGGCGGAGGTGCGGGCGTTTGATGCGCGGGTGCGTAAATTGCTTGACGGGCCGACGCCGCGATATGTGCTGGAGGAAAAAGTAGACGGTATCAGCGTGAGTCTGCGTTACGAAAACGGCGCGCTGGTGACGGCCGCCACGCGCGGGGACGGACGGCGCGGGGATGATATCACCGCGAATGCGAAGACCATCGGCTCGATTCCATTGAGCTTGCGGCCGGCGGAAAAAGCTCCGGCTGTGCTGGAGGTGCGCGGCGAAATTTACATGACTAACGCCGAGTTCGCCCGACTCAATGAATCGCGCGAGGAGGAAGGCGAAGAGATGTTCGCCAACCCGCGCAACGCCACCGGAGGCACGCTCAAGCAACTCGATCCCGGCATCGTGGCGCGGCGGCATTTGCGGTTTATGGCCCATGGGTTGGGAATAGTTCAGCCGTTGAATGAGGCCTGCTATTGGGATTTTCTGAAACTGCTGAAATCGCTTTCATTTCCGACTTCGCCTCATGCGGCGCGCGTGGCTGGCATCGATGAGGTGGTGAAGCACATCGAACAGTTTGCCACCGTGCGGCACGCGCTGCCGTATCAGACGGACGGCATGGTGGTGAAGGTCGATGATTTTTCGCAGCGCGATCAACTCGGCACGCACAGCAAGGCGCCGAGGTGGGTGATCGCGTTCAAATACCAGCCGGAACAGGCGGAGACGACGCTGCTGGGCGTAACCTGGCAGGTTGGCAAGCTCGGGACGCTGACGCCGGTGGCGGAACTTTCGCCGGTGTTTGTCGCGGGAACGACCGTTAAGCGGGCGAGTTTGCACAACATCGATCAGATTCAGCGGCTGGATGTGCGCATCGGGGATCATGTGATTGTGGAAAAAGCAGGGGAAATTATTCCGCAGGTGGCGCGAGTGGTCGTGGAGAAGCGGCCGCATGAGGCGCATCCGATTTTGCCGCCGGAGAAATGCCCGAGTTGCGGGGCGAAGGTCGAGAAACAGGCGGATGGGCCGTACATTCAGTGCATCAATCCGGCCTGCCCGGATCAGTTACGCGGGCGGCTGCGCTGGTTTTGTGCCCGCAATCAGATGAATGTTGAGCGTTTGGGCGAAGCGCTGATCGACCAGCTTGTCGAGCACAAACTGATCACGACCTTTTCCGACATTTACCGGCTGAAGAGAGAAGATTTGGTGAATCTGGAGCGGATGGCGGAGAAGAGCGCGCAGAATGTGATCGACTCGGTAATCGCCGCGCGCGATCGCGGGCTGGACCGGTTGCTGGCGGGCTTGAATATCCGCCATGTCGGCAATCGCGTGGCGTACCTGCTGGCGCACCATTTTGGGTCGCTGGACGCAATCGCCGGAGCGAGCGAAGAAGAATTGGCGGCCGTTGATGATATCGGCGATGTGATTGCAAAGAGCGTGCATGAATTTTTTCACAACGCCGCGGGGTTGGATGCGGTGCGGCAGCTTCAGAGCGTGGGGATCGACCCGAAGATGAATGTGGTAAAGCCGTCGCACCAGCCGTTTCGGGGGATGACGATCGTGGTGACCGGCAGCTTGAAGAAGTACAAGCGAAATGAGATTGAGGAGTTGATCCTATCGTTGGGCGGCAAGGCGTCGGGGAGCGTGAGCAAGAAGACGGCGTTTTTGGTCGCGGGAGAAGAGGCGGGGAGCAAGTTGGAGAAGGCCAGGGAATTAAAAGTGCCGGTATTGAGCGAGGAAGAATTTGAGGCGCGGGTAAGGGATGGCAAATGACCTTACCTCTCCCGCTGGACAAATCCAATCCTTTTGCCACAATACCCGCCCATTTTAACGCAAGGAGCGCCCATGGCAGATGAAGTAACACCCGATCCGGCACAAGCGAGCATGCACGTCATGATTGACGAGCGTGATCTGAAGACCCACTACTCCAATGCTTATCGCATTCACGCCACCGCCGACGAAGTAATCGTCGATCTTGGCTTTAACATGCCCGACCCCAATCCGCGCCAGGGGGCAGCGCAGCAGACGCCGGGGCTTTTGCTCAAGATCACCGACCGCGTGATTTTGAATTATGTGAACGCCAAGCGGCTGGCGCTGTCGCTTCAGCAATTGATCAAGCGATACGAGCAGCAGTTCGGGGAACTGCCGACGCAGCAGGGACGACCGCCGGCGCGATAATTTATTTGTATAAACTGCGAAGCCCACGGATGGCTATCCGTGGGCTTTCTTGCTGCGCGGGTGGATTCGAATTACGCGGCGGCTTGCGCCGGAGTATTGAGCGCGCCCGCCGCGTTTACGGCGGCGGCTAATGCGTCGGCACTGATGGGGCGATTGCCCAGTTGTCTCACCTCATACGCCGCGGCGAGCGCTCCCAGATACGCCGCTTGCTGAAGCGTCGCGCCACAGGTGAGCGAAAGACTGGCGGTGGCGAGCAGTGCATCGCCGCAGCCCAGGGGGTCTACGGCGAAGCCCGAGAGGGCCGGCAGATACTCGCTGATCAGGCGGCCGAGTTCGGCGCCTTCGGTTTGCGGGGGGCGATTGAAGGTGATGAGGCCGCGCTTGCCGAGGGTGATCATGGCCTGGCGGGCGCCGGTCGATTGGAGGAGGTTCCAGACCACGAAACCCAGGCCGCTGGAAAAATCGTGCAAGGTCTCCCGCACTTCCCGCTCGGTGGGGCAGAGGAGATCGACATCGCGGAATTTTTGCAGGTTGCCCTGGCGGCCGCTTACGTCGGCGGTCAGGATCGGCACGGAGTTCCGCAGGCGCGGCATGACTTTGTCGAGCAGGCCGCTGGAGATGACGCCGTAGCCGAAGTCGGCGAAAATGACGGCGTCGGCTTTCTCGGCGGCGGCGAGGATGTTTTCGGCCAGCGATTCTTCGGCTTTTGAGTCGGCGGGGGAGGCGCTGCCTTCGTCTACTTTGAATAGTTTGGTTTGATCGACCAGAAAGCGGTTCTTCACCACCAGTTGCCGGCGCGAACGTAACGCTTGCAGATTTAATCCGGCGGCGGTCAGGCGCATTTCGGTTTGGCGGGAGGATTCGTCATCGGCCACGCTGGTGACCAGCGACACATCGGCGCCCAGGCCGGCGGCATGTAACGCGATGACGGCCGCTCCGCCGTCGAAATCGTTTTTTTCCAGGTGGCGGAGGGCCATCATCGGGCCTTCGCCGGCGACTCCGGTGGCGTCGCAGAAATGGTAGCGGTCGAGAATGTAGTCGCCGACGACGACGACCTTCTTCCCCGCAAAGCGCGACATGATTCGATGAGCCGCGACGGGACCGAGATCATGGCGTTCGCGGTAACGGCGGACCTTCTCATCATCAAAGACGCTCCGCTGCGTCATTTCGCCGATGAGGGCGGTCGAGGAATAAACGACTTCTCCGCTGGAGAAGACCACTCTGCCGCCGAATTGTTCGACGACGCGGCGTTCGTCCAGAAAGCGGGGATCGAAATTGTGTTCGTATTCTTTGCCTTTGACGTAGATGTCGGGCTTGAGATGTTCGAGGAGTTTTTCGGCGGTGGCGTCGGGATTGACGTAGACGCAATCGACGCATTCCAGCGCGGCCAGACTCTGGGCGCGGAGATCGTCGGGAATCAGCGGGCGGCCGACGCCCTTGGCGACCTGCGAATCGGCGCTGACGGAGACGACCAGCACGTCGCCCAGCGAGCGGGCGTACTGCAGGTGCATGATGTGGCCGGGATGAACGATGTCGAAGCAGCCGTGGCAATGAACCACGGTTTTGCCGGCGGCACGGGCTTCCATGCGCAGGGCGAGGAGTTTTTCCAGCGAGCTGAGCTTACGGCTGGGGGACATGAAGGGGTTATCGGTCGGAGGGGGCGGGGGAAGTTAAAAAAGGACTGAGGACTGAGAGGAGAATTCAAGAATCACCGCCCGCGAGTACGCTAGAGACGCAGAGAACGCGGAGAGGAAATTAGCCACAGATATAAATCAGATAGAAATACGGATGAAATTCAAATTTCCAATTCTTATCTGTGTGCATCTGATTTTCATCTGTGGCCAAAACTCTTCTCTGCGTCCTCTGCGTCTCTAGCGATGTACCCCATCGCGGGCGGTGAATAATTTCAAGACAGGGGACGGAGCCGGGCCCTGCCGGTGTTTATCCTGCAGTTTATCCCGGATCAACCTTAATCACGCCGCGCGAGCGCTTCACGGCGATGACCCGCTGCTTGAGCGTTTCATAGAGCGGCCGCGGGTTGGGGAGGCCCTTGAGGTCGAGCTTGGGAAGGGTCTGGTCGTGGGATTCGACGAGGATGGAGCCGACGCCGAGGATGCGGTCGAGGAGCGACTGATGGAAATGCAGGTCTTCGACGTGCCACAGTTCCAGAGTATCTATGTCGCGGCTGAAGATGCCGCGTTCGAAGTCGATGCGGTAGTTGGTGATGCGGTAGCGGACGGTTTTGGCCATGAGGGAGGGGATCATGGTGATGGCGGCGCCGACGCAGATAGGCAATGCCCACATCCAGAGGGGGATTTGGTGATGCCATTTGAAATAGGTGAAGAAGGGAATGGCGATTACCAAAAGGCCGACGATGGGCCAGAGGAGTAATTTGAAGCCCAAACCGCGCAGGCGGGGGGAGCCTTCGTAATAGACCTCTTCGGCGTCGGAAGGTTCTTTGTGCGGTTTCTCCGCATTCAACGGAACAGGCGGCGGTTGCTTGGGCGGCGGTGGATTGGAATTGGGGGGGAGATCGCTCATTTGGTCCTCATGTCTTTCGGCATCAGTATAGCCGAAGGGTGGGGGGCGGTCGTGAGGGGGTGACAAGGTGACAGGGTGACTAGGTGAGGGGGTGACACTGAATTGGTTTTCAGTTTTCAGTGCCTGTCCCGGCGCGCCGGGGTTCAGTTTTCAGCTAAGGCCAAGCAACAAGGTTCCACCGCTTAAGTTTTTGAAGCCTGTCGGCCAGGGTACTGCCGGTCTCCCACGCGCGGTGGTGGATGAGGGCAGGATAGTCTGGCGTAGCCATGTACAACGGGTTCGAGCCGCAGACATGACGGCCGGAGCGTTACTCCGGGGTTGGTAAAGGGACGAATCCGAACGCCTTCGAACGGCAAGAGACTCCTGCAATCGCCTTGGCTTTAGCCACAGATGAACACGGATAAATCCAGTACTCAGGACTGGGGACTGGGGACTGAGAGGAAATACAAAGACACTTCTGTTCCCTCTTATCTGTGCCCATCTGTGTAAATCTGTGGCTATATTCGGATTGTCCTCGTTCTGTCGCGGGGTGGCCTTAAGGTAGTTCCAAAGGCTGCCGGGCCAGCGGGTTTGGGGCTGTCCGGTTTATTTTCGCCGGAGGGAGCCTGTGTCCCGAGGGCTGGGACAGAACCGGTGCTCTGCCAGGCTTGCTGACATCAACTCGATTCCACCGCAATGGCAAATTCGCAGCTAAGGCGATTGCCGGGAACGCTCTGTCGAAAGCGTCCAAGGTGGTCGAAACGCACCGGCCGGGGACTTAGCCACGGAATTTTGGTCACAGATGAACACTGATGCACACGGATAAATTCAAATTCAATTTGTCCATGAAGGTCAGTCATTCAAACGCGGCAATAGCACTCCGTAACAAAGCGGCTGGGGGCTTTCAGCCAGGGGGAAGGGATTTTGAATTTCCTCCAAAAAGGAATTTGAGGCCTGAACGACGCATTCAGGCGGGCCAAATAGCCACTCAGAGTATTATATCGCATACCGAACAGAATGCAAACATAATTTGCCATGAATTTTACGGGCTGCTTGTAAGTCAGTGTAAATAAAATGGTTAAGCCTCACGATCTATTTTATTTTCTTGAAAAGAATGCGTTGAACCGCCACGGCGCGAAGGGCCGCCAAGGAATTGGGCGAGAACGGGGCGGCGGCGGGTGGCGCGCGGGTTTATGCTGTTCGGTGCAAGGAAATGGGGGTGGGGAAGGTGCGAAGAGTTTGAAAAGTGTGAAGGTGTGAAGGTAAGAAAGTGCCAGACGAACAGGGTTCTGTGCAAATTGCGAGGGGTTAGGGCGATTGGCCAGCGAGAAGGGTTGCCGAAGCGCATTGAAAGGTGGGGGCCATTCGGCGATTCTAGTGCAAGGTGGTTTGGTCACCCCATTTATGTATTGGCGGGTTTTGAACGGTGGATGTTGATCATTTGTACGGATTGTCATCAAGGGTGCGTTCGTTGCTGGATCATATTTGAATAATGAAATCGGAATCGCTCAACTTCGATGTTAGTAGCGGCCTGAAGGCAGTTCTCGGAAGTGAACTCATCACGAACGATGAGGTCGCCATCTTCGAGCTCGTTAAGAATTCATTCGACGCCGATGCAAAGGGCGTGACAATTTTCTTCGACAAGGATGAGATTGTGATTTCCGACGATGGCGTCGGAATGACATTGGACGACATCAAGACAAAGTGGCTATTTGTTGCCTATTCTGCCAAACGTAACGCCTTTAAACCCGGCAATTTTCGAAATCAGATTGCCGCTCGTAGACACTACGCGGGCAGCAAGGGGGTCGGTCGGTTTTCATCAGATCGCTTAGGCGAGTGTGTAATTCTGCAAACAAGAAGCCGAACGGCCAGATCGGGGCCAGTGCATCGCGTCGAGGTCGATTGGCGGTTATTTGATGAGGATCACAAGAAACACTTCGAAGATATTGGTGTGACTCATGTCGTTCAGTCGGGCGGGTTCGATTTGCCGACGGGGCTAAAGGCGCCTGCAAGCGGCACGGTGATCACTGTGTGTGGGACTAGGCGCAAATGGGATCGGCCTTCGATTCTCAACCTAAAATCTGCTCTTGCGAAATTAATCAACCCGTTTGGGGCTGACAGCGACGGATTTACAATAAGAATTAACGCTCCTTCGGAGCTTGACGAGGATAGACAGTTAAAGGCAAAGAAGGGGGGGGCAGATAATGAGTTGCTGGATACCTTGCGTGTCAATGGGAGTGTAGGCAATTTTATCTTCTCGACGCTTCAGGGAAAGACCACGTTTATCGATGTTCAAGTCGATAAAACAGGCAAACATCTGGAGAGCTCAGTAACGGATCGTGGCGAGCTAATCTATCGAATTCGCGAGCCGAATGCGTATCCACTTCTTACTAATTCGGGATTTAAGTGTCAGGTCTATTTTCTCAATCAATCCGCAAAAGTCACCTTTGCGCGCCGCATGGGAGTTCCATCTATTCAATTTGGCTCAGTGTTTTTATTCCGCAATGGGTTCCGCGTGTTTCCGGTCGGAGACGAGGGCAATGATTGGTTTGGCATGGACCACCGAAAACAGCAGGGATATGCGCGATTTCTAGGGACGCGCGATGTAATTGGTCGAATTGAAGTCGGTGGGTCGGACAATGATTTTGCAGAGGCTTCGAGCCGAGATGCTGGTTTGATAGGAACCGCAGCAGTTGCGCAGCTTCGTGATTGTTTCATGGAGCACTGCCTCAAACGTTTAGAAAGATATGTTGTTCCAGTGACCTTCGTCGATAAAGAGGACAAGAACACGGAGGATGTATCTCGTCTTATGACAGATCCGGGCCGGGCTCGCGTCGCCTCTGCTGTGTCAAAGCTGGTTGACAACGACGACATCGAATTGCTCGACTACAGCAGGCGGCTCATCGGAATTCTCGATGAGCGTTCTTCACAGTTTGAAGTTTCCCTTTCCGCGCTAAAGGCAATTGCGGAAAAAACGGATGATGATATCCTCACGAAAGAGATCGCTAACGCGGAAAAGCGATTTGTCGAATTGCAGCGTTCCCAGACAGAGGCCTTGCGCCAGGCTGACGAAGAGCGAACGGCAAAGGAGGCTGCTCAAGCTCGCGCGGAAACTGCGGAGAGAGCGGCGGCCACTGCCACCGAAGAGCTTGGTGAGGAGAGAAAGCGAAATCTATTTCTCGCATCAATTTCCAGCCTCGACACCGATACCATTTTGAACCTTCATCATCAGATTACGATCTACGCGGTCGATATTCAGCAACGTATCGAAAATTTTTTGGTTCGAATTGCCAACCAGCGATCTGTTTCCGCCGCAGAGGTGGTCAACGCCTTGGAAAGCATTGCGTTGTTGAATCGTAAGGTAATGGGGATATCAAAATTCGCTACAAAGGCGAACTTTCGCCTCGAATCTGAGAAGATCACAGCAGATCTTTCCGAATACATTCTGCAGTACATCACGAGCGTGGCGCGTGATTTTCTGCTGGGCCCGCTATCGATCAAGGTAGAGTCTGATGGGAAGGGATTTGTTCAGACGTTTAAGCCCATTGATGTTACGGTCGTAGTGGATAATCTAGTCGCAAACGCAAAAAAGGCGGGTGCTACCCGAATCGTGTTCGACATAACTCATCCAACACGGGATGCTGTGCACGTCAACGTGAGTGACAATGGCAGAGGTTTTCACAAGAAGATTGGCGATCTCTCGCGGGTTTTTGAAAAGGGCTTTACGATGACGGACGGCTCAGGTCTAGGCCTTTACCATGTCCGTCATGTATTGGGGGAGATGAACGGTACCATTGAAATTGAGACGGCAAAAGGTTCCGGAGCTACATTTCTGATACGGATTTCGAAATGAGACTTGATTTCAATGTTTTGTGGGTTGAGGATCAGGTAAACGCCGTCGAATCTCAGCGCGCGCGAATCGATCGTCAACTTCGCAAAGAGGGATTCAAACTTCAAGTGAAATTTGTGGTTTCTGTCGATGAAGCAGTTTCGTGTTTGGCAAGTGATATTTACGGAGATCACGTTGATCTCGTTCTTATGGACTATGACCTCGGTCGTGGGACGCCGGGTGACGAGGGGCTTGTCCAAGTACGATCGCAGTTTGCCTACAAGGACATCGTTTTTTATTCTGCGCGCGCCTCCGACATTTCTACCTTGGTAGCCGAGAAGAATGTACAGGGTGTTTATTGCTCCACCCGTCATGACCTACCCGACACGGTCGAGGGCGTGTTTTTGGCGCTGGTAAAGAAGGTGCTCGATATTGACCATTCCCGTGGCATTGTCATGGGTGCAAGCAGCGATATAGATTACCAAGTGAACGAATGCCTTCGGGAGTTGTTTGACAAAGGCAATGACGTTGCAAAAAAGGCGTCGCTAGAACTCATATCCAGCAGTATGAAGAAGATTCGCACCCGGATCGAAAAGGCGTATCAGAAGATCGCGGGAATTTCGCATATTGCTGAATTATTCGACCATCACCTTGTCTATACAAGCAACGATCGTCTAAATCTGCTTAGGAAGTTGCTTGAGGGAAAGCGTACGTTTACGACGCAGTTGTCGCTTATGAAAAAATATGCGACGAAGACGATTCCAAAACGAAACGATCTCGCCCATTTGCGCGTTCAACGTAGGGGGTTTTCCAGGAAACTCATTAATAGGGCAGGACAGGAATTAACCAGCGAACAGATGAGGCAGCTTCGATTGGATTTTCTTGAACTCCAAGAGATGTTCGACGAGCTTGGCGGTAAGTTGTTGGGGTAGTCCCCTGTAAATGCCTGATGCAGTGGGCGAGGGTCTCGCCGATTGCTTCCGCTACTAAAGGCGGCACCGCGTTAGCGACTTGTGTAAATCGAGGGATTTCTCGGCGTCGCCGGTGTCCCCCAGTAGTGTATTTTCCCTTAAACGAGAACCAGTCAGGGAATCCTTGGAGTCGGGCGTTTTCCCTGACCGTTAAGATGCGCGGCTCACTGTAATGAATCAGGTCGTCCGGCATGCTTGTTATTGTCGGTGAGGCGTTGTCGGGATCCAAAACCCTAATTGCACATTTCCTTAGGCCAAGGCTCGCGCGTATCTCCTTTGAAATTGACACGTTTAGCCTGCCGTCGGCGTGGCACAATTTGATTAGTTTTTTAAACCGATTAGTTATTTCACGCTTATGTCTTGCCAGCCGAGTGTCAGTGATGGGCTTTGTTCTACCCCTGTTCATTAGCCTTTGGTATGATGTAGTTGGGGCGCGGTATGCAATCTCTTCAAAACCATCTGTATCGCTACTTGGGATTTTTCCATTTTTTGACACTTCCAAATCAGAAATCGCCATTCTTGATGTGACTGGAATTGCAGAAATGCCCTTCGCGCGGAGAAACGCTTGGCGTCTTCCCTCGATCAGGGCAAATGGACAGCCTGGCAGAATCTCCTTCACATCTTGTCGGACGCCGATGACAATAAATCGTTGGCGCCTTTGCGGTACTCCAAATGTTGAAACGTCGATCATTTTGGATGACACCACATAATCGTTCGATAATGCGCGTTGAAGCCGGCTCGCGTAGTTGATTTTTTGGCCTGGAGCCCCAGCGTCCTCGAAGTCGGCGGTCATTCCGCGTACATTTTCGATCAGGACCATTCGCGGTCTCAGAATGCCAACGAAGTCTAGGTAGGTCTTAACCAATTGGTTGCGGGGGTCGTTTGGATTTCGCCTACCAGCGCACGAGAATCCTTGGCATGGTGGACCGCCGACCAGGAGATCGACATTTCCGGCAATTTCGTCTAGTCGGCTGCGGTATTGATCCAATACGTACGCAACATTCATCGGTGATTGTGGTAGCCAGCAGGGCCAGGAGAAACGATATGGTGATGCCGGCGAGAGAAGGTTTGCCCGAAGAGTTTCAAAAGCGTTGGAATCCTGTTCGATTGCAAATAGGCCATCCCAACCCGATTGCAGCAGGCCCAGGCTGAGGCCGCCGCATCCAGCAAATATATCAATGAAGGTGGGAGTGGTCTCGCATGATCTTTGCGACTGGCAATGTTTTGAAATTGTCTTCATTCGACCTTCTACCCCATCATATCGTTTTAACGGTGGCGTGTAGCTCCAAGGCATCTATCGTCCATCGCTGTTAATTCGGTGTAGCGGCTCGACTTGATTTTTTCCTAACCACTAGGCGCAAGCGGTGCCGCGGTTAAACGGTGAGAGGGACGAAAAGTGAGAAGGGTATGAAGGGGAAGGGAAACACAGCGCCGAATGGCGATCCGGCGGCTTCTTAATCCGGATTATTCCGCGTCGGCTTCAACCTTCTTCTCCGCGCGCTTGGGCTTGGCATTCACCGCCAACTCCGGGGGCAGCTCGTCGGGGATGTATAAAATGCGGCCGCAACTGGTGCAGAAGACCAGTTCGTCGCGGCTGTGCAGCTTGTTGTAGATATCCGTCACCAAATCCATATTACAGGCGGCGCAGACATACTCCTCGCGGCGTTTGTGTGGCTTGCCCAGGGCGCTGAGAGCCTCGCCCTCCATGCGGTCGGCGAGGCGAACGAAAACTTCGCGGGCTTTGGCGGGGACCGCCTCGGCGGCGGCGTCGCGGGCGGGCTTGAGCGCTTCGACTTCGGCTTGCAGGACTTTTAGCTTGGCGCCGATCTCCGTGCGGAGTTTTTCCAGTTTTTCCTTTTCCGCAGCCAGATTGGCGGCGAGTTCCTTTTGTTCGGCGGCGAGAGTCTCGACCTGCTCCATGACCTTGAGGGCCTGGTCCTCGACTTTGCCCTTCTCGGCTTTTTCGGTGTTGATTTCCAGAAGGAAAGTCTGGTATTCGCGATTGTTCTTGGCGGTCTGCTGCTGCTCGCGCAGGCGTTCGATGTGGGCGTCGCGGGATTTGAGGTCGAGATCAAACTGGGCGGCCTGCGTCTGCTGCTCGCGCAGGCGGGCGGTGAGGGCTTGATGCTGCTCCGTGAGGTCGGAGACTTTACGCTCCTGAACCCGCACGTTGCGGCTGGCATCATCGAGTTTCTCCTGCGCCGCGCGGACCTGCTGGTCAGCCAGGTACAGCTTTACCAGCGATACATTCGTCGGACCCATAGAAGGGCTATTATGCCGGAATGGGCGGGAATGGAAAGGGGGCAATCGCTTGGAGCAATTAGAGTTTGAAAAGTTTGAAGGGTGTGAAGGGTGTGAAGGGTGTGAAAAGGGTGAACGGTGTGAAGAGTTTGAAGGCGATCCGGAATCAGGTTTCGGGGAATTGGGCGCCGGCGTAAATCTCCGCGAGGGGAATTTCGATGCCGAGGCTGCGGAGTTTGGCGCTATCGCTGAGCTCAGATCTTGGCGTGAATAGCCATGATCGTTCTGGCTGTCGCGTATACACTTCCACGCGAGGGGAGGACTGGGAGACGAGGACATATTCTTCCAGGCTGTCGAGAAAAAGATACCGCTCAAACTTCTCGCCGCGGTCGTAAAGTTCGGAGGATGGGGAAAGAACCTCGACGATAAGTTTGGGGTTGGTGACGGTTTCGCGGGCGGGGTCAATCGCCCTGACATGGACCAAGCATTGACCGATCGCGTTGTGGAGGCCAGAGGATTTGTCGTCCGGGACAAGGAAGATCATGTGCGCGCAAAGCTGAGCATGGAACAGAATCAGCCAATGCTTGTCTTTCATGACACGAACGGCAATGACAAGCTTACGATCGCGGATCTGACTGGAGTGGGAACGTGGGGCGGGCCGGCCATCGCGCTGGGGTCAACTAGAACTGGCCCTGCTCTGATTCTTGGCCTCGCAGGCACCGGCTCAGCCATTGGCCTTCGCGACAAACAAGGCGTCACACGCTTAACAGCCTGTGGCAAAAGTCGCGCGGGTCATGCTCGTGTCTTTTGGCCGTGTGCTTCGTTGCTCCTCCTCAGCGTATTTGGCTGCAATACGCTTCGTCGTCGCGTCTCGCTCGCGGCCAAAATCCAC
>Ga0208589_1000337_pt1 | contig 22884 bp, 20 predicted proteins | sample NGESurshal092012_2_FD_184486 | JGI IMG/M metagenome (GOLD analysis project Ga0208589, IMG submission 184486) | Arctic peat soil microbial communities from Barrow, Alaska - NGEE Surface sample F53-2 shallow-092012 (SPAdes) | ecosystem: Environmental > Terrestrial > Soil > Wetlands > Peat ... | reverse complement strand
ACGAAGCGTATTGCAGCCAAATACGCTGAGGAGGAGCAACGAAGCTCGCGGCCAAAAGACGCGAGCATGGCCCGCGCGACTTTTGCCACAGGCTGCTAGCGCGGACCTCGCGGATTAAGTCGAATCCATCCTGACCGGCTTTGCCGGCCGCGGCGCAGACATGGTAATTGCCGGCAACGTCAATAATTTCATCCGCGGCGGCCCCGGCCGCGACAACCTCAGCGTCGGCAACGGAACCGATCCGGTTCTTGGCGGCCTTGGCTCGGACACAATCGCAGCCGGAACCGGCAATGACACGCTCAACGGCGGCCTTGACTCGGACAGCCTTGACTCGGACAGCCTCTCCGGCGGCGGAGGCGATGATATCCTCATCGGCGCCGATGGCAGCGACACCCTCATCCGCAACATCGGCGGCCTCCCCGGTAAGGACACCATTTACACTGGCCTGGGCCTGGACAATGTCGTCGAACCGGGTCCGGATGACGTCGTAAGCCCGGATGGCCGCCATCGCCCGGCGCATTACCACGATTTTCTGGTCGATGCCAAGGCGGCGCTTGAGGCCGGCGTCTGAATCTGAAATTTCAAATCTTAGATTCAGATGCTTAAATCGCCCATTTTCCCAACTCCTCCCTCAAAACAGGGAGGGGTGTGAGGGCTACGCGATGAAAAATCTTCCGTCGCAATATTCCTCTCACCTCAGCGTTATGGGGCCGACGGAGGGTCTGTACGATGAGGGCCTACTGCGGAGCGCAATTTTGTGCAGCGCTTAATCCGCGAGACGCTGGCGACCCATGCCGGCGTCTTTTTTTTCAACGATTTTTATTCCCAACCTCCAATCTTCCCGATATGAAGATTTCCACGCCATGATTGACAAGTCATGCCCGGAGCGTAACCTATGCCCACTCTCGGCCTGTTGTGAGGCCGGTGGCGAAGGATTTGCAACGTGAGCGGTTGTGACGTGGTGCAGGAGCATCGTAAACGCCGGTTAGTCGTCGTGCTTTAGCGACGTTCATAATTGCTGTTCGATGCCCGGACATGTCTAATTCCAGGAAAGGATTGGCTATGCGTCAAGGCGCTTCCTCGGGTGTGGGTCGAATCGGTCTCTTCTTCCTCGCTTCAATTGTTATCGTTGGCTTCGCCCTTTGTTTGGGCCGCAACGTCTTTGCGGACGATGCATCCCCCGATAACAAAATGCTCTCCACCATGTTCGGCCTGAACCACAAGTTCGAAGGCTCCGGAACATGTAAGAGCTGCCACGGCGATCCCGTCGGCGACCCCGGCACTCCTCCCAAGAAAAATTCCGAGCAGTCCATCTGGCTCGCCAGCGACAAGCATCACTCCGCCTTTGATACGCTGAGCAGCGACCGCTCCAAAGACATCGCCACCAAAGGCGGATACGGCGACGCAGCCACCAGCGCCAAGTGCCTGGCCTGCCATGCCGTCAACGCTCCTGCCGCTCTTCAGGCCGGCTCGTTCAAGCCGTCGGAAGGCGTTACCTGCGAAGCCTGCCACGGCGCATCTGAACTCTGGTCCGGAACCGACGGTTCGCCCCACAAGAACAAGGGTTGGGTCGGCAAGCTCCGCGACGCCGACGGCTACGACGCCAAGGCCACCGAGGTCAAGTACGGCCTTAAGGACGTTGTGAATCCTGCCCTTCGCGCTGACAACTGCGCTGCCTGCCATCTTGCGATTGATGCGAAGATGGTGACCGCAGGTCATCCGCAGCCCGCGTTTGAAATCAACGAATACGCCGCCGACGAACCCAAACACTGGGTCGATAAACGCGGCGATCAGTATTACACCCAGCTCTGGGCCGCCGGACAGGTCGTCTGCACCCGCGAGGCAATGGCTGAACTTGGCCGCCGCGTCACGGCGGGTGCTGCCGCCGATCTGATCAAGGCCTCATATGATCAGGCCATGGCTCACGCCACCATGTTCCAAATTCTGGTCACCACCGACGGCGGTGTTGGCGCGGAAGTGAAGGACGATCTGGCGAAGGCGATGACCACGCTGGCCGCGGGTCCTGACAAGGATGCCGCAGCCGCCGTGTCCGGTCTGGCTGACAAAGTCTTCACGGCCGACCTCGCCGCATTCGCTCCCGACGCCACGGCGGCGGGCGCCATCCTCGGCAAAGTCATCGACGGCTCCGACGCCGCCATGAAGAGCTACGGTCGCCGCGGCGCTGAACAGGCCGCCTACGCCTCCCACTGGTTGTATCTTTCCAAGGCATGGGATGCCGACACCAAGAAGGAACTGCCGGATGATTTGAACGCCGCCTTCAAGGGCTTCTTCGACAACCGCGACAAGCCCCTCGGCGACGACGCCGCCAAGTTCGCCGATGCGATCGCCAAGATCAAAGCGAACCCGTGATTCGGGCCGGCAATAAACCCTTTGCAATAAGAAGCCCCCGGATAACTTCCGGGGGCTTTTTCTTTGCTGATATTTGAGCTTCCCGCCCAAGATAAAGGATTGGTGTTTCGCGCCCGGAGTAATGGGGTTTGAAGCTGTCGAACTCGTATTCCTACTTTTCTTCTGAATCTTCTTCCTCATGGAAATTCAAACGATCGGAGGAGAAAGATTAAGATTACGAAGAAAATTGAGAGCAGTAGGGATCGAACGCCGTAAAGAACGGATGTACTCCTACATTGCTTCTCAGTCCTTCGTCCTGAACTTCTCCTTCATTCCCGCGGCGGCCCGATCAAATACAGCTTGTCGCTGGCCACCACAATCGCCCTGCCGTCATCAAGCGGATGAACCGATTGAATGCCTTGCGCCCCAAAGTGGCCGACCAGGCGCGGGCCGGTATTGCCGCGCAGGTCGTACACGCTCACCATGGGGTTGAATACGCCGTTGTACATACTAATCGTATACATCTGTCCATTATTCGACATCGCTGAAAGGCCGCCGAAATGGTTCGGGGCAATGATGCCTTCCAGCAGCGTGGGTCGATAGGTTCCGACAAGGACAAATTTAGCAACGTCATCGTTCACCGCGGTGAGACGGAATTGTCGCGGGGTATTCGCATTGGTACAGAAGTTCCTGCCGTCATTGGGCCACTGCCTGCGCAATGCCGCCGCTTTGAGGCGCTGTTCAGCCGGTAAACCCGGCACTGCTGGAAGGGCCATGGTGAAGTGGTAGGTGTCGAATTCCGAAGTATCGCCTGCCATCGCCCCGCCAAACCCCCGCAGCGGCTCGTTGGATAACATTTGCGGCCGGCGCGCATCGCTGACGTCAAAGAGGGCCACGGTTGAGCCGATTACGTACAATCGATCTTTCCATATGATGGGCACAACGCTGACATTGAAAATCGTGCCGTTGACGTCCGTTTGGTACTCGGCAAGTTTCGTGATTTCCGACGTCGCGCCACTGCGAAGGTCTGTCATCTCGACTCGCCAGTTTGGCTCGTTCACTTGACCATCAGTAATCCAATGCATGGAATAGATCAGGCTTGATTCGCCGGGCGCCATCACCTCCGGCTGCATTCCGTATTCCTCCGGCCGAATGTACGGCCCCTGCCGGACGGCCTGGCCCACCCGCAAGTCTGAACCATCCAATTCAAACGGGATTTCAGCGCGGCCGACCTCCGCGTAATACGGCTGCGTCGCCGGAGGATGAGTGATTTGATTGTCCCGGTCGACGATCCAGCCACTTTGCCCGCTGAGGATTACCGATTGAGTGTCATATTGGTCATTGAAAACCGGCAGCTTCATTTCTGATATCACCGGCAAATTCGCGCCCAATTGAAACGACGCCGTTGCGATGAGAATCAGAAACGTCGCCGAAACCGCGCCGTAAAGCATCCGCCGCCCCGACTCGATCCGCCAGCCACGGCTGATGCTCAGCAGCGACAACCCCAGCGCACCGGCCGCTACCATGGTCATACCCGCGACGTAAATCGCAAACGATTCGACCAGTGTGCCGGTTGGCGTCTGCCAATTGTCCCGATTCAGCATCTGGTCGGAGATCAACATCCAATTCCACCGCTCCAGCGGCGGAATCACCATCGGCAGAAAATACAGCATGAGCATCGCGGCGATGGAGAGCATCGCCGCGTGTCCTGCCCGGCGTACGGTGCAGCCGGCCAGGAACGAAACGCTGTAAAGCGCCGCCCACATAAATGGCAGCGGCAGCCAGGTGAGATTGATCTGCCGGCTGAATGCGTCAGGATTGACGAGCCATTGAACCAGTATTGGAAGCAGACACCCCGCCATCAGCGCCGCAAGCCCCTCGAAATATTTCACCAGCATCCACGGCACAATTGCCACCGGCCGCGACTGCCAGAAATCCGCGAGCCGGTCCCGCAAATCGCGGCAGGTTCCGCCGATGGCGATGAATATCGCCAGCAATCCGCCGAACGCCGTGACCCAAGATGAAGCCCGCATGTCGAAGCTCGCGAATTGGTGAAGCTCCTCAATCCCCTGCACCAACGGCAGGCCGATGAATACGCCCAGGGCAATCCACAGACAAATTCGCGTCTCGTTCCATTCCTTCCAGGCCATCGCAGTGAGCTGTTTCATGGCAGAACCTCCGCTTGCGTCGCCGCCGGCAATCCGACCAGGTAGATTTTTTTTGCCGATAGCACAATCGCGCGTCCGTCGGGAAGCGGATACACACTCTCCAGATAAGGGGCCGCAAAATGCCCCGACAATTGCAGGCCGCCGGCGCCGGTGGTGTACACGTTCATGCACGGATTCAGAGTCGATCCTTGCCAGTACCCCGGCTCAGAAAACGCGAGACCGTCAAACATCGTCAGGCCGGTATTGCGCGGCGATTCCAGAAGCGTCGCCAGCAGCGACTGCTGATAATGGCCTGCCGATTCGAACGTGGCGGCGTTGTCGTCCAGCTTCGTCAGCCGATATTCGTCAAGTTCAGTCGGGCAGAGGTATTCGCCGTCAAATTCCGCGGACAAACCCAGTGCCTTCATCGTCAGTTCCAGCCGCTGCCGCGCGAGAAGGCCGGGAATGGAAGGAAGGCTAAAACTGCGAGCGAAGTCCGGCCGGTCATAGGGTGATCCGGGAAAATACTCCAATGGATTGCTCACCGGTTCATCAGAAATCACGCGCGGGTTGCGCGCATCGCTGATATCCAATGTCGTCAGGTGCGGGCCAAGGATGTAGAGCCGATCTTTCCAGGCGTAAACGGCCGGCGGATTATTAATCACGTCGCCAGGTTTGCCATCACGGTACGGCTCCTGAAACTGCGCAACGGAGGTCACCAGTTGCCGCCTGTTATTGGCCGGCTCAACGACGAACAGATTGCAAGTGGGATGCGGTTCACCCCACCAACGAGGATATCCATCCAGCGAGTAGTAAACGCCCGGCAGGCCCGGCGCTGCGTCCACGGTTCTATGCAGATAACGAGCGGACAATCCCTCCCATGGGTTCAGCCCGCTGAGGTTTCCCGATTCGTGCCGCTGGGGCGTGCCAAACGTGAACTTTAAGCCATCGAGATGAATCGGAATTGATATCTGCGCATCGCTTCGCTGAAACGTTCCATTCACTCTGATCCATTCTTCTTCCACTAAGAGATATCCGTCGCGGCCATCAAAACGAACCTGGTTGTTAATGGAGTTCACTCCCACGGGCAAATCCGCTTCCGCCAGAATCGGCAGATTGGTCCCCACCTGATAGGAAGCGGACAGAAGCAAAATCAGAATCGCCGCCGAAATCGCGCCATACATCAACTTGCGATTGGATTCGATCCGCCAGCCGCGATGAATGGCCGCGAGCGAGAGACCGAGCAAAGCAAGTCCGGCGGCGGTCATGCCGAGGCAGTATTCCCAAAACCAGACATCCCATTTTTCGCCGCCCACTGAGCCGGAGCCGGAAGGCCGCGGCGTCAATGCCATGCCATTCCAGATTTTCAGCGGCGGGATAATCAGAGGCAGGAAATAAACCAGCAGCATCGCCGCCACGGCGAGCATCGCCGCATGCGCCGGCCGGCGCACCAGAGTCCCCGACAGAAACCCCACGCTATATAGCACGAACAGAAGAAATGGCAGTGGATACAGGCCGGTCAACGGGATACTCGCCTGCGGTCCATCGATCCAAAGTTCCAAGAGCAGCGGTAGCCCGCAGGCGAAGAGCACGGTCGCCACGCCGATCAGGTATTTCACCAGCATCCACCGCACCGGCCCAACCGGCCGCGACTGCCAGAAATCAGCGATGCCTTCGCGCAAATCCCGACAGGTCGTTCCGACCGCGACCAGAACGGCAAGAATGCCGCCAAGGACCACGACCCAGGGCGTGCTGGAAATTGTGAAATGGCCATTGAAGCGGAAGACCCATTCCATTGCTTCAATCGCGGGCAGCACGATGAAAACGCCCATCGCGATCCACAGAAAAATGCGGACCTCGCGCCATTCTTTCCAGGCCATCACGGCAAGTTGTTTCATGACGACTTCTCCTCGTCTTCGGTCTTCAACCGGTTGGCGGCGAAGAGCCAGAGCGGCGTGAGGATGACAATCTGAACCATGACAATCACCGCCAGCGCCGGCGGCTGTGGCGGCGGACGGTAAATCGGCATCGCCGGGTTGTTCAGCGACCGGGCGTAGAGCATTTCAAGATAATCCAGCGGCGAAATCGCCGCCGCCATCACCAACGCATTCGACCCTGCGTAAACCATCCCGCCCGTGGCGATGCCCCAGAAGACGAGGATGCCCATCGCCAGCATCCCCGCCCGCGCCTCGCTCGGCAGGCCGATGGTCAGGACCATCATCCAGAAAAACAGCGACGCCGACGTCAGCGCGGCCCGGGCATAGAGGTCGAGCATGTTCGAGCCGGCCATCTCGCGGTTCCACGCGACGGCCACGCTCAATAGCGCCGCGACCACAAACGGCACAATGCACTGCAACAATCCCATGATCGATTTCGATAAGAGAATCCGCCGCGATGAAATCGGCAACGACAGCAACATCCGCAGCGTGCCTTCATTGCGCTCCGCCGGCACCAGCGCCGTGCTCGACAGGATCGGCAGCAGCACCGCGCCGACGATGCAAACCAGCAAAACCATCGACGCATCGGAGATGATCCGCGCACGCAAACCGACAAGCGCGATCGCCCCCAGCACAATGCTGGCAAAGCCCAGCGTCCAGCGCTGCTCTTGCCATTCTTTCCAGATCAGCTTGTGCATGTTTTTCACCATTCTCTGACCCTCTCTCCCGGTACTCTGGGAGACGGCTGGGGTGAGGGTATTTCTTGCAAATGCGATCGAAGACCCTCACCCTAACCCTCTCCCAGAGTACCGGGAGAGGGAACAAGCGGGCCAACGCGATGGCGAACCTCGCCGAGTTTCTTTTGACCGATGACGAAAGCCTCGAAAATCTCGTCCAGATTCAGGTCAATTTCCTCGACATCGCCGCTAGCGCCGCCGGCCGCCAGCGATTTTCGCGCGGCAACAATGTCTTCCACCACCGCCGACACCTGCCGGCCATTGCGATGAATATCCAGCAGGCCGGGCAATTCGCTGAACATTTTCTCCGCATCGATCGGAGCAATCAGGCGTTTGACCGCGGCCCGCAACTCTTCAGTAGCCCCCTGCCGCACCACGCGGCCGTGGTCAAGAATCACCACCGAATCCGCCACCGGCTCAATTTCATAAAGCAGATGCGAACTGAAGAAAACGCTCACGTTTTCGCCCTGTAGATACGTCACCAGATCGCGCAGGAATTCCTTCCGCATGATCGGATCAAGGCCGAGTGTCGGATCGTCGAGAATCACCAGTTCCGGTCGATGGGCCAGGGCGAGCAGCAACGCAACCCGCACGCCCTGGCCCTTGGAAAGATGCCGCACGCGTGTCTTAAGCGGCAGCTCGAAGCGTTCGGTCAGTTGTTTCGCCCATGCGTTATCCCACGTCGGATAAAACGGCGCCATGAACGAAAGCAACTCCCTGACCCTCATCCATCCAAACATCACCGGGTCTTCGGCGACGTACCCAACGCGCTTGCGTATCTCCAGCGCGTGGGTCCGTGGATCAAGCCCCAAGACGCGAACCTGTCCCTCATCCGCCTGTAGCAACCCCAGCAGTGTGCGAATGGTCGTGGTCTTGCCTGCCCCATTGCGACCCAAAAACGCGAATGTCTGCCCCGGCGGCACGCTCAAATCCAAGCCGCGCAAAACCTCCGACTTGCCGAAACTCTTGCGCACGCCGTGCATTTCGATGACCGGCCGCTCTTTCGGCGTGTCGCCGGCCAGGCTGTTCATCAGGTCGCTCCGCTGGTCACTCATGGCTACGTCCCTTCTTCGCGGCGCGCTCGCGCGCCACGCGGTCGAACGATTCATCCAGCAATTTTCGTATTTCGTCAGCTTCCACGCCCAGATCGGCGGCCCGATGAGTCAGTCGGTCAATTTCGCTGATTAGCAATTCCCGCTGCGCTTTCCGCCGCGCCGGCGAGCCGTTCTGACTGACATAGGTTCCATCCCCCTGCCGTCGCTCCAACAGACCTTCAGACGTGAGACGCTCGTAAACGTGAAGAATGGTATTGGGATTAACCGCCAGATCCTTGGCTAGCTGACGAACACTGGGCAGCTTATCCCCCGAAGCCAGCGCCCCGCTGGCGCTGAGGCTGCGGATCTGATCGGCAATCTGCCGCGTGATGGGAACCCCCGACGATGATTCGATGCGAATGAACATGCGAATCCAAATCCTCTAATGACTAGAGAACTATAACACTAGGCTTTTTGATTGTCAAGCGGGCGGATATTGGAAAATCGCAGTTTGAATGTAAGGGGAAGTTGAGTTTTCAGTTTTCAGATTTTAGTTTTCAGCTAAATGCGGGCGTTCTTAGCTGAAAACTGAACATTGAAAACTTCAAACTGATTTTTTTCACCGCGGCGAAGCCGCATACAACTGCCGCTCGTAAAGCTGCTGATATGTCGGACACGTCGCCAGCAATTCATCGTGCTTCCCGTGCCCTACGATCCGGCCGCGCTCCATCACGACGATCACATCCGCGCTATTGATCGTGCTGAACCGATGGGCAATTACAAACGTCGTCTGCTGGCCTTCGTGCATCAGCCCTTCGATCGCCATCTGAATCAAATGCTCGCTTTCGGCGTCCACCTGGCTCGTCGCTTCGTCAAGGATCAAAATCGGCGAATGGCGAAGAATCGCCCGGGCAATACAAAGCCGCTGCTTCTGACCGCCCGATAGCTGGCCGCCCAGCTCGCCGAGAAGCGTGTCGTAACCATTGGGCTTGTCCATGATGAAGTCATGGGCGAATGCCCGTTTCGCCGCCGCTTCGATCTTCTGCCGGAGCTCTTCAACCGCCGGGGTGCGCGTATGCAGCTTGCCCGCCAGAGGATGCCCGTATGCAATATTCTCCGCAATGGTCACCGGAAAAATCACGCTGTCCTGCGTAACCACACTGATCTGCCTCCGCAGCGAGCGGAGCGTGACGCTCTGAATATCCAGCCCGTCGATCGTGATGCGCCCCGATTGCGCGTCGTAGAATTTCGGCAGTAGAGCCAGAAGCGTGGTCTTCCCGCTGCCATTGCGCCCAACAACGGCAACACTCTGTCCCTTCGGCACAGTAAGGTTGACGCCGTTCAGCGCCGGTGTGGAGGAATTCGGATAACTGAACGTTAGGTTTTCAAAGCAAATTTCCCGTTGTAGCGGCCTCAGCTTGGCCAGGTTGTGATCGCGTCGCTTGCCCTGCTCCACCGGCAAGTCCATCGCCTCGAACACTCTCGCCGCAGCCGCATTACAAACCTGAATCGCGTTGCCGACCTTGCTGATGCGGCGCAGACTCTCGGCAATTGTCGCCAGCGAGACCATGACGAAGATGAACTTGTCGCCGTCCAGTTCATGCGTGGTAAGAACCAGATGTGCGCCAAACAACACCACGCATCCCGCGGCGGCCAGCAGCAGCATCTCCATCACCGGCGTATTGAACGCATCAATCCGGCTCATGCGAAGCTGCTGGTAAACCAGCCCGTTCATGATCCGCCCATAACGCCGGCGCTCAAATCGTTCGCTGCTGGAGGCCTTCACGACACGCACGCCGAGCAGGGTCGCCTCAAGCTGGCCGAGCATGGTGGCGGATTCCTGCAACTGCTTGCGGCTGACGCGGTACATCTTGCGGCCGAATTTTCGCACCACCAACGCCATCAGAAAACCGAAAACGAAAATGGACATTGTCAGTTTCCAGCTTGCGATGAAAGCAATGCCCAGCCCGAATAAAACCTTGATCGGTTCCTGAATCGTCTGGCCGATGACCTGCTTGAAGCCATCCGTGAGATTCGACGAATCCTGCACCAGCCGGCTGGTCACGTCGCTCGTCCCCTGCTCTCCAAAATGCAGCATTGGAACGCGCAGAATGTGGTCATAAAGCCGGCGGCGGATGTCATTCACCGCGAGAATGGCGGCTTTGTTGGAAAGATATTCCTGAAAGAAACGCACGACATTGCCGACCAGCGCTAAACCCGCCATGATGCCGAAAATCACCGCAATCGATTCCACCGGATTCACCGGCAGCATCGCCGCGGCCCTCTGCGCCCATACAAAATAAAACGGCACCGGCTCCAGCTTGATCAAATGCGGCGCGTGATCCGGCGAATAAACCGTAAACGAATCATGGGCAGGATCCGCCAGGTCGTGCAACAGCGCCCCCGGCGGTTCATCGGCCGTGATTGTATTTAGAGGCTCGAATCCAGCCGCGGCAAGCGGGCTGTTGGAATCAATGATGTCCGGATACAAGGCCGGTAGCTTCGGATTGTCGTTCAGTTTGATATGCAACCGGTGGTTGACGACCGTCCGATCAACCCAGCCGGAAACCGTATCGCCGTTAATAAGAACCCGAATGATCGGCAGCATCGTCGTCAGCCCGCCGGTCATGGCCAGACCGACAAAAATGGCGCAGATAATCGAAGCCGCCACCATCCGCCGGTATGGCCGGAGGTATTTGAGCGCGCGGAAGAAATTGGCGATGTTCTTCTTATCGCGCCGATACTTCTCGCGCGAGTTCGGGGAAATGAGATTTGCACTATCGCTTGCCAAAGACAATAGAGTATAACCGAATCGAGTGGGGAGGAGAAGAATGATCGGTGTATCGAGGATGTGTGCCAATGGAACGGAGTTTTCAGCTTTCAGCTAAGACCGCCCGCCTTTAGCTGAAAACTGAACACTGAAAACTTCAAACTCTTTGTAATTCTCGAAAGACTAACGAATGCCAACCCAAATCCCCCTATCCAGCCCCGACATCAGCCAGCGGGAAATCGACGCCGTGGTTGAAGTCATGCACACGCCAACGCTCTCGATCGGACCTCGAATCGAGGAATTCGAAGCGTCGATCGCCAAACTCACCAACCGGCGCCATGCCATCGGCGTATCCAGCGGCACCGCCGGCCTGCACTGCGCCATCCTCGCCGCCGGCATCGGCCCCGGCGATGAGGTCATCACCACGCCGTTTTCGTTTGTCGCCAGCGCCAATTGCATTCTGTACGCCGGCGCAAAACCCGTCTTCGCGGACATCAGCTCCAAGAACCTAAATCTGGACGTGCAGAAAGTCGCCGCCGCCATTACTCCCAAGACCCGGGGTATCGTCGCGGTGGAATGCTTCGGCCATCCCGGCGGCATGATCGAACTCGAGCAACTCGCCCGCCGCGCTGAAATCGTTCTGATCGAAGACTGTTGCGAGGGCTTCGGCGGCCACGTCGGCACCGGCCCGCGCGACACCCGCCCCATCGGCTCTTTCGGCAAGGCCGGCATCTTCGGCTTCTATCCCAACAAGCAGATCACCACCGGCGAAGGCGGAATGATCGTCACCGACGACGACGAATTCGCCGCCCTCTGCCGCAGTTACCGCAACCAGGGCCGCGACGGCATGGACTGGCTCGCTCACGCCCGCCTGGGCTACAACTATCGCCTCAGCGAAATCAACGCCGCGATTGGCGTCGCCCAGATGTCGCGCCTCGACGAGATTCTGGAAAACCGCCGCCGCGTCGCGCATGAATACATGCAGCGTCTGATGACCAACAAATACATCATCCTGCCGACGCTGGACGAAGAAACGCACATGAGCTGGTTCGTCTTTGTCGTGCGCCTCAACGATCTGTTCGATCCCGCCGACCGCGACCTGGTCATGCTCGATCTGCGGGCCGAAGACATCGGCTGCAATAATTATTTCCCGCCGATCCATTTGCAGCCGTACATGGTGAAACAGTTCGGCTTCAAGAGCGGCGACTTTCCCGTGACCGAATACATCGGCGGCCGCACGCTGGCGCTGCCGTTTTTCAGCCGGATGACCGAAACGCAGATTGAACAGGTCTGTCAGACGTTTGAGCGGGTGCTGGAGAAGCGGTTGCTGGCGAAGAAGGGGAGATTTTAGACGAATGCGCGAGCTGAGAGCGATCCCGATGCTCGCTTTCGTCCCTTGCTGTTTTGCGTCCCTTACGAAGGGTTTGATTGCCAATCGAGCTTTTCAACGACGAAATTCTGGGGCAGTGGGTACCGAATCAGCGCCGTGCGCAGAAACGCCGGCGTATTATCCGCAACAATGAGTTCATCCCACCAATCGCCTGTTTTTGGCTGGCGATTCCATTCCTGCCGAAATCGCCTTGGAAGAGAAATTTGGCCCTTTCCGATAATCTTGTTCCACGCAATATCATCGACGACGCAAAGTACATCATCGTCCGGAACATCTAAACACCAAAGCAACTTACGAATGCCAGTACGTGGGATGTGCTGATTGACGGTGTAGCACCAAACTATTTGCCCGTCGAGCTCGCCGATTTTGGACCACAATTTGTGATAGGCGTGCTTGATCGTCATATCGTTCGGATAATGGGGCGACAATGAATGACTAATCCGGCCACGCGTCGGCGAGAAGGCCGGATCATGCAAACTCCACAATTTCATCAGAACTCCGCGCCGCAGCGGTCACGCACATTTGGGCAGAATGATCTTGACATCCGCGCCCTTAAATCGTGCGATGATCTCCATCTTTCCGCCAAGTGAGGTAATAATCTTGCGGAGAGTATCAATACGCATATCCGCCTGACGTTCTAATCGTGAGAGATTCGATGTGACGATCCCAGTCTTCTTTGCAACTTGCGCCTGAGTAATCTTCAGTGACTCGCGCAACTCACGAAGAAGCATCTCACGCCGCAGTTCCTGGTAGCGAGCCTCCGCCTTTTTCTTCACGGCGGGAGGCAGACGATCTAGAACGTCTTCGAAAGGAATGGTTTTCATGGCATCACCTCGACTGAAGATATTCGGAAAACAAACTGTCGGCCTTGGCGATCAACCGCTTATAAAACCGCTTTTGATTCACGCCGCGTTTGTCGCCCGCGACAAGGACCACTGCCTGACGCTTCGGATCGAACGCGAACGCGATTCGAATCTCTGCCTCACTGGTTTTGACTCGAAGTTCCTTCATGTTGGCGAACGTCGAACCTTTCAGCGTATCGGCGTGAGATCTTGCGAGCCGGTGTCCATGTTCACGCAACAATAAAATAACGGATGCAACCTCCGCCATCACCTCAACGGACTGCGCATTTAGCCAATCGGCGAAGACTGTCGTGGTGACAACATTGAACATGCACCACGATGTTATCATTTATGATAACTAAAATCAATCCGGATCCCGGTTCTTCCCTTACCCGCCCATTCTTCTACAATGCTCTCCGGCCACAATTCCCAACGAGGAGCTCTAACATGTCGATGAAACGATTTGCCGCAAGCTGCCTGATCAGTCTCGCTACTTTGTCCTTAACCGCTCATTCCGCCTTCGCCCAGATGGGCCGCCGCCTCCCCCCGGAAAAGAAAATCGTCCCCGACCCCGTCACCGGCGTTCCCCTCACCTTCCTCACCACCGACCCCGCCAGCGACGCCAAGATTTACCAGACCCATCAGCAATGGACGGCTGACGGCAAATGGCTCATCTTCCGCGGCAACCGTCCGGGCAGTCTCGGCGAAGCGATGGCCGTCAACGAAGAAACCGGCGACATCGTTCAGGCCACCCAAGGCGGCTTCACCGGCATGCTCTGCAACGCGCATCACTCCAACAGGCTCTACATCATGCGCGGCGGCGGCGGTGGCCGACGGGGCGGCGGCGCAGCCGGCCCGCAGCAGATCGTCGAGATAAATATGGACTCGCTCCTCGCCGACAGCCTGGCCGGCACGGTAAAACCAGCCGCCAATTACGAGCGCGTCTGCGGCATCGTACCGGCGGGCTTGCGATCCGGCGGCAACATGGGCCTCGATGCGAACGACGACTTCATGTACTTCAGCGTCACCGGCCCCGACACCGCACAACTCTCCAAAGGCATGACGCTTCAGGACGCCTTCGGCCCGCGCGGCATGGGCGCCGGACCCAGCGGCCTGCGCAGCATGAACCTCAAGACCGGCGAAGTAAAACTCATCTGCGATGTCGGCTTCCAGATCGGCCACGTTCAAACCAATCCCGTCGCCCCCGGCGAGATCATCTTCTGCTGGGAAACCGGCGGCAAAGCGCCGCAACGAACCTGGTTCGTCAACGCCGACGGGACAGGCCTGCGTCCGCTCTACCCCGAAGCCGAATATGACTGGATCACCCACGAAGCCGCTTTCGACAAGGACGAAGTCGCCATCGCCATCCTCGCTCACCGCAAACCCGGCACCAAAGATGTCTGGGGAGATTCCAGCACCGGCGAGCATCCCAGCGGCGTCGGCATCGTCAATCTCCGCACCCGCGAAATGCGCATCGTCGGCCAGGTTCCCATCGGCAACATCGGCCATTCCATCTGGCACGTCGCCGGCTCCCTCGACGGCCGCTGGGCCGCCGCCGATGATTTCCAATACCGCCTCTGGCTCATCGACCGCCACAATGGCGAGATGATCATGCTCGCCGACCTCGGCCACAAAACAACCGCCGCCGATCATATTCATCCCACTTTCAGCCTCGACAGCACCCGCATCGAGATTCAAACCGCCATGATCGCCCCCGACGGCCGGGCGCTGGATATCTGCGTGGTGCCGATCCCCAAGAGCTGGCTGGCCCGGACGTATCCGGTGAAGGTGCCGGAGTAACCGACGACAAGATTCGGTCCACGCGATCCCCCTCTTACCCCCTCTCCCTGTACCCAGGGGGAGGGCTGGGGTGGGGGTTCTTCGCCATGGGCCGTTTGAGCGCAACGCCCAGTATCAATGGGTGTGCCCAAGATTTCGGGACGAGTTCAAATCCTAATCAGTGAAGAACTTAAGCGCGAAGACGCAAAGGACGCGAAGAATAAGGAAGTGGATCCACGAATGGACACGAATTTGCACGAATAAGAAGGAAGGTCATTGAAAGATTTAACCGCGTATAGTACGGATGACGCGGAGGGAGTAGATATAGTTTCAATTCTTCTCCAATCTGCGTTATCCGCGCCATCTGCGGTTAACATTCCTCAATTCATGTTCAACTTCGTGGAATCCAATCTTATTCGTGTGAATTCTTATCCATTCGTGGATCGACCTCTTTGATTTCTTCACGATCTTCGCAGTGCTCCCGGATTTTTGGGCACACCCGTATCAATCCATATCAACAAAATCATTGACCAGAAGCCTGACCTGCGTTACGTTACGCGTAACGGCTAACAATGATACGGTCGATTCGTCACAAAGGCTTGAAACGTCTGCACGACGACGATGATCCGCGCGGCGTCATTCCGGAGCACGCACAAAAGTTGCGCGATATCCTCGCGAGGCTGGATGCCGCCAGCGACGTTGCGGACATGGATATTCCCGGCTTTCGACTGCATCCGCTCAAGGGAGAATTGAAGGGTTGTTGGACAGTGACGGTTCGCGCCAATTGGCGAGTTATCTTTCGTTTTGTCGACGCCGATGTGCTGGATGTTGATTATGTCGATTACCACTAAGACGCTCATTTTTTTTGGAGCCTGAGCCATGCCTATGAAGAATCCCCCCCATCCTGGTGGTTTTGTATTGCGGCAGTGCATTGAGCCGTTGGGATTGAGCATCACCGGCGCCGCGGCAGCGCTGGGTGTGACGCGCACCACGCTGTCGGAGCTGGTCAACGGGAAACGCGGAATTTCGCCCGAAATGGCCGTACGACTCTCCAAGGTCTTCGGCGGCAGTCCCGCAAGCTGGCTGACCCAACAGGTTCACTACGATCTGGCGCACGTCCGTGCCGACCGGATCAAATTACGGCGGCTCCAGGTGGCTTAGTCCCGGCAGACCGCACGACCTTTTGCATTGCACTTGGCGGGAACACCTTCGGTTTGAATGTCGAAATTGAATTGTTGAAATAATTACCGCCTGTCCGCGACTATCCAGAAGGTATAATGCCGCAAGGCATTGAAGCCCGAAGGAGTGCTTGCCATGCTGAACATGCTTTGCGAAATTGTCTGGGACCAGAATACCATCGCGGTTGTGGGAGTCTTTTCGATTCCCATCATCGGAATTATCGCCGGCTGCTGGGTGGCGGTGGAAAAATCCCGCTCCGAGCACGACCTCAAGCGCCGGATGGTGGAACGCGGCATGTCCGTCGAGGAAATCGAACGGGTGATGGCCGCCAGGGACGAGCACAAGTGATGGCTCTATTTGCCGGCGCGTATTGATGATCGCCATTACACGAGACGTCAGCCCTGCGATTACATCCTGCGAATTGACCCACCTTGCGCGCCATTCGATTGATCTGGATCGCGCGATTCAGCAACACGCCGCATACGAAAACGCCGTCCGATCGTTAGGCGTGGAAATCCGCCGCGCCTCCCCTGCCCCGGAATTGCCGGATTCGGTATTCGTCGAAGATACAGCCATCGTGCTCGATGAAGTGGCGATCATTACCCGCCCCGGCGCCGAATCGCGCCGGCCGGAAGCGGCAGCCGTCGCTGAAGTTCTCGCCGAATTCCGCCCGCTCCTTCATCTTGTATCTCCCGCCACGCTCGACGGCGGCGATGTGCTCCGCGTCGGTCGAACGCTATACGTCGGCCGTTCATCGCGAACTAATCACGAGGCCATCGCCGCATTGCGGCAACTTCTCAAGCCGTTTGATTACCGGATCGTGCCAGTCCAAGTCAGCGGGTGCCTTCACCTGAAAAGCGCCGCCACACAGATCGGCGAGCGGCTTCTGCTCGTCAATCCACATTGGCTCGCAGCCAGTGATTTTGCGGGCATTGAGCGGATTGAGATTGATGAATCGGAGCCACATGCGGCCAATGCTCTCCGCATTGGAGACACGCTGATTTATCCGGCTCATTTTCCGCGCACCCTCGAACAATTGGATTATCGCGGCCTGCAAATCGCCACGGTTGAATGCGACGAACTCGCCAAAGCCGAGGGGGCGGTGACGTGCTGTTGTGTTTTGGTCGATTAAGCTCCGAAATCAAGCGTTCCCGCGCTGCGTCGCAACATCTCCGCGAAAGCCGACGGATAGCCATCCGGCGGATATTTCCCTGTTTGATTCTCGGGCTTCAGCCATTGTACACTGGGCACCGTCGGCACTGCCCACCTTTATGTCCAAAGGTGGGCGGTACCAAGGCAATCGCATGTTTCCTCTTCCCCCTCTCCCGGTACTCTGAGAGAGGGTTGGAGTGAGGGTCTTTCGTATCCTTAACGGAACATGCGATTGCCCTGCGGGCGGTGCCCGACCTACGCACGAGAAACCAATTGGCCCGATGATCGTTATGTCGCCGCTATTTCGATCAAAGATGACTTGGTGTTGCAAACCAGAGAGGGTGGCCATTGCGATGAGCCTTTTGGCCATCATCACCGAAGTCTTTACGGTCTCCCCCTGGTGCCCAAATTTTTTCGACCCCGGAGATTACATCACCTTCTTTGCATTTTGTCTGAACGCGATCGCTTTTGTGATCGCTATATGCGGTGGAGTATATTGTCTCGCTATTGGCAAACGGTTGAATTTACTATTGATAGTGGCTCTCTCGCTCGCGTTTGGTGGAGGTATGCTTATCGGCGCCTTTTTCAAGGCCAGCTGACTATTACCAATCCTCTAGTAAATTCCTCACTGCCCAGCCGCCGGCGTTCCCGTAAACCTCGCGTTCTCATCCAACTCCAGCCGCAGGTAGTCATACACCACGCCGCTCGTCACTTCCCCGGCCGGCACCGTCAGCGTCATCTCATTCTCACCGGCTCTCATCAGCGATGCATCAAACTTCTGCGTGTACTCATACCACACGCTCTTATCCGTGTTATACCGCAGCGCATTAGTCGAAACCGGCCGAATCGTCCCCACTTCACGCCCATTAACGCCAATCGCCAAACCTCCATTGCCATCGGCTCCGGCCAGCGACACGCGCAGCGCCGCCACGCCGGTAGACGCCTTGTCCATGTTGAACTTGATCGTCCAAGTCGTCGCGCGACCGCGGCCGTAAACACGCCACGGCCCGGTCGTATCCGTTTGCGGATACTGCGTGAGCGACTCCGCTTTCACCCAGCCAAACCGCTGATTGGCCGGGTCTTTGGCTTCCGGGTTGATCCATGCCATCGAAGTGGCGTGGGGGACTTCCTCGAAGAACCAATCTTTGCGATAGTCGCTCTTGCCGATGGTGTAGGTCAGATCATTGGGGAACAGCAGCGAATAGCGGAGCGGCCAGCCCCAGAGCCAGTAGTCCTTGCCGTCGCCCTTGAAGAATTTGCCGCCAGTGCGGTCGGGGTAGCCGATTTCCCAGATTTGCTTGCCGTCGCGGACGGGCTTCCAATCGAGCTTGCCGAGGTCGAGATTTTCGCCGGCTTTCACGGTGATATTCGTCTGGGCGAATTCGCCAAGCACGCCGTCGGCGAAGGCGTGCAGCGTATAGGTGCCGGGGCGGACATTAGTGATGGTAAACTTGCCGTCTTCCGAGCCGTCATTCCAGAACTGATAAAACTTGGCGTCGTGTTTCCAGTCGACATCGGCGGCCAATCCAAAGCCGCCCCCAAAACCACCACGTCCTCCGGCGAATCCGCCCGGCTGAGTCGCGGGACCGCGCCCGCCAAAGCCGCGGCCGCCTCCCAAACCGCGGCCACCACCACCGGCGAGTCCGGGTTGCGTCGCCGCCCCACCGCGACCGCCGCGCGCTGCCCCACCGCGCCCCGCGCCACCGCGTCCGCCGCCGTTTCCACGCGGATAGTCGGGATGAGCCAGGCCAATCGTCAGATGCGGCATTTTCGTCGTCGCCGCCTGCGGATCATCGAGCACGATCTGCCCAGTCACATTCCCGCGTTGATCCGTATGCGGATAATCCACGCCATTCACCCAGTCATACGGCCACTTCGAACGCTCAACCTTGGCCTGCCGCAGCGCATCCTGCCACAGCGCCGTGGAGTTGTGCGTCCATGCCGGTGGCACGGTCGGATTTCCCTCGGTGGCCTTAAGCGTATCCAGATCAGCCTGCGACGCGATTTCCGGGCTGGCCAGCGTGTTGCAATAAACAAAAATCGGCCCGATCACCTTGCTCCATTCTTCGCCCGCGTTGATGTTGCAACTCGCTCCGCCGCCGTAATGCGTGCCGCGCCAGTAATCGAGAATGCACGACCCCATGTGGCAGAGCAATTCCTGCTTGGATGCGCCACCGCTGAGATATTCGGTCGTGGGGTTGATGAAATAAAGGCCGACGTGATTCTTCGTACTCGACCAGCCAAACGCGGGGCATTTGTATTGAATCGCGGTGTAGCTGTATTTATGTTCGACGGAATTTTTGTAAACGCCCTGATCGAGAATTCGCTGCTCCTTGGCGTGAACGACAACGCCGGTCGCTTCATCGCGGCCGGAACACATGAGCATGTTTCGGTCTGCATCGACCGAGAGCCAGTCAAAAGTCGGCGTGAGCTTCGTCACATAGCGGCTCTCGCCAATTCCCATTGCGCCGTAGGCGGCCGGGTGCGAGAAAATCGCATAAGCGTAAATACCGCTCTCCCCGCGGCCGAGGGCGTAACGAACTTCGATATCGCAATAGGTTCCGCCGCCGGGCGCGGAGGGCGTGAGTTCGACAGTGCCGTTGGTTTTGCCCTTGATCGAGACTTCAGCGCGATCGCCGGCGTTGGACGCCGGATCAATCGTGACGGCATCTGAATGAACCGGGGCGAGTTCAGGCGTTTCCTCCCAATAGCCGCCGTCAACCGGCCCGCCGCGGCCGTTCATGGTTTCTATGCCGTGATAGGCAAGCGAAGTCATGTTCCCGTTGCGCTTGTTGATGGTGGCTTTGACGATGCCATTATCGAGGATGAAGAAGTTGCCGTTGTCGGTGACGGTGACGGCCGCCTTAACATCGGGCTTGGCAATCGCCGGCAGCGGCGGCCCGTTGTAAGCAGAGGCGTCGGAGGATTGGGCGCCGAGGTCGGAACACCCGCTGAGAAACCCCGCCAAAATCATCGCCGCTGAAAACGCCGCCAGGCTGAAAAATCGTGTCATGTCGTCTGCTCCGAGAATTGCGATATACGCTGATCCTTTGTACTGGGGCGGAGAAAGTTCGTTGTGGGGGATGAAACGGCTTCACGCTCGATGAGGACATCTCGCCGGTCGTCTGCATCCAACGCCAAGCCTGTCCTTCATGGACCTGGAATCGCTTGTAATTCTGTCGCGCCCACCTGACCAGCCGCCGATTCAGATCGCGGAAGGTTAACAGCCTGTGGCAAAAGTCCCGCGCGGCCAGGCGAAGTGGGTTTTCGCCGCGGGCGAGACGCGACGACGATGCGTATTGCAGCCAACTACGCTGAGGAGGAGCAACGAAGCTCCCGGCCAAAAGATACAGGCATCGCCCGCGAGACTTTTGCCACAGGCTGTGAAGTGGAGTGCGATCGGATAGTACCGGTTATCGCAGGCGAGCTTCCACCCCAGCCTTCGCCTTCGATAGGCTCAGGACAGACCCCCGGGCCTACCAGGGCAGCGGGAATTAATGGATCCACGTCAGGGCGTTTCGACAGAAAGAAGCACCGAGTCGTTCATGTCCTTCGGAGAATTTACAATGTCGGCGGCGGTGGCGCTTGGACCGCCGGAGCCGCGGCAGTAGATGTTGTCGTGGTTGAGGCCGGCAAGGCAGTCGTGTTGGAATTCGACATGCCCATCGGCATAGAGCACGTTCTGGCCGTCGCGGCCGTGGTTTCTGCTGTTGGCGAGGCGGAGTTGGGTTTCAGAGGACGAAGTATTAATGGTCAGGATAGAGATGCCGCCGCTGAGGCCGGGATTGAGATCGGCGGCAATCGCGAAGCCGGCGTCAATATGAATGTTTATATCGAAGCCGGCGCTGGCGGCGGCGTTGTCGGGGTAGGGATTGGCGTAGCTGTACGTGAGGTTTCGTTTGATGTTGGTGAAATTGCTACGATTCTGTGGGGCGAGGCCGTTGTAGGAGCCGTAGTTGTCGTCCGTGCCATTGGACGAGGGACAGTTAAATACATAAGAGGGACAATCGCCGGTTCTCATCAGCAGGAACAATGCCGCAGGAATATTGTTGGCCGGGACTTTGGAATCACCGCTGAATGGATTGGCGGAGTCAAAGCCGGCGTTGGTCAAATTCGGAATGAGGCGGTCGGCCGGCTCGTATTTGGTGCGGGGATATTCGCCGTGATTAACGTTGGCGTAGAGGTTGCACGCCAGGCCGAGTTGTTTGAGACGGCTGGCGCACATGACGCAGTTGTGGGTTTCCCAGGCGCGTGAAAAAGTCGGAAGCACGAGGGGAGCCAGAATAATCAGTACCAAAATGACGGTGATCAATTCAATGGCAGTGAAGCCACGACGGCGCGGTGAAAAATCAATACCTCGTTTGTTGTCCATAAGAAACCCGATGGACCGCCTGACCTTTGCAATTAGACGATACGCATTCGGGCGATCAGCAGGCAAACCCATATTATTCGATGCCGCGGATCTGGCCGCTGAGCTCGGAGAGGAAGGCGCGGACGACGGGGTCTTGTTCCACTTCGGCCTGGAGTTCGGGGGAGATGCGGGAACTCGAAGGCCGCTCGGCAGCGGGAGGCGGGGATGATGAGCGGGCGCTTTCAACTTCCGCGCGAACGGGCATGGGGCTGAGTCGTGGCCGCTCGGAAGAAAGACCCTCACGCCTGCCCTCTCCCAGATTACCGGGAGAGGGGGAAAGAGGTTGCGATCTCATCTTGGGAGGCGCTTCCGTCAAGACGGCAACGGATTCGTCGACTGGCGCGGGCGTAAAGCGGCGCGGCGTCATTTCGGGCGCTGGCCGCATCGGAGGGGCGATATCGGCGCTCATCCGGCTGGGAATCGTCACTTCAACGGGCTTTTTTTTTTGCGCGTCGGAGGAGGCTGCGCCCGCACCACCACCGCCAGCGCCGCCGCGACTACCCGGCGATTGCAAACGATCCAATAACTCCCCTACCGATGCGAATTGTTCGGCCAACGCGAGCCGAACCAATGTCGCATCGAGGAGGGCGCGGCCGCCGTGGCCCTGGCGGAGTTGGCGGCGAAGTTCTTCGAGGATCACGATGTCCTGCGTCAGCGCGACCGCATCGAACGATTCGGATTGCTTTTTTAATTCAGCGGTGCTCACGGCGGTCGCTTCCACGAGGCCGCTGGCGTCGCCGCAGGTTTTGAGGATCAGCAGATTCCGCAAATGCTCGCTCATGGCGGAAAGCAGTGAATCGCTGGACATGCCGGCGGCCAGCATCGTGGCAGTTTGGCCGAGCGCTTTGGCAACATCACCCTGGCCGATGGATTGGGCGAGGTCGTAAATTTCCTGGGATTTGGGCAGGCCCATGAGGCGCTCGACGATTTCAACGGTAAGTTTGCTCTCGCCGCTGCTGAGGAGTCGTTCGAGCAGGCTGAGGGCATCGCGCATGCTGCCGGCGGCGCTCTTGGCGACTAAGAGGAGCGATTCTTCATCGGCGGCGGTCTTTTCCTGTTTGCAGATTTTCTTCAGATGCGCGGCGATCTGCGCGGTGGAGATATTGCGGAAATCATAACGCTGGCAGCGTGAGAGAATCGTGGCCAGCACCTTTTCC
>Ga0208589_1000336_pt1 | contig 22904 bp, 21 predicted proteins | sample NGESurshal092012_2_FD_184486 | JGI IMG/M metagenome (GOLD analysis project Ga0208589, IMG submission 184486) | Arctic peat soil microbial communities from Barrow, Alaska - NGEE Surface sample F53-2 shallow-092012 (SPAdes) | ecosystem: Environmental > Terrestrial > Soil > Wetlands > Peat ... | reverse complement strand
GTTGGAGTCTTCAAAGGGGAAGGCGTTCGCATCGTAGATGTCCTGGCTGTACGCATTCAGCGCATCGGTACGGGTGTGAGTGTCGGACTGCACGCCCGCGATCAGGAACCCTAAGGTATTGTCGAGCATCGTGTTCGAGGCGAATGCAGAGACCTTGTAACCATGCAGCGTGGTCATCTGGTTGTAATTGCCCTCGGCATGCGCGCCGCCATGGAACCCCATGTTGTCGAACGGACTCGCGGTGCGCAGGTTCACCGTACCGCCGATGCTGCCCTCCATCGCCGAAGCTTCCGACGACTTGAGCACGTCGGCGCCCGAGATCACTTCCGAGGGCAACACGTCGAATGCCAGATCGCGCGCATCATCGTCGGTGGCGACAAGGACGAGTGAGCAAGTGCATCGATACCGCCATCCGCATTGAAGGCCCGTCACCCATCCGTTGATGACAGCCATCCGTGGCCTGCCCAATGGAACCTGGTGGCTTCGATGCCGATGTGATCAGTGCGGGCTCTTGCCGCCTTGGGCGGGAATGAATTGCGTATCCACCGCTTCGGCAAGTTGATCCGGTGGCAGCAGGCCCTGGGCGATGATGAAGTCGTTGAACCGCTTCAGGTTGAACTTGTCGCCCAGCGCAATCTGGGTGTGCGCGCGCAGCTCCAGCAGCTTCGCGTAACCGTAGAAATACGCGGTGGCCTGGCCCGGCGAGCGGAAGGTGAAGCGGTCGAGTTCCTCGCGGGCGAACGCCTCCGACAGACCGACATCGTTGACCAGGATATCGTGCGCGCGATCGCGCGTGATCAGGCCCAGGTTCAGCATCGGATCGAGGAACGCGCGCGCCGCGCGCAGCAGGCGCAGTTGCAACGCGATCATCTGCCCGCCTGGTGGCTCGTACGGCATCATCATGAATTCCGAGTACAGCGCCCAGCCTTCGACATTGACGCTGTTGAAGGCGAACAGCGAGCGCGCCAGCGATACGCCATGCTCGACCATCGCCGAGAACTGCAGCTCGTGCCCCGGGCGACCCTCATGCGCGGTCAGCGTCCACGCACAGGCCTTGCAGGTGAAATCGTCGTAGGCCTCGTTCTTGCCGTTACCATTGGGCGGATTGCCGAGCGGCAGCACAAAGGTGCCGCGCTCGCCATGGTTGTTGATCAACGGCGGCGGGTCCATGTGCGGTGCGGGCTCCGCGGCGCTCTCGGCTTCCGAGGCAACGCGCATGATCATCTGCCGGTTGGGCAGCGAGACAATATTCTGCTTGCGAATGATGTCCTCGATCTTGCCGATGATGTCGTGGTAGTAAGGTTCGATCGAATTGCGATCGAGTTGCTGCTTCTTCAGGTCCTTGATCACGTCGCGATAGTCGGTAGCGCTGAAGCCTTCCGCCCTGGCCACGTCCGGCGCCATCATCTGCATCTGCGCCTGGGTTTCCATGTATTCCAGTTCCGCCTTCCTGATCAGTTCCTGCGGACTGATGTCGAGGCCGACCCGCTTGAGGTTGTTGGCGTATATCTCCGGCGGCAGGCGGAAATCGTTGCGCGCATGCGGCAACACGGTCGACTTGACCCAGGCGTCGTAGTCGTTCAACTGTTTCTGCATGGCGTCCAGTGCCGGAGCGGCGCCATCGATCTTGTATTTGGCGTACAGCTTGCGGATGCCGTCCACGTAGCGCGCGGTGTTGGCCATGTTCTGCTCGACCTCGACCTTGTACGGGCCGATCAGCTTCGGGTTGTCGAGCTTCGCCTGGAACAGCGCCTGCGCTTCCTGCGTGACCGGCGTACAGCCGGCGGTCATGCCGACGTAGCACTGCAAGCGCTTGAGCGCGGACGGCCGGCGGCCGGCGGCGACCTGATCCTGCAGCAGCGTGAACTCGCCCTGGAAGACAATCTGGCCGACGTCGGTGTACGGCAGCATGTACTGCTCATCGAGCCTGCTTTCCTCGATGTTGCGATCGGCCGCCTTGATCATGATCCGCAGATCCTGGCGCACATCCGGATCGGTTTCCGCGGCCAGTTTCTTCTGCAACGTATCGCGCGCCGCGGTCATCGCGGCACGCGAGCGCTCCTCCACGCCCGGCTTCAGGTCGATGGCTTTGTCGTCGTAGCCCGGAAAGCCGAACTGCGAGGCGAACTCGGGATTGAAGTCGGCCAGCACTTTTAGCAACGGCTGGGCGTCCGCGTTGCTTTTCGCCACCCACGCCGGCGCGGCGGCTGCGGGAGATGGCTCGGTGGCAGGCGCGGCCGCCTGCGCCGTAACGGCGCAACCCAGCGTCAACGCAAAACCCGTGATCATTCGCTTGAACATGGCATGTCTCCCCGGTGAATGGCCGAGCGTAGACCGTGCTGCGTGCTATCGGATATGCCGAAGGTCATGTCGGACAAAATCGCCCGATCGCTGCACAAGCGCCGCACGCGATGTCGGAACCCGGTATGGGCAGCGATGGTGGGAAGTGGCTCTGCCCCGCTTTGATCGGCTCAAGTAGCCCCCAAGAGATAGCAGGGGCGCTCCAGCCATACGGGAGCGCCACCTGACATCATCATTGTTACGTGCTTGTCGCAGTCGCAGCTTCGTCGATCAGCGCGGACACTTCGCTCGGCATGGATGCCAATGAGGCATGGCTGGCCTTGAGTGTGATGATCTTCCTGGCCTTGAGCCGATCGGACATCCATTTCTCGTTCTCCGGCGCGATCATCCGGTCCTCGCTGGATATCTGGTACCAGCACGGCTTGTGCTTCCAGGCCGGCTCGCTGATCTCGTTGCCGAAGGTGCTGGCCAGCGGCGCCTTCTGGGTTACCGCCATGACCAGGGCTTCATCGGCGCTGAGGTCCTGGCAGAAGCTTTCATGGAACTTGTCCTGCTTGACCCAGAGATAACCATCGTCGTCCGGTGCGAGATTCGGGAAAGCCAGCGGGGGATGCTTCGCACTGATGCCGCCCGGACTTTCGCCGGCATCGGGCGCAAACGCGGCAATATAGACCAGCCCCACCACATTGGGCTGATTGCCAGCCTCGGTGATCACCGCACCACCGTAGGAGTGGCCGACCAGCAGCACCGGCCCCTTCCGGGCCGCAATCATCTTGCGCGTACGCTCCGCATCATCGGCCAGTGAGGTCAACGGATTCTCGACCGCGTACAAGTCGCGATACCCCTTGCGGGTCAGCTCGACGATGACCTTGCTCCAGTGTGCAGATCCGCCCCAGAAACCGTGAACGAGAATGATGGCTGGCTTGTTCGACATGGCATGACCCTCTGGTTAGACCACAAAGGCTCGTTGCTGATGGACGATGAACCGGCATCAGTGTCCGGGCAGACCCTGTCGCAGTGCCTGACAGGCACAGGCAGAAGCGGAACCATAGGCTCAGTGCGGTTTGGCCGGCGTGAATGCGGGCTGCGCGGGGCGAGCGAGCGAATCCGGAACCGCAAGCGGTGGTTGCATTGACACATCCCCGCTGCGCTATGCTCGCAAAAGCTTTCGGGGGAAGGGATGCCCATGCAACGCTGACTTATTGCCGCTGCAGGTTGTAGCGAAACGCCAGTGTAAAGAGGACGAATGGGTAGTTCTGCGTCTATGCTTGCTGGTAGAAGCTCATTTTGTTGAGTCATCTGGAATCATAAATGATCGTAACTCATCTCAAATTAAAGAATTGGCGCAATTTCCGTGAGGTAGATGTGCCCCTTCATGAGAGAGTCTATCTCTTAGGTGCCAATGCTTCTGGCAAATCTAATCTTTTAGATGTATTTCGCTTCTTACGCGACGTTAGCAAGTTACAAGGTGGCGGCTTACAAAAAGCTATTGTCGATCGCGGGGGCATTCATAAGCTTCGTTGTTTGCATGCAAGAAGAGACCCAGAGGTCAGAATAGAGATTGAAGTTGCTGAAAACTCAGACGATGACGTTCCCGCATGGCGCTACGTGCTCGGATTTAAGCCAGAAGGTAAGGGTGCACAGCGAACCTTGATATCGGTAGAACAAGTTTTTTATGGTCAAGAGAAACTTCTTGACCGGCCAACGAAAGAGGACAAAAAAGATGTGATGCGTCTTACTCAGACCGCTCTTGAGCAAATTCAAGTCAATGCTGAATTTCGTGAGCTTGCTACATTTCTTGGACAGACAACATATCTTCATATTGTGCCTCAACTTTTGAAATATGCGGATCAAATAGGTGGAAAACTCCTTGAGGACGACCCATTTGGGCAGGGATTTCTTGAACGGGTAGCAAAAGCGCAGCCGCGAACTCGTGATTCAAGATTAAGGAAGATAGGTAAAGCCCTTGCGTTAGCGGTTCCGCAATTTAAAGAACTTCGATTTTTGCCTGACTCTGTAAATGGTCGGCCTCATTTGGAGGCTTTGTATTCTCATTATCGACCAAATGCAGGTTGGCAGCGCGAAGACCAGTTTTCTGATGGCACGCTTCGTTTGTTGGGACTTCTTTGGGTATTGCTTGAAGGGGACTCGCTTTTACTCCTGGAGGAGCCAGAGCTTTCTCTTAACGACGCAATAGTTCGTGAAATTCCTCTCTTATTACAGAAAATCCAACGCGATAGGAAACGTCGTACGCGACAGGTTCTCGTGAGTACTCATAGTGAAGCATTACTCAGCAATCCTGGAATTGATGCACGTGGCGTTCTATTACTTGAGCCAACGCCCGAAGGGACGGTGATACGGCTTATTGATAACAAAGAAAAAACTGCTCTCAGTAGTGGACTCTCAGTGGCAGAAGTCGTGCTACCTAGAACCTATCCTAAAGCCGCTGATCAACTGGGTTTTTGGGAATGAATCATATAACGCTTGCCACGGAAGATGAGCTTAGTGAAGCAGTAGCAATTCGATTAGTTAAGAATTGTGGTTGGACTTCATACCAGCCATTACGAAGAAATGGTTTTGGTTATCTCAAAAGCCGTATTTCTAATTTTTGCGATATGGCAATCCACGCGCCAGTTTTTTTGCTCACTGATCTTGATCAGGCAAGATGTGCTCCATCACTTGTCTCAAATTGGCTAAATAATCGCCCAAGGCCATCAGATCTTTTATTTCGAGTTGCAGAAAAGCAAGTTGAATCCTGGCTGCTCGCGGATCACGATGCAATGAAGCTAGTTCTTGGAGCAAGAGCACGGCTTCCTGATAATCCTGATGTTCTGGATGATCCAAAACGAAGTTTATTAGCGCTTGCGGAGCGAGCTCCCCGTAACGTACGCAATGACTTAACAGCAAAACGTGGTGCAGTTAGCTCGCAGGGCCTTGGTTACAATGCGCGTTTGGGAGAAATGGTTCGGAACAATTGGTCTATTGCTCGTGCGATTGAGCGCTCACCTAGCCTTGCACGGACCTGTCGCCGATTGGAGGAGTTGGCACTTATAGTTCGTAATCGAGACCATTGAAGCACCTGGGTCAGAGCCACATACAAGAACGGCGCCGTATCGCTACGGCGCCGTGTGCTTTTGCCGCGCTGTACGCGACGATTACAACGCCTCGAAAATCCCCGCTGCGCCCATGCCAGTGCCGATGCACATCGTCACCATGCCGTACTTCTGCTTCCGGCGGCGCATGCCGTGCACCAGCGTGGCGATACGCACCGCGCCGGTGGCGCCGAGCGGATGGCCTAGCGCGATAGCACCGCCGAGGTTGACCTTGCTCGGGTCGAGCTTGAGGTCGCCCATCACGGCGAGGGCCTGGGCGGCGAACGCTTCGTTGAGTTCGATCCAGTCCAACTGATCCTGGCTGAGGCCGCCTTGCTTAGGTGCCTTGGGATCACGTAGCGCCGTGGTGCTCACACCACGCGACTCACGCCGCCCGCGGCTCCACCCGGCGCATGATTTCCTTGCGCGTGGGCAGCGTCTTGAGGTCGTACATGGCCTGCAGGTTCAGCCATGACACGGCATCGCCGCCGAAGTAGCGGGCAAGGCGTTCGGCGGTGTCGGCGCTGATGCCGCGCCGTTCGTTGACGATTTCATGGATGCGTGTAGCCGGTACACTGAGTGCGACGGCCAGTGCGTTGGCGCTCATGTCCAGCGGCGCGAGATAGTCCTCGCGCAGGATTTCGCCGGGGTGGACGGGGCGCATGCGATTGACGGGTGGGTTCATGGCAGTTCTCAGTGGTAGTCCACGATTTCGACGTCTTCCGGGCCGGCAGCTGTCCAGATGAAACACACGCGCCACTGCCGATTGATGCGGATGCTGTGTTGGCCGGCACGTTCGTGTTTCAGAGCTTCCAGCTGGTTGCCCGGCGGTGAACGCAGGAACTCCAGCGTATGCGCGGCATCGAGATGGGACAGCTTGCGGATAGCCGCGTCCTTGATGGCGCGGAATCGCCGCGGATCACCGCCCTCGAACAACGCCTGCGTATCCTTGCAGTGGAAGCTCCGTATCATAGGTTGAGACTATTACGTTCGGCGTAATACGTCAAAGAGGGTGCGGCATGCCATGGCTGCTTTCAATTCGTGAGTCCGGTCCATGCCGGACTCGGCTCCAACGAATCAACCACTGGCGTGTTTGACTCGCGAGCGATCCATCCGTGGATCGCGTTAGCAGGTTGTTTTCAACACCTGCTAAGTCCCATCGCTTCGTACCTGCGCATGACTGATCAGAGCGAAGATGAAACTGCCGCCGACGATATTGCCGGCCAGTGTGGGCAATGCGAAGCGGACCACGTAATCCGCAAAGCTCAGGTCACCGGCGAAGACGAGGTAGAGCGCTTCCACCGACCCCACGATGATGTGGGTGAAGCCACCGACGGCGATCAGATAGGTGGCCAGCACGATGACGACGATCTTGGCCTGTTCGGCGGCGGGCAGCAGCCACACCATGGTCGCGATGAGCCAGCCGGCGAGTATGCCCTTGGTGAACATTTGCAATGGCGAGTTCTGCATGAGTTCCTTGCCGATGCCGACGAAAGCATTCTGCGTCTGATTGTCGAACAGCTGCATGTGCAGGATGCCGTATGAAAACAGCGCCGCACCGACGAGGTTGCCGAGCAGCACGATCGTCCACATGCGCAGCAGTGAGCCGAACTTGCGCAGGTTCGGCTCGGTCATCAACGGCAGCACCGCTGTCATCGTGTTCTCGGTAAACAGCTGCTGGCGGGCGAGGATGACGACGATGAAGCCGAAGCAATAGCCGAAGCTCTCGAGCAGGAATCCTCCGGCGGTCTCGCCCAGGTAGCGATGCAGCAATCCGCGCGCCAGCATGGAAAAGCCCATCGACAGCCCAGCGGCGAGTGACGACCAGCCCAACGCAGCCATGCCGCGGCCCAGCTCTTCTTCGCCTTCGCGGCGGATCACCTCATGCAGCACCGCCGCGCGGGGTGGGCGTTTTTTCTCGACGTCGCCCTGCTCCTCACCGGAGAGTGAGAAACCATCCGCGGCATCGGGCTGACGGTCTTCGGACCTGCCTTCGATGAGGTCACTGGTTCGTTTGTCTTTCATGACCCCGCTCCCGTAGCTGGTATCCATTGAGCAATCGTCAGCCGATACTGGAACGCTTGATGTGTCTGGAATGTGGAGCATGGACGCGTCGGAGGCCATGTCATCAACGAAGACGGCGCCGCATTGCTGCGACGCCGTCCTGGGTTGCCGACTTGTCGGCATGGCAGATGTGATGCTTACAGCGCCTCGAAAATCCCCGCCGCGCCCATGCCGGTGCCGATGCACATGGTCACCATGCCGTACTTCTGCTTGCGGCGGCGCATGCCGTGCAGCAGCGTGGCGATGCGCACCGCGCCGGTGGCGCCGAGCGGGTGGCCCAGCGCGATGGCGCCGCCGAGCGGGTTGACCTTGCTGGGGTCGAGCTTGAGGTCGCCCATCACGGCAAGGGCCTGGGCGGCGAACGCTTCGTTGAGTTCGATCCAGTCGAGCTGATCCTGGGTGATGCCGGTCTGCTTGAGCGCCTTGGGGATCGCTTCCTTCGGGCCGATGCCCATGATCTCCGGTGGCACGCCGGCGACGGAGAAGCCGACGAAGCGGGCCAGCGGCTGCAGGTTGTATTCCTTGATCGCCTTTTCGCTAGCCAGCAGCACGGCGCCGGCGCCGTCGGACATCTGCGAGGAGTTGCCGGCGGTGACGGTGCCGCCGAACTGGCCGTTGCGGAACACGGTCTTGAGCTTGGCCAGCACTTCCATCGTGGTGCCGGGGCGTGGGCCTTCGTCGGTGTCGATGCGTCGGCTGTCGGTGACGATGCCGCGGGTGACCAGGTTCGGATAATGGTCATCGAGCGCGAACGGGCTGATCTCGTCCTTGAATTCGCCGGCGGCAATCGCGGCGAGTGCGCGGCGGTTGCTTTCCACCGCAAACGCGTCCTGCTGCTCGCGGCTGACCTTCCATTTCTTCGCCACGTTCTCGGCGGTGATGCCCATGCCGTAGGCGATGCCGATGTTCTCGTCGTTGAAGATCGCCGGGTTCATCGCGATCTTGTGACCCATCATCGGCACCATGCTCATGCTCTCGGTACCGCCGGCGAGCATCAGGTCTTCCTCGCCGAGGCGGATGCGATCGGCCGCCATCGCCACCGCCTGCAGGCCGGACGAGCAGAAACGGTTGATGGTGACGCCGGGCACGGTATCGGGCAGGCCGGCCAGCAGCACGCCGATGCGCGCCACGTTCATGCCTTGCTCGGCCTCGGGCATGGCGCAACCGATGATGGCGTCGCCGATGCGCCTGGGGTCGATGCCGGGTGCCTGCGCGATCACCGCGAGGATCACGTGGGCGAGCATGTCATCCGGACGGGTGTTGCGGAATACGCCGCGCGGCGCCTTGCCGACCGGGGTGCGGGTGGCGGCGACGATGTAGGCGTCTTGCACTTGTTTGGTCATTTCGTTCTCCGTTGCCCTCGCGCGGTGCGCGGAAGCGGGCGTGTGATTTGGTCGCGGCGGTGGGGGACAACCATCCCCACCCCAGCCCTCCCCTTGAAGGGGAGGGAGCAAACGGACCCTCCGATCGCGGGAGGGAGTGGGTCGTGGTCAGTTCCTGAGCGGTTTGCCGGTGGTCATGGTGTGAGCGATGCGGGCTTGGGTTTTCTCGGTCTGCGCCAGTTCCACGAAATGCTTGCGCTCCAGCGCCAGCAGCCATTCCTCGTCGACCATCGAGCCGCGTTCGATCACGCCGCCGCACAAGGTGTCGGCGATGCGCGTGGCGATTGCCACGTCATGCTCGGAAGCGAAGTAGCCCGCCTGCAGGTTCGCCAGCGAGGCCTTGAACGTGGCGGTGCCGACGTCGCCAGCGACCGGGATCGCACGCGCCGGCAGCGGCGGACGGTAGCCACTCTCGGCCAGTGCGTTCGCCACCTGCTTGGCCACGTAGAGCAACTCGAACGCGTTGAACACCACCACGTCGCTGTCGCGCAACAGGCCCAGGTTCTTCGCCTCGAACGCGCTGGCGGAAACCTTGGCCATTGCCACGGTCTCGAACAATTTCTTCAGTTCCTCGAACGGATCGGCCGGATTGGCCTTGGCCGCGCGGATCGCCAGTTCATGCAGGCCGCCACCGGCCGGCAGCAGGCCGACGCCGGCCTCGACCAGACCGATATAGCTTTCCAGCGCCGCGACGGTGCGTGCCGAATGCATCTGGAACTCGCAGCCGCCACCGAACGCCATGCCGCGCACGGCGGACACCACCGGCACCAGCGAGTACTTGATCGCCATGCTGGTGCGCTGGAAGTTCTCCACCATCTTCTCGAAGTCGACGATCTTGCCCTCCTTGAGCAGGCCCAGCGCGCCCTTGAGATCGGCGCCGGCGGAAAAATTTGATTGAGAGCCGGGCTCGCCGGTCTGCCAGATCACCACCGCCTTGAGTTTTTCCTCGGCCAGCTTGATCGCGTGCTGCACGCCGTCGAGCACGAAGTCGTTGACCGTATTCATCTTGGTCTTGAACGAGAGGATACCGATGCCGTCGTCGCCCAGCGTCCACAGACGCACGCCCTCGTTCTCCCACACCGTGGTGCCCTGGTCGAACTTCTCGCCAATCAGCGGATCGGGGAACAGCTGGCGCTTGTACACGGGATGCTGCGAACGCGGCTTGTCGTCATTGGCGCTGGCCGAGTACGAGCCATCCTTGCCATGGACGCCTTTACGGCCATCGGTGACCCACACCGGCAGCGGCGCCTTGCTCATTGCCTTGCCGGCGGCGATGTCTTCGTTGATCCAGCCGGCGATCTGCTGCCAGCCGGCGGCCTGCCAGGTCTCGAACGGGCCGAGTTTCCAGCCGTAGCCCCAACGAATCGCGAAATCCACGTCGCGCGCGGTGTCGGCGATATCGGCCAGGTGATAAGCGGTGTAGTGGAACAGGTCGCGGAAGCTGGCCCACAGGAACTGTGCCTGCGGGTCGCTCGACGCGCGCAGTTTGCCGAACTTCTCGGCCGGGTCCTTGATCGCCAGAATGGCGGCGACTTCGTCGGACGGCTTCTGTTCGGACGGCACATAATCCTGCTTGCCCACGTCCAGCACCACGATGTCCTTGCCAACCTTCTTGTAGAAGCCGCCGCCAGTCTTCTGGCCGAGCGCACCCTGGTCGATCAACCCCTGCAGCCACACTGGCGCCTTGAAGTACTGGTGCCACGGATCATCGGGCAGGGTGTCGGCCATGGTCTTGATGACGTGCGCCATGGTGTCCAGGCCGACCACGTCGGCGGTGCGGTAGGTCGCACTCTTCGGGCGGCCCAGCGCCGGGCCGGTCAGCGCGTCGACGGTGTCGAAGCCGAGCTTGAACTGGTCGGTGTGGTACATCGCCGACAGCATCGAGAACACGCCGATGCGGTTGCCGATGAAGTTCGGGGTGTCCTTGGCGATCACCACGCCCTTGCCGACGGTGGTGACCAAGAACGCTTCGAGGCCCTCGATCACGGCCGGGTCGGTGAGCTTGGTCGGGATCAGCTCGACCAGATGCATGTAGCGCGGCGGGTTGAAGAAGTGCACACCGGTGAAGCGGTGGCGCATTTCTTCCGGCAGCGCCTCCGCGAGGTCGTTGATCGACAGACCCGAGGTATTGGAGGCAAGGATCGCGGTCTTCGACAGATGCGGCGCGATCTTCCTGTACAGATCCAGCTTCCAGTCCATGCGCTCGGCGATCGCCTCGATCACCAGGTCGACGTCCTTCAGATGCGCCATGTCCTCGTCGTAGTTCGCCGGGATGATCGCGGCAGCGAGGTTCTTGTCGGCCAGCGGCGCCGGGGAAAGTTTGAGGAGATTCGCGATGGCCTTGAGTGCGATGCCGCTCTTCGGGCCTTCTTTCGCGGGCAGGTCGAACAGCACGGTCTCGACGCCGGCGTTGGTCAGGTGCGCGGCGATCTGCGCGCCCATGACGCCGGCGCCCAGCACGGCAGCCTTGCGGATGCGTAGCGCTGATGTGGGTGAGGATGCAGCGGTCATTGGCTTCTCCGATGGTGCAAACGAGAGTGAAACGGGTGACTGGAAGATCAGGGATGACTGAGGCCGGCGACGGCGAAGCGGATCAGATGCTGCGCGGTCTGTTCGCGATGCGTGTGCTCGCTGACGTCGCTCTTGCGCTGGATCATGCCGAAGCCGGACATCGCGTGGGTCAGCGCACCGGTGACCAGATCGATGCGCCAGTACAGCTCCGACTTGCTCAGTTGCGGCAGCAGGCGAGCGAATTCGGCGGTGAACTGGCGCATCACATGGCCGTAGTGCTCGGACAGGAACAGGCGCAGGGTGTCGTCGTGTTCGGCAAACGCCCGGGCCAGCACGCGCATGAACAGGGAACCGTTGTCGTCGTGCGACAGGTCCAGCGCGGGGCGGATGTAGGCGGCGAGCACGTCTTCCAGCGTGGTGTCATCGGCACCGGCGACCTTTGCCAACTCGGCCAGTCGACGCGCGTTCAGCGCATCCAGCCGGCGCCGGAAGACCTGCTCGACCAGCTTTTCCTTGGAGCCGAAGTGGTAATTGACCGCGGCCAGATTGACGCCGGCGGCGGCGGTGAGCTGGCGCAGCGAGGCGCCGTCGAAACCACGCTGCGCGAACAGGATCTCGGCAGCACCGAGTATGCGTTCCTTGGTGGAGCCGGAGCTGTTCACGAACGGAATCATCCATCGGCCGTCTGGCCAGTTCAAACGATCGTTTGAGCATACGCGGACAGCTTCGCGACCGTCAAATGATCGGCCAGTTGTGAAGAGCAGGTGATTTCCGTATGAGTTAGAATCTGTCACACTTTCGCGAGCTAAATCCGCAATCCTTGTCAGGTTTAGCCCATCTGCCGGTGCAAACCGGCCATAATTTCCTCCTCATTCCGTTTTTCCGGAGCAGATCCGTATGGCGCTGGAGCGCACCCTTTCCATCATCAAGCCCGACGCCGTCGCCAAGAACGTCATCGGTGAAATCTACGCCCGTTTCGAGAAGGCTGGCCTCAAGGTCATCGCCGCCAGGATGAAACAGCTGTCGCGCAGGGAGGCCGAAGGTTTCTATGCCGTGCATCGTGAGCGGCCGTTCTTCAAGGCGCTGGTCGAGTTCATGATCTCCGGCCCGGTGATGATCCAGGCGCTGGAAGGCGAGAACGCGATACTCAAGCATCGCGACCTGATGGGCGCCACCAATCCGAAGGATGCCGCGCCGGGCACGATCCGCGCCGACTTCGCCGACTCCATCGACGCGAATGCCGTGCATGGCTCCGATGCGACCGATACCGCCAAGGTGGAGATTGCCTATTTCTTCGCCGCGACGGATGTGCTTTCGCGTTAACCAGTGCGTTCGTCCTTGAACGCTTAGGATCAAGAAGCGGCCATCCATGGCCGCACGTTCAAACAAGTGCGTTCATCCATGAACGCGAAGATCAAAAGGCGGCCATCCGTGGCCGCACTCTTCACAAGAGCCATTACTTGAACCAAGTTGTCGCCAGTTCCATCAAGGTCAACCTACTCGACTTCGATCGCCAGGGTCTGCGTGATTTCTTCACGCAGATCGGCGAGAAGCCGTATCGCGCCGAGCAGGTGATGAAGTGGATCTACCACGATGTCGAAGACAACTTCGAAAACATGACCGACTTGGGCAAGGCGCTGCGCGCCAGGCTCACCGAGGTCTGCTACATCGGCGCGCCGAAAACACTGCTGGACAAGGCCGCCATCGACGGTACGCACAAGTGGCTGCTGGGTATGGACAGCGGCAATGCGATCGAGACGGTGTATATCCCCGAGCCTACCCGCGGCACCCTGTGCGTGTCCTCGCAGATCGGTTGCGCGCTGAATTGCCAGTTCTGCTCGACCGGTGCGCAAGGTTTCAACCGCAATCTGTCCACCGCCGAAATCATCGGCCAGGTGTGGGTCGCGGCGAAATACCTGGGCAACGTAACCCATCAGAATCGCCGCATCACCAATGTGGTGATGATGGGCATGGGCGAACCGCTGGCCAATTTCGACAACGTGGTGAAGGCGATGCGCCTGATGCGCGACGACTTGGGCTTCGGCCTCGCCGCCAAGCGCGTCACGCTGTCCACCGCCGGCATGGTGCCGCTGATCGACCAGTTGTCGGACACCATCGACGTGTCGCTGGCGGTGTCGCTGCATGCCGCCAACGACGAGTTGCGCACCGAACTGGTGCCGCTCAACAAGCGTTACCCGATTGCCGAATTGGTGGCTGCATGCCAGCGCTGGGTCGTGCGCAAGCCGCGCACCTCGATCACGTTCGAGTACACCCTGATGAAGGGTGTCAACGACCAGCCCGAGCACGCTCGTCAGTTGATCAAGCTGATGCGCAGGCTGCCGACCTGCAAGGTCAACCTGATTCCGTTCAACCCGTTTCCCGGCACCCGCTTCCAGCGTTCGGACGCGAATGACATCCGCGACTTCCAGACGCAGCTGTTGAATGCCGGTGTGCTGACCATGTTGCGACGTACCCGTGGTGATGATATTGACGCCGCCTGCGGCCAGTTGGCCGGGCAGGTGACGGATCGCACCCGGCGTAGCGCCGATCTTCGCAAGCGGCAGGATGAGGGAGCAATGCATGCGTTTTGACCAGGCACTGATATTCAGTCTGCTGCTGCCGCTGGCTGGCTGTACTGTCACGCACACGGACAGCAACAGCTTTGGCAAGTTGCCCCAGGACAGCAAGGCCAATCAGGCCGAGGATGCGGCGCGCGTGCATACCGAGCTGGGCCAGACCTACCTGGCCAACGGCAATCTGCAGGGAGCGTTGGCGAAATTGACCCTGGCGCTGAAATTCGACCCCAATTACGCGCCGGCGCACACCGTTATCGCGGTCGTTTACGAGCGCATCAACAACTTGCCTGCCGCCGAGTTGCATTATCGCAAGGCGGTTGAGCTGGAACCGACCAAGGGTGACACCAACAATAACCTGGGCGTGTTCCTGTGCCATTCCGGAAAAATCGCGGAGGCTGCCGGGTACTTCCAGAAAGCCTTGGCCGACCCGTTCTACCAGACGCCCGACGTGGCGCTGACGAATGCCGGTGTGTGCCAGTTGCGTGCGAATGACGTTGCCGGGGCCGAAGCGAGTTTTCGTGACGCCATCGTGCGTAACCCGAACAACGGAGAGGCACTCTTTCAGCTAGCCAATACGCTTTACCTGAATAACGATGCGTTCCGCGCCCGGGCTTTCATCCAGCGCTTCGATGCGCTGGGAGCGCCAACTCCCGCGGCGCTCAAGCTCGGTCACGATATCGAATCCCGTCTGGGCAACCAGGAAGGTGCCCTAACCTACAGCAAGCGGTTGCAAAGCCAGTTCCCGGATTCGGAACAGGCGCACGCCCTTGACCCGACTGCCAGCCCATGAACTCCATGCAGCCCAATCAGACCGAACACGATGCGAGCGAACCCGAGCTGTTCGGGATCAATCTCGTCAGCATGGATGTGCCATCGGCAAACCCTCCCATGGTAAGTTTCGCCGATCGTCTGCATGCCGAGCGTGAAGCGCGTGGGCTGGATCTCCAGACGTGTGCGCAAACGCTGAAATTGCCGGTACGCGTGCTGCGCCAGCTTGAATGCGACGCATACGACGGCATCGACTCGAAGATTTATCTCGCCAGCTATATCAGCAAATACGCTCAATACCTCGGTATCAACGACGCATCGGTCCAGGTTGAACTCGATCGCATCAAGCAGATTGAACCGACTCTGGTGGCGACCGGTGGCATCTCGCATTCGCGCTTCCTGCTGGATCGCTACGCAACCGCTGCCACTTACGTCATTCTGACGGCAGTGATCGTGGTGCCGATGATCTGGATGGGCGTGCGTGGCACCCTGGATCGGGATCTGAGTCATCTGGCTCCGCTGGATGCCGCACCGGTGGCGCAGCAGGATGCTCCGGTTGCTACCAACAGCAGCAGCCCCGGCTCGATCAGCCACACCGTGGCGCAAGTGACACCGCCGCCAGTGGCGCCGGCGCAGGAACAGCCCTTGATGGCGTCGATGGCCCCATTCCCGAGTCTCGACAGCGGAAACTCGCCGGCATCCACGCCAACGGATACACCAGCTACCGGGGCCGATGCTGGCGGTCACAGTCTGAGCCTGGACCTGAGTGCAGCCAGTTGGGTCGAAGTGCTTGACACGGATGGCACGCGGCTGCAGTACGGCCTGCTGCCTGCCGGCAGTAGCAAGACGTACCACAGCAACCAACCGCTTGATGTACGTATCGGCAACGCGGCCGGTGCACAGGTCAGCATCGATGGTCAGCAGGTTGGGCTGGATGATTTCAAGCATGCCAACGTGGCGCATTTTCGCGTGCAGATTCAGAACGGCAAGGCTTCCGCAGCCAGTCTCTGATCGCTGCTTGGAGCCGCTCCCGGCGCTCCATTTCGGTTATGCTTGTCCATTGTCCGCTCGCTGGCGCACGGACCTGATCGGCTTCCCCCCATTTGCAGCGCTGGCCGTCCCACGTGCCGGCAGGTACGCAGCTTTTTGAACGGTGATTGCATGGCATTTGATGAATACGACGACTATGAACAAAGCGAACGCGTGCAGAAATGGCTGCGTGAGAACGGTCTCTCCATAGTCGTCGGCATCGCGATCGGTCTGGTCGGCATTTTCGGCTGGCAGCAGTGGCGCAATCACCAGGCAAGTAGCGAAAGTGCGGCATCGCAGCTCTATCAGCAGGCGCAGATCGCGCAGGTGTCCGGCAAGCTGGATGTGGCTGCACAGCTCACCGATCTGCTGATGAAGAATTACGCCGCATCGCCATACGCCGTGTTTGCCGTCAGCGACCGCGCCAAGCAGCAGGTGCTGGCCAAGCAACTGGACAAGGCCGAAGCATCGCTGGAGTGGGCCGAGAGCCACGCTGGCGATCCGGCATTGAAATCGCTGACGCAACTGCGCATTGCGCAGGTGCAGCTGGCTCGCGACAACAACGCGGCAGCACTGTCCACACTCGATCGCATCCCGGCCAACAGCTTTCAGGGACTCTCCCAGGAACTCCGCGGTGATGTGCTGGTCAAGCTTGGGCGGTCAGACGATGCGCGCAAGGCCTATCAAGCGGCCCTGTCGGCGTTGAGCGACGAGGCGCCGCAACGCGGTGCCTTGCAGATGAAACTTGATGATTTGGCCGTGGCCGGGAAGCAGGGTGCATGAAACGATTTTTACTGATCACGCTGGTTTCGCTGGGTGCCCTTGCTGGCTGCAATTCGTTCAAGAAACAGAACATCGAGCCACCAACCCTGCTGGACAAGGATTTCAAGCCCACTGTGCAGGTGACCGAGCTGTGGCATACCAGCATAGGTAAAGGTGCCGGCGCCAGCGGCGTGCGTTTGCGCCCCACGGTTGAGGCAGGCGTGCTCTACGCAGACAGCACCAATGGCGACCTGGTGGCGATCGATGCCGCCACTGGCAAGACCCTGTGGTCGAAAAGTTCGCGCGTGCATGGCTGGTTCGGTTGGGGCGACAAGAAGCGCAAGGATGCGATGTACGCCGGCGGTCCGGCAGTCGAGGGCGACCTGCTCGCCGTCGGTACACTGGATGGCCATGTCTATGCGGTGAATGCCAAAGACGGCAGCCCGCGTTGGGAGGTCGGGTTGAACTCCGAGGTGCTGGCTTCCCCCGCCATCACCAGCGAACTGGTGGTGGTACGCACCGAAGACGGCCGTATCTACGGTCTGGACCGGGCGACCGGCAAGCGCAGCTGGGTGTATGACCAGGGCACCGTGCCGCTGTTGAGCCTGCGCGGCAATGGTTCGCCGCTGGCGGCCAATGGCGTGGTGTTCTACGGCACCGACGACGGCAAGATCGTCGCATTGCGTCAGGACAATGGGGCGAAGTTGTGGGAACAGAAACTGGCCAGCGGCGTTGGCCGCACCGAGATCGATCGGCTGGATGACGCCGACGGCGCGATCCTGCTCGACGGCACCACACTGTATGGCGCCGCCTATCACGGCAACCTGGTGGCCGTGGACGGCCCCAGCGGCAGGCCGTTGTGGACGCACCCGTTCTCCACCTTCGATTCGCTGGCAGCGAGCGGCAATGCGATCTTTGGGGTCAATGACGACTCCCAGGTGTGGGCATTCGACAAGAGCAGCGGTACCGATATCTGGAAGAACGATGCACTCAAATACCGCTGGGTGAGCGGGCCGGCCGTGCAGGGCGACTACGTCGTGGTCGGCGACCTGGATGGCTATGTGCATTGGCTGCAGATTGGTGATGGCGCCCTGGCCGGGCGCGAGCGTCTGTCCAGGAAGGCGATCCGCGCGCAACCGCTGGTGGTGGGCGACACCGTCTATGTCGAGGACGTGAAGGGCCGTATCGGCGCCTACCGTCTCGGCGCGCGCTGATCGCAAGGATCCATGAGTCGTCATGCTGCCCGTCGTCGCCCTGGTTGGTCGTCCCAATGTCGGTAAATCGACCCTCTTCAACGTACTGACGCGTAGCCGTGACGCCCTGGTGGCTGACATGCCGGGCGTCACCCGCGATCGCCACTACGGTGTCTGCCGCAGCGGTGAGCGGCCGTTCGTGGTGGTCGATACCGGCGGCCTGTCCGGTGTCGAGGAGGCCATGGATGTCCTGACCGCGAAGCAGGTGCGCCTGGCGATCGACGAGGCGAACGTGCTGGTATTCGTGGTGGATGCCCGTGAAGGCCTGTTGCCGCAGGACTACGTCATCCTCAACGAGCTGCGTCGCAGCGGCAAGCCGATCATTGCCGCAGTCAACAAGACCGACGGTCTGGACGAGCAAGGTGTACTGGCGGAATTTTCCGCCTTCGGCATCGGTACCACGTTGCCGCTATCGGCTGCGCACAATCGCGGCACCGATGACCTCATTCAGGTTGTCCTGCCGCTGTTGCCCGCCGAGGAGGAAAGCACGGTCGAGGCGGAAGGCGAGGGTGGCAGCATTCGCGTGGCGATCGTTGGCCGTCCGAATGCCGGCAAGTCCACGTTGATCAATCGCCTGCTGGGCGAGGATCGGCTGATCGTCTCCGACGTCGCCGGCACCACGCGCGATCCGATCCGCGTGCCGCTGGAGCGTGACGGCAAGCGTTACACCCTGATCGACACCGCCGGCATCCGGCGCAAGGCGCGTGTCGAAGAAGCCGTGGAGAAGTTCAGCGTCATCAAGACGCTGCAGTCGATCGCTGCCGCCCAGGTCGTGGTGGTGATGATCGATGCTCGCGAGAACCTGGCCGATCAGGATCTCACCCTGATCGGTTACGCGATGGACGAAGGCCGGGCGCTGGTGATTGCCGTCAACAAGTGGGACGGCCTGGATCAGTACCAGCGCGACGAGTGCCAGCGTGCGCTGGATCGCCGGCTGGTGTTCGTCGAGTGGGCCAAGCAGGTCTACATCTCGGCGCTGCACGGCTCGGGCCTGCGCGAACTGATGCGTGCCGTGGTGCGTGCGCATGCGTCGGCGACCAAGGTGCTGGTGTCCTCCGAACTCACCAAAACACTGGAAAAGGCTTACGAAAGCTACCAGCCGCCACTGGTGAATGGTCATGCACCGAAGCTGCGCTTTGCGCATCCGGGCGGCAACAATCCGCCGACCATCGTGATCCACGGCACGCGCACCAAACATATTGCACCAGCGTATCAGCGCTATCTGGAAAACTTCTTCCGCAAGCGCTTCAAGCTGGAGGGCACGCCGGTTCGCATTGCCTTCCGCGAAGGTGAAAATCCGTTCGCGGGGCGCAAGAAGGTGCTGACCAAGGAACAGCAGCAGAAGGCCCGACGCCGGGTCAGTGACCTGATCAAGCGCACGCGCTGATTCGCCGCCGCGCTCGCACTATGCTGTAGCGCATGAACGAACCCCTGAATCGAGAATCCTGGCTGGACGAACTGCGCCGCCGCGTGCCTGAGGTATCTCCGGCCGCAGCATTGGCGCAACAGATCGGTGGCGCCTTGCTGATCGACGTGCGCGAAGATGCCGAACGCGTCGCGGGCACGCCCACCAGCGCGCTGGGCCTGTCGCGCAGCTTCCTCGAACTGCGCATCGAGCAGATCGAAGCGAATCGCGATCGCCCCATGCTGATGCTGTGTGGCAGTGGCCAGCGCTCGCTGCTTGCTGCCGAAGCGTTGCAACGTCTGGGCTATCGTCAGGTAAGTTCGGTGGCCGGCGGTTTCAGTCGCTGGAAGGCGGAGGGGCTGCCGATTTCCCATGATGCGCTCGACGCGGATGCCGCCGAGCGCTATGCCCGTCAGCTGCGCCTGCCGCAGGTCGGCGCGGCGGGGCAGGCCAGACTGGCGGCAGCGAAGGTGGTCCTGCTTGGCGCCGGCGGTCTCGGTGCGCCAGCCGCGCTGTATCTGGCGGCGGCTGGGGTCGGTCAGCTCACCCTGATCGATGACGACAAGGTCGAGCGCTCCAACCTGCATCGCCAGGTCATTCACGCGGATGCCCGCGTCGGCATGACCAAGACCGAATCGGCACGAATCGCACTGCACGCGCTGAACCCGCGCATCCGCATCGAAACACGTACCGAACGTCTGCAGGCCGGCAATGTGGAGCGACTGCTTGCCGGCCACGACCTGCTGATCGATGGCGCCGACAACTTCCCTGCGCGTTATCTGTTGGCCGCGGCCTCCGTCCAATTGAAACTGCCGATGGTGTACGGCGCCGTCGAACGTTTCAGCGGGCAACTCAGCGTATTCGATCCACGCCGCGACGACTCGCCGTGCTACCGCTGTCTGTTCCCCGAACCCCCGGCTGCTGCCGACGCACCGAATTGCAGTGAGGCCGGCGTGCTCGGCGTGCTGCCCGGCATCGTCGGGCTGCTGCAGGCAACCGAGGCATTGAAGTTGCTGCTCGGTCTGGGCGAGCCACTGGTTGGCCGTCTGCTGAATCTTGACGCGCTGGATATGCGCCTTCACGAGATCCGATTGCCACGCGATCCGGATTGCCCGGGCTGCGGCCGTGCGGCTGTCTTTCGCGGTTACGACACCATCGTGCAACTCTGTTCTGCCGCCAGTTGAACGCACTGTCAGCAAGCAGGTTTGTGCGCATGGGGGCGAGTCGCGATAATGGGCAACTTTCCGTCAGGCACCCAGCATGAGCGCACGCATCCTTGACGGCAAACGCATCGCGCAGGAACTGCTTGAACGCGTCAGGCTTTGCGTCGACGAGCGCAGGGCTCGGGGTCTTGCCGAACCCGGATTGGCGGTGGTGCTGGTGGGCAACGATGCCGCCTCGTCGGTGTACGTGCGCAACAAGCGCAAGGCCTGCCACCAGGTCGGGTTTCGTTCGTTCGATTACGACTTGCCGGCGAATACCACGCAGGTGGAACTGTTTGCGTTGATCGACAGGCTCAATGCGGATCCCGCCGTGCACGGCATCCTGGTGCAATCGCCGCTGCCGGAACATATCGACGAGGACGCGCTGGTCGATCGCATTGATCCGGGCAAGGACGTCGACGGCTTCCAGGCAGTGAACGTGGGGCGCCTCGCGCTGCGCCGATTCGGCCTGCGCCCATGCACGCCGAAGGGCGTGATGACCTTGCTCGGCCATACCGATCGGCCGGTGCGCGGCCAGCATGCGGTGGTGGTCGGCGTGTCCAACCATGTAGGCCGTCCGCTCGTGCTGGAACTGATGATCGCCGGCTGCACCACCACCAGCTGTCATCGCTTCACCCGCGATCTGGAAAGCTTCGTGCGGCAGGCGGATATCCTGGTCGTCGCAGTGGGCAAGCCGGAGCTGGTCAAGGGTGAGTGGATCAAGCCCGGTGCGGTGGTGATCGATGTCGGCATCAATCGCCTCGACGACGGCCGGCTGGTCGGTGACGTGGATTTCGATGTAGCAGTCGAGCGCGCCAGCTGGATCACCCCGGTGCCCGGCGGGGTTGGCCCGATGACCGTGGCGACGCTGATCGAGAACACGCTGGAAGCGGCCGAGACGCATGCAATGCTGCACAAGGTCGGCTGATTCGGCTTCCGATTCAGCTGCACGGCTGGCGAGCCTCACGGCAGGGCGCGTATAATCCCCTCTTTGCAGCGGGACTTTTCGCATGCGCATCCTCGCCGAGGCCCTGACCTACGACGACGTCTACCTAGTGCCAGGCCACTCCGTCGTGCTGCCGCGCGACGTGGACACCTCCACGCGGTTCACCCGCAATCTGCGCCTGAACATCCCCATCGTGTCCGCCGCCATGGACACAGTCACCGAAGCCCGCCTCGCCATCACCATGGCGCAGAACGGCGGCATCGGCATCATCCACAAGAACATGACGGCCGAGCAGCAGGCGGCCGAAGTGCGCCTGGTGAAGAAGTTCGAGGCCGGCGTGATCCGCAGCCCGATCACTGTCGGACCCGACACCTCGATTCGCGAAGTGCTGCGGCTGACCCACGCGCACAACATATCCGGCGTGCCGGTGGTCGATGGCAGCAAGCTGGTCGGCATCGTCACCAGCCGCGACCTGCGCTTCGAGCGCAAGCACGACGATCCGGTGCGCAACATCATGACGCGCCAGGAGAAGCTGGTGACGGTGCGCGAGGGCGCCAGCCAGGACGACGTGCTGCTGCTGCTGCACAAGCATCGCATCGAAAAGGTGCTGGTGGTCAACGACGCATTCCAGTTGCGCGGGCTGATCACCGTCAAGGACATCCAGAAGGCGCGCGACAACCCGCATGCCGCGAAGGATCAGCACGAGGCGCTGCTGGTTGGTGCCGCGGTTGGCGTCGGTGGCGATACCGAGCAGCGCATCGCCGCGCTGGTCGACGCTGGCGTTGACGTGCTGGTGGTGGATACCGCGCACGGCCATTCGCAGGGCGTGATCGAGCGTGCCGGCTGGGTCAAGAAGCGCTATCCGCAGGTGCAGGTGATTGCGGGCAACATCGTTACCGGCGAAGCGGCGCGGGCGCTGCTCGATGTCGGTGTGGACGCGGTCAAGGTCGGCGTGGGCCCGGGCTCGATCTGTACCACCCGTGTGGTCGCTGGCGTCGGCGTGCCGCAGATCACCGCGATCGACCTGGTCGCCACCGCCTTGAAGGACGAGATCCCGCTGATCGCCGATGGTGGCATCCGCTACTCTGGCGATATCCCGAAAGCGCTCGCCGCTGGCGCATCCACCGTGATGCTCGGCTCGATGTTCGCCGGCACCGAGGAATCACCCGGCGAGGTGGAATTATTTCAGGGCCGTTCCTACAAGAGCTATCGCGGCATGGGCTCGATCGGTGCGATGCAGCTCGGTTCGAAGGACCGCTACTTCCAGGACGACGCCGACGCCGACAAGCTGGTGCCCGAAGGCATCGAAGGCCGCGTGCCGTACCGTGGTCCGCTGCGCAACATCATCCATCAGTTGATCGGCGGCTTGCGCGCGTCGATGGGTTACTTGGGCGCGGCCACCATCGAGGACGTGCGACACAAGGCGCAGTTCGTCAAGGTGACTTCCGCGGGCGTCACCGAAGCGCATCCGCACGATATCCAGATCACCAAGGAAGCGCCGAATTACCGGCTGAATTCTTGAGCCCTCTCCTCTGAGCGAAGCTCGGGGGAGAGGGTTGGGTGAGAGGGTGACTTTTGCCTCATTGCTCGAAGACTTTCAGGAGCCAAGGCTC
>Ga0208589_1000334_pt1 | contig 22956 bp, 18 predicted proteins | sample NGESurshal092012_2_FD_184486 | JGI IMG/M metagenome (GOLD analysis project Ga0208589, IMG submission 184486) | Arctic peat soil microbial communities from Barrow, Alaska - NGEE Surface sample F53-2 shallow-092012 (SPAdes) | ecosystem: Environmental > Terrestrial > Soil > Wetlands > Peat ... | reverse complement strand
GTCCTGGCCGGGCTTGGGCGGTCGCTTCTTTGTCGCTGCCGATACCTTTCGGCTCGTCACGCGGACGGCCTCGCAAACGGGTCCGAAGGCGTCGCGGAGGTAATAGATATCGGTCTGGGCACTCTTGGCCGTCTTCACGTTGCGGATGTGCGAGACATATGCGGTGAGCAGGGAATCAATCGGCGTGCGGGTGGGGAGCGGACTGTCTTCTCCTCTGGCCTGGGCCGATTCAAATTGCCGCAATTTCTCTTTGGCAATTTGCAGGGACTCGGTTCCGGCGGAGACGCGTTTGGCCTTACCGGAAACCATGTACTGAATATAAAATGTGGAATCGCGAAGAATGAGACTCGCCACGGCGGCACCCCTTTCGGGATGAAGACAAGGGACTTGGCGAGTCCATTTCGATGATAGCCGAGTTCGCTGAATTTTCGCACACAAAAATTTTTGTGTACAAAGTTGTGTACATTCAGGCGATTTTGGCCAAAAGAAAAAGGACTCGCGATGCCGCAAGTCCTTTCTCTTCAAGCAGTAGCGGGGGGAGGATTCGAACCTCCGACCTCCGGGTTATGAGCCCGACGAGCTACCAGGCTGCTCTACCCCGCGATCTGAATCTATCTTATCGCCTTCGTTTCTCCTGTCAACTCAATGAGTTAGAAAGTTAGAAACATCAAAGAGTTAGAAGTGCAGGGCGTTTCTACCTTCGCTTGTCAAAGCTGGATTTACTGCAAGGCTTTGACAAGGTTGGTACTGACGATCCGGAATTGGTCGGCATTGGCTTGATTACGCCAAGCGAATTGATGTCACAAACTGTATTGCAGTTCGTTTTGATTTCGCTGGTGGCACATTCGTGCTACGTAGGCCTGCCGACAGCTTTGAATCACTCGTTTGCGCGTCGTCGACGGTGACAGGTATGGGGTCCCAGCAATTGATAGTACAGCGACGTTCGGCAATCCGGAACATCGCGACGGATTAGAGCGCGAACACGGCCTTCAGATAAGTTTTGCACCGCCCCGATGGCGCCGAAAGTTAACGCACTGGTGGCTTGCCGATGCCCTCTACTTGCACCGCTGCCCGCGCCAGTCCGTCGGCTGTCGCCGCAACCATGATGGTCCCCGCTCCATTCGCCTTCACAATCGCCAGGCATCGCCCTTGGTATGCCTGATGTTCATTGGCGACGAATGGCTCGTGCGTTACAAAATCGCCGTTGTCCACGCCGGCGACGAAGCCCGGCCCTCTGACGGCGAAGTGAATCTCATTCGCGGCATTCGGCACTGTGTTGCCGTCGGCGTCGGTCACGCGCGCATTCACAAAGCAGACATCGTCCCAATCGGCCGGCAGTTTTGTCTGATCCGCTTGTAATACAATTTTCGCGGCCTTGCCCGCGGTGTGGAGAATATCCGTTGCGACTTCCTTGCCATCATTGCTTGCGACGACCCTCAACTCTCCGGCGGCATACGCCACCGTATAGATAATCGGCGAGTCATCCGCATTGCGGGTCTTCACGCCGAGGGATTTGCCGTTCAGGAACAACTCCACCTGCCCGCAATTGGTGTAGACCTCGATATGCTCGTTATGGGCGGCGGAATTCTCCGGCGTCCAGTCGTGCAGATACTGCGGCATCGGCGCCGAGCCCGGGTCTTCACCGGGGGCTACAGTCGTCCGCACCGCCCGTGCGGCCGGAAGTACGCGCGACATTTCGACCATCGGCTTCTTCGTCCACCAACTCTGCCGTTGCCATGCGTGCGGGCGCTTGTAGCCGATGCGATCAAACAGGCCCGATTCATGCGAGATATATGGCCATCCCGTGGTCTCGCCGAGGTAGTCGATCCCCGTCCACAAGAACTGGCCGGAATACGCGGGGTTATCGCGGAGATACTGCCACGTCTGAACGTCAAGGTGATTTTCCGTGCCGATGATCTTGCGCGTCGGCATCTGTTGGTTGGCGGCGATGATTTCATTCTCGCGATAATTCTGGCCGACCACATCCATCAACTCGGAAAAGCCATTGGTGTATACATTGTTCTGATTCGGCCGCAGCACGGCGAGCGTCACCGGCCGGCTCGGATCAAGCCGGTGAATCAAGTCGCGCAGCGGAATGAAGATGCGCTTTCCCAGATCGCTGTTCGGCGTGATGTCGTGAATCTCGTTGCCGGCGCTCCATAGCACGATGCTGGGATGATTGCGGTCGCGCAGAATCGTAGCCGTCGTGTCCTTGTCCCACCAATCGTTGAAATACAAATGGTAATCCGCCAAAACCGTCCGGCTTTGCAGCGGCGTCTTGCCGACCGTCCAGACGTCAAACATTTCGTCCATCACCAGAAACCCCATGCGGTCGCACAGATCAAGAAACTCCGGAGCAGGGGGGTTGTGAGCCGTGCGAATGGCGTTGCAGCCAATGCCCTTGAGTTCTGCCAATCGACGCTGCCAGATTCCCAGCGGCACGGCCCCGCCGACAGCTCCGCCCTCGGCGTGAATGGCGCAGCCGAAGATTTTGAAATTCCTTCCGTTTAACCAGAAACCGGTTGCTGCGTCGAAATGAAATTCACGAATGCCAAAAGGCACCGATTGATTGTCGATTGTTTTGTCTCCCTCGACGACTTGCGCGACAACGGAATACATATTCGGCGAATCCAGATTCCACCGTTTCGGCTCGCGTACGAAAATGTCCTCGTCAAACTGCGCCGATTCACCCGCTGGAATCAGGCGTGGACTGGTCAGGTCCGCGGAAACGGCGGCGCCATCGGGTCCGTAAACGGTCGTGCGCATATACACCTGCCGCGGCGCATTGGCCTGATTCAATACACTGCTCTGCACATGAACAGTTGCCTGGCCGTCGGATATTGTGGGTGTCGTGACATAAATGCCCCCTTGAGCCAGATGCACCGGATCGGTCGCCATGAGGCGAACATGCCGGAGGATGCCGTTGCCGGTATACCACCGAGTTGCCGGCTGCAATGAATTGTCACATCGTACGGCGATTACATTCGCGTGGCCGGGATTCAAATGATCGGTCAGGTCATATTCAAAGCCGACATATCCAAACGGGCGATGTCCCAGCTTGAATCCATTGATAAATACATCGCTATTGGCAAACACTCCGTCGAAGTCGATAAAGACCCGCCGCCCTGACCAGGTTGCAGGAACCGCGAAGGTTTTGCGATACCAACCCACTCCCACCGGCAGAAATGCCTCAGACTTGCCGGAGGGATTATTCTGATCAATCTTCCCCTCGATGCTCCAGTCATGCGGCACATCCAGCTTCCGCCAGCCGGAGTCATCGAACTTTGGCGCCGCCGCTTCGGCGGGGTCAGCCAGCGCGAATCGCCAGTCGGCATCGAAGGACTGTGTTACGCGAGCGTCGGCAGATGGCGTGGAGCCGCCGCCGATTGGGGCGGAACTCTGCGCGCACCCGCTGCACATTGTCAGTGCCAACATTCCGACGCACAGAAAGTGCAATCCCCCTCTCCCGGTACTCTGGGAGAGGGCTGGGGCGAGGGTTTTCTCTTCAATTCCGCTGATTTCAATTTCCATTTTTCGTTTCCTCAAATGCAGACACGGCCCGCCTGTCCCTTATACTTCATCAGGTTGCATCAACAAATTATGCGGCGAGACTGTACATTAAGTAGGGCAATCGCATGTTCCGTAAGAATACGAAAGACCCTCACCCCAACCCTCTCCCAGAGTACCGGGAGAGGGGGAACGAGGAAGTATGCGATTGCCTTGGTCCATTAAGTACGAAAATGAAAAGGACTCACTCAATGAAGCAATTTAGATCGACCGCCCTGTTCTGTGCGCTTGGCCTCTCATTGGCAATCGCGCCGTCCATCGCGCGCGCCGCTGAGCCGACGCTCAATGCCGAGGAGACTCGTGGCTCGGCCTCCGACGCGCAGCGCCACTTCGGTGACAGCCCGGACAATCCCGGGCCTATCGCCGATCTCGACTCAAGCCTCAAAAGCGACGCGATTAAGAAGGTTGAAACCCTCGTTGCCGACTGGCAGCTCAAACAGGCTCAGCCGTATTTCAACCAGCAGTGGACGTTCGGCGCACTTTACGGCGGTTTCCTTGCGGCCTCCCAAACCACCGGCGACCTCCGCTGGCACGACGCGATGATCGCCATGGGCGAACGCTTTAAGTGGGACATCACCCGCCCCGGCTCCGGCCGCCCCGGAGACCTCCTCGCTGGAAATCCCACCACGCGCGGCACCGGCGTTCGCCGCCAGTTTCCCATCAATGCCAATTCCGAGGCGATGGCACAGGCCTATATCGAACTTTACTTCGAATACAAAAATCCCTGGATGATCGACAACACCCGCCAGGCTCTCGATGACCAAATCCCCATCGAAACCTACCCCGCAGCCCGCGGCGGTGGACGCGGCGGCGACCAAGGTTCCGCTTCCGCCACCAATCCCAACCACATCATCTGGTGGTGGTGCGACGCCCTCTATATGGCCCCGCCCGCCTGGACTCGCATGTACAAAGCCACAGGCGACAAGAAATACCTTGATGCGATGGACCACCAGTGGTGGATTACTTCCGACAATCTTTACGATCCGCAGGAACATCTGTATTACCGCGACGAAACCTTCAAGACCAAAAAGGAATCGAACGGCACGAAGATGTTCTGGTCGCGCGGCGAAGGGTGGGTCATGGGCGGTCTCGCCCGTGTACTTCAGTATATGCCCGCCGATTATCCCACGCGCGGCAAATACCTTACGCAGTTCAAAGACATGGCCACTCGCATCGCTTCCCTGCAGGGTGACGACGGACTCTGGACCGCCGGGATGCTCGATCCCAAATACTACGGCGAGCCTGAGAATTCCGGCTCGTCGTTCTTCTGCTTCGCCATGGCCTGGGGCATCAATGAAGGGATTCTCGACCGGGCCACGTTCGAGCCGGTTGTGGCCAAAGCTTGGAAAGGTTTGCTGGCGCATGTCCATCAGGACGGCCGCCTCGACTGCATCCAGCAGACCGGTTCAGGACCGGCTCATTACAAAACCTCCTCCACTTACGTTTACGGCGTCGGCGCGTTTTTACTGGCCGGACAGCAAGTTAATAAACTGGCGTTGACCGAAGCCGCGGAAAGTCGAAAATAGTCGTTATGAAAACCCTGCTTATGCCCGACCCCGTCCGCACGCAACGGATGAATACCGATGAACTTCGCCAAAATTTTCTCCTGGAGGATATTTTTTCTCCCGGAAAAATCGCTCTCGCCTACCTCGATGTCGATCGCACTGTGGTGGGGGGGGCGGTTCCGCAGGCCGAGCCTCTGAGCCTGGGAACCGACGACGCGCTTCGTTCGGCGTATTTCACGGAGCGCCGTGAACTCGGGGTTCTGAATGTCGGCGGCCGCGGCACCATCTCCGCCGGCGGGAAAAGCTATGACATGGAGAATCTCGACTGCCTCTACATCGGAAAAGGCACGCGCGATATCTCGTTTAGTTCCGCCGATGCCCATGCCCCGGCGAAATATTATCTGATCAGCTACCCCGCTCATGCGGCGCATCCGACCACGCAGGCGAAGAAGTCACAGGCGACGGCTGTTCCGCTGGGCGCGCAGGCCACCAGCAATCAGCGCACGATTTACAAATACATCCACACCGGCGGCATCCAAAGCTGCCAGCTCGTGATGGGCTTCACGACTCTAGCCACCGGCAACGTGTGGAATTCCATGCCGCCGCACACGCACATGCGGCGTTCGGAAGTCTACCTGTATTTTGATCTGGCCCCCGAAGCGAGAGTGTTCCATTTCATGGGCCAGCCGCAGGAAACGCGGCACCTGGTGGTCGCCAACGGGCAGGCCGTGGTGTCGCCGCCGTGGTCAATCCACTGCGGGTCCGGCACAGCCGGCTACAGCTTCTGTTGGGCGATGGGCGGGGAAAACCAGGTATTTGATGACATGGACGCGGCGCCGGCGGCGTCGCTGAGGTGAATCGCGAATTGATTGGGCCACCAAGGGCACGAAGGAACACGAAGCAGGCCGACCCCTTGGCCCTCTCCCGCCAATGCCTTTTCCGATCGCAAAGTGGTGGCGAAGGCTTCATTTAGAATAGGATGAGTGCCATGCACCACCGCAATGAAAGAATTGACGCGGATATCAGGCGGATTGCCAGGCGAATTGCGCGGAGGTTCACGCCTGACCAAATCATTCTCTTCGGCTCGCACGCTCGTGGAAACGCCGGACCGGATAGCGATATTGATTTATTGGTCGTGATGCCGGTCAAAGGGTCTAAGCGGCAAAAGCAGGTGGAAGTGCGCCAGGCGGTTGGGGATCAGGCTCTTGCGGTCGAGATTGTCGTATCGCGGCCCGAGGAATTCGCTTGGCGCAAAAACTACATCGGAACGATTGAGCATCCGGCCTCGCGGGAAGGCAAGGTGCTCTATTCCGCCGGCTGATCCAATAACCTGGCTGGTGAGGGAGTGGGTTGAAAAGGCCGAGAATGACCTCACGGCGGCTATTCATACCTTGAAGTTGCGCCGCGATTGCCCAAACGATGTGGTTTGTTTCCATGCTCAACAATGCGCGGAGAAGTATCTCAAAGCGTTGCCCGTCATGCGCCAGGTAGAATTCTCCCGGACTCATGACCTGCGAATCCTCGCGACACTGGCAACTGACGTTCGCTTTGATTTCGATGTGTCGGAACAGGATTGGCTGAGCCGCTTTGCGGTCGCAACTCGCTATCCCGGCGAGGACGAACCAATTTCTCTTGGTGAAGCGCGGCACGCGGTGGCTCTTGCGAGGCGCGTAAGGCGCGAAATTCGCAAGTTCCTCCCACGCGCGGCAATCAGAAGAAAAGCGAAATAATTGCGATCGCTGCTCAATTTTGTGTAAGTCATTTTAATGGATGGCTTTGCAGATATATTGCGCCAAGTAAATGTGTGGAGGTTTAGGTAAAGTGTCCAATTCAAGCGTGAAACCGCAGCGAGTATTTAATTGTCAAACCCCCAGTTGGGGTGGATGATGTTGCGGCGTTGCATCGTCCACAATGCTGTTTCGTGGTGAGGGATTCATGCGGAGGCGAAAACGGTTCAAAACCAAATCGGAGACCCGGTTCGCGCTGGCGGCCTGCGAGGCACTGGAAATCCGCAGGATGCTGAGTACGGTGTATGTCGATCACTTTGCGCGCGGCCCAACGCACGACGGCACCTCATGGGCGACGGCGTTTACGGATTTGCAGCCGGTGGTTCAAGCGGCCGTTTCGGGGACCACGATTGAGGTGGCGGAGGGGAAGTATTATCCGACGATCGGCACCGACCGCACTGCTACATTCCAGCTCAACAGCGGCGTGGAAATCGATGGCGGATTCGCTGGAGCGGCGAACCCGACGGCAGCGCGAAACGTGGCCGCATATCCGACGATTCTTTCCGGGGATGTCGGAACGCCGGCCGACAACTCGGACAATAGTTATCATGTGGTAACGGGGAGCGGGACCGATGGATCGGCGATAATGGACGGATTCACGATCACTGGCGGGAACGCCGAGAGCCTCCTCTCCAGTCAAACTGTCTTTGGCCGCGGGTTTATCATATCGAGCGGCAGCCCAACGATCAGGAACTGCGCCATCGGCGCGAATACTGCCTACGATGGCGGCGACGTATACGACTACCAGTCGTCACCTGAGTTCACGAATTGTATGATATCGGGCGACTCAGCGGTTTCGGACGGGGGCGGTATCGCCAACTTCTCTGGCTCTTCCCCCGTGATCGTCAATTGTTCCTTTACGGGCAATTTTGGAGCGTCTTTCGGCGGTGGAGTAGCGGACGAGGACAATTCCTCTCCAGCCATTTCCAATTGTAGTTTCATTGGGGATAGAGCGGGAAGTGCTGGAGGCGGCGTTTACAACGCCAATTCTTCGAACCCAACGATAATTGGATGTGTGTTTGCAAATGACAGCGCTGGCGGCGGTGCTGGCGGAGGCGTGCTTTCCACCTTCTGCGGCACATCAGGTAGCGACGGCAAGCAGGATATATCCGATTGCATCTTTATCAATGATTCTGCTATGTATGGTGGCGGAGTTTATAGCATACAATCTACGCTTGAAATTACGAATTGTTCGTTCTTTGGCAACTCTGCCAGTATTTCGGGAGGGCGGTTGAGGATTATTACTTTCCGATTTCAATGTCGAACTGCATTCTGTGGAGAGATAATGCTACGCAAGTGGGGAACGAGATCCACAGCGACCTCGTAATTGTCGTTGTCAGAGGTACCGACATCCAAGGCGGATACGCCGGCGTCGGCAACATCAACGCCGATCCGCTGTTCGTGAATGCCGCCGCTGGCGATCTGCAACTCGAACCCGGCTCGCCCTGCATCAACGCCGGCTCCAACGCCGCCGTTCCGGCGGGCGTCACGACCGACCTGGCCGGCAACCCGCGCATTCTCGGCGGCACTGTCGACATCGGCGCGTATGAGTGCGTGAACATCGTCTTCACCGCAGCCGGCGACGGGCATAGCTGGACGGATGCGAACAACTGGTCCGGCGGGGCCGTTCCAGTCGCGTACAACATCGTGACTGTTCCCGGCGGGAATTCCCTGCAGTTGCCTTCCAATTCGTCAATCGCGCTCGAAGGAATCATCATTAACGGCGGCTCGCTTGTCGATCTCGAAAACTCCACGCTCACCATTAGCTTCACCGGCTCCGACCCCGTCTCCACGCTTCGCGGCTATCTCCAATCCGCTTACGACGTCGGCGCATGGGGTGGAACCAGCGGATTGACCAGCAGCGTCGTCGCGGCTCAATTCGCCGCCAACAAAGGCACGAGCGGCGGTCTATGGTCGATTGGCTACGCCGATGGAAATATCGATGGTTCAATCGGCGGGGCGGGGCCGAATCAGATTGTCATCGGCCCGCAACTGGTGGCGGATGCGAACGAAGATGGCTTGGTGGATTTCAAGGATCTGCTGGCACTGGCGCAGAATGCCGGCTCGACCACCGCCGATTGGGTACACGCCGATTTCAATTTCGACGGCCTTGTGGATTTCAATGACCTGCTCTTGCTGGCTCAGAACGTCAACCACACCAACGGCAATACGCCTCTCATTGCGCCGTCGGCGGCGGAATTGCCGGCGCCGCTGGTCACGTCTGCGGCAATTTTGGCAAACGCCGGATTTTCTTCTGTTCTGATTGTCGCATCGTCGCCGGCGGCTGACGATGCGATTCTGGAAAGCAGCCGGCCGAACGCGCTCTTCACTGAGACAGGGGCAATATCAGCCATCCTGACGTGAAATAAACCTCTCGACCGGCACAGCCGCCAGCGTTGGATAAACTTCCTTCGCCCCGGCGTCCCACATTTGTTTTGCCGTGTGAGTGGTTGCCACGCCGATCGGAAGCATTCCGCCGGCGATGGCCGCACGGATTCCGGTTGGCGCATCTTCAATAACGGCGCAATTCCCTGCCTCAATTCCCATCCGCGCCGCTGCCAGCAGAAAGATGTCCGGAGCGGGTTTGCCATTGGCAACTTCGTCGCCATGCACAACGGCATCGAACAGATGCCGGATTTTCCCGGCGTCGAGAACCAAATCCACATTTGCCGGCGGGGCTGCCGAGCCGACGGCAACTTTTATCCCGGCCGTGCGCAGCCGCTGAAGTATCGCCACCGCGCCGTCCGCCAGCGGCACGTCCCGCCGAATAATGTCTCGAAACGCCGCCTCTTTCCGGTCGGCTATCGAAGCCGATTCTTCCGCGCTGATCCCATCGCCAAATAAAATCGGCACGCAGTCGGGATTGATCCGCCCGAAGCAGAACAGAAATGTCTCGTACTTGATCTCAACCCCGCGCTGCCGCGCCATCTCGCGCCACGCCTCCCAATGGGCGGCGGCGGTCATCGCAAGTACTCCATCCATGTCGAAGATGACCGCTTCCACGGGCATTGAATAGGAACCTCAAAAAATAGCGATAGCCGCAGAGATTACAGAGGACACAGAGAAATTCAAATGCAATTTAGCCACAGATGGACACAGATTCACACAGATGAATTCAGGGCTGAGGACTGAGGACTGAGGACTGAGAGGAAATGCAAATACGAATTTCCTTCTTCCTATCTGTGTGCATCTGTGTTCATCTGTGGCTAAATTCCCGTCTTAATCTGGTTCCCATCTGATCGATATCTGTGGCAAAAAAACTATTTTTTCTGCCCGTAATAGGCCTTTGGCCCGTGTTTGCGGAGGAAATGCTTGTCGAGCAGAAGCTGAGAGATCGGCTTGACGTGGGGATTAATTGCGAATGTCTGAATCGCCATCAGCGCCGCGAATTCCATCACCACGGCGTTATCGACCGCCTTCTCCGGCGATTCGCCCCAGGCGAATGGCGCGTGGCCGGCGAGCAAAACGCCGGGCATTTGCTCGGGGTTCAGCTTTTGGCGCACGAAGCATTCCACGATGACTTTGCCGGTGTTCAATTCATATTCACCCTGAATTTCCTCGTCGGTCATTACGCGCGTGATTGGAATCGCGCCGTAAAAATTGTCGGCATGGGTCGTTCCGAGGCAGGGAATCTCTCTGACAGCCTGGCAGAAAGTCGTCGCGTAGGTTGAATGGGTGTGGGCCACGCCGCCAATGGAGTCAAACTCGCGATAGAGATGCAGATGGGTCGGCGTATCCGATGACGGCCGGGCCGAGCCTTCGATGATGCGGCCCGATTCAATGGAGAGCACGACCATGTCGCCGGGAGTGAGCTTGTCATAGGGCACGCCGCTGGGCTTGATGGCCATCACTCCCGCCTTGCGGTCGGCCCCGCTTGCATTTCCCCAGGTCTGCACGACGAGGCCCGCCGACACCAGCGCCATGTTCGCGCGGTAGACACGTTCCTTCAACGAATGGTGCGCCATTTCAACTCCGGTTCGATCCTTTTTCATGGAAGGTGGAAAAAGCCAGCCCCCATTCCACTATCTATGACTACAATTCAAAGCCTACCCAGTCCATGGGCCAGATGATAGTAAAGCTCTGCATTCCGCAGTGACTCGCGGAAAGCGTTCAGTTCAGTATCGCCGTTAATCACCGCCAGCTCGATATTGGCAATCTCGGCGAAGTCACGCAGATGCTCAGTAGTGACGGGATAGCTGAAGCCGGTGTGATGCGCCCCGCCGGCATAAATCCACGCCGCACACGCGGTCTTGAAATCCGGCCGGCATTTCCACACTGCGCGTGCCACCGGCAGTTTAGGCAGCGGCTTTGGCGGGGCCACCACATCCACTTCATTTACGAGCATGCGGAAACGGTTGCCGAGATCGATTAAGGATGCATTGATCGCAGCACCCGGGCGCGCGTCAAATACAAGCCGCACGGGGTCGGCTTTGCCGCCGATTCCCAGGGGATGCACTTCCAGCGACGGCTTGCCCTTGGCGATCGACGGGCAAATCTCCAACATGTGCGCGCCCAATACGAGCGGATTTTTTGCATCGAGGTGATAGGTGTAATCTTCCATGAAGCTGGTGCCGCCGGATTTTCCGGCCATTACTTTCATGGCCCGCAAGAGGGCGGCGGTTTTCCAATCGCCTTCGGCGCCGAAGCCGTAGCCTTCATTCATCAGGCGCTGCACCGCCAGACCGGGAAGCTGAGACAATCCATGCAGGTCTTCAAACGTCGTGGTGAATCCCTTGAAGTCGCCGGCTGTCAGGAACGAGCGCAATGCCAGTTCGATTCTCGCGCCGTCGCGCAGAGACTGATGCTTCTTGCCGCCTTTGCGCAAATCCACGGCGAGTGAATACTGTGCGGCATATTCCTCGCACAGCGCGTCGATCTGCGAGTCGGTGGCGACATTTTGATGCTTCACCAGATCGCCCACGCCATAGCCGTTCACCGCAAACCCAAAATGCACTTCCGCCGAAACCTTATCGCCGTCGGTGACGGCCACCTGCCGCATATTGTCGCCGAAGCGGGCGAATTTGCCGCCCTGCAGATCATGCCAGGCATTCGCGGCGGCCATCCAAATGGCCACGCGCTCCTGAACCTGTGGGTCGGTGAAATGGCCGACGATCACCTTGCGATTAAGTCGCAGCCGCGTGTGGAGGAACCCCGCCTCGCGGTCGCCGTGGGCGGCCTGATTGAGGTTCATGAAATCCATGTCGATCTTCGCCCAGGGCAGATCGCGATTGAACTGCGTATGCAAATGCGCCATCGGCTTGCGCAAAGATTTCAGCCCGTTAATCCACATTTTCGACGGGCTGAACGTGTGCATCCACAGGACCACGCCGGCGCAGTCGAGCGAAGCGTCCGCCTCCAGGCAAACTTGCCGTATTGCATCCGGCGTCGTCACCACCGGCTTGTAAACCAGCGGTGCGGTCAGCTTCCCGCTGTCGTTCAGCGCCGCGACAAGCTGGCTGGCATTGGCCCCGACCTGTTTGATCGCCTCCTCGCCATATAGATGCTGACTGCCGGTGATGAACCAATATTCCGATTTGGAAGCCTGAAGCATGTGAAATTCTCTGATTAGTGGGCGTGAATGGAATCGCGAAGATCGAGCAGGTCCTTCATGATGTTGGACAAGACCGCCTGATGTCCGCGGACGCCGAAGGCGTCGTGAAGCTGAACATAAAGTTTGAACAGCCGCTCATAAACGGCTGCATGTGCGGGAATCGGATTGTATACGATGTTTGGCTCGCCGCTCATCGCGGTCATCGCCGCGTTAAAATCGGCGTGCCCGCCATGCTTCGGCCCCGCCGCGACGGAAGCCGCGATCGCCGAGCCGAGCGCGCAGGTTTGCGTGCTGCGCGACACCGCCACCGGCCGGTTAAACACATCGGCGTAAATCTGCATCGCCAGTGGGCTGCGCGTGGCCACTCCGCCGCAATTGACGACCCGCTTTACCGCCACGCCATAGGACTCAAATCGCTCGGCAATGACGCGAGCGCCATACGCGGTTGCCTCAATCAGCGAGCGATAGATCTCCGCGGCAGTGGTGTGCAAAGTCTGGCCGACCGTTAAACCGGTTAATCGCTGATCGACGAGAATCGTGCGATTCCCGTTGTGCCAGTCGAGCGTCAACAGGCCGCTTTCGCCCGGCTGTAATTTCGCCGCGCCGACCGTCAGGGCCTGGTGACTCCCGGAATTCATTTTCACAAACCAGTTGAATATGTCGCCGACCGCGGACTGCCCCGCCTCCAGGCCGAAATGCGCCGGCAGGACCGATTCATCCGCGATCCCGCACAGGCCGGGGATATCCGCCATCTGCCGCGACATTCCCTCGACCATGATGTCGCAGGTGCTGGTCCCCATGATCTTCACCAGCGTGCCCGCACGGACTCCCGCGCCGATTGCACCGAGATGCGCATCAAACGCGCCGACCGCGACGCTAATCCCCACCGGCAACCCAAGCTTGGCGGCCCACTCACCGCTCAATCCGCCCGCCGCATCGGCGACCGTGGCGCATTGGTCGGGCAGAGATTTTCGCACGCGAGCCAATCCTGGATTCAGTGAACTCAGAAATGCCTCATCCGGAAATCCGCCCCATTTGGTGTTGAAGAAACATTTGTGCCCCGCCGCGCAGGCGCCGCGCTTGAGCTTGTTCAGAGCGGTTGTGCCGGAGAGAACCGCGGGAATCCAGTCCGCGATCTCGACCCAACTGGCCGCCGCTGCGAACACCGTCGGCGACGATCGCGCGCAGCGCAATATCTTCGCCCAGTACCACTCCGAAGAATATCGCCCGCCGCACTTGGCTAGATACTGCGGCCGTTGTTTGGCCGCCGCCGCGGTGATCTCCTCGGCTTCGGCGTGCGAGGTATGATCTTTCCAAAGCCACGCCATCGCGGCCGGCTCATTTTCAAATTGCTTTTTCAAACCCAGAGCCATGCCGTCGGCATCCACCGGCAGGGGGGTGCTTCCGGTGGTGTCCACGCCAATTCCGATGACTTTGTCAGCGGAGAAATTCTTGTCCGCGTTGGCCGCGATCTTCAGCGCTTCGCGCACGGAGGATTCGATTCCCGCAAGATAATCCGCCGGATGCTGCCGCGCCAGATTGGGCTGGTCGCTTTTAAGAATGACGCCGGCATCGCCGCTGGGGTAATTAAATACATGCTCCGAAAGTTCGCGGCCGTCGTGTACATCGACGATCAAAGCCCTGACCGAATTGGTTCCGAAATCGAGTCCGATGGTATATGCGCTCATTGCTCCGCCTCAATTGATGAGTCAGGACTGAGGACTATGAGGAATGAGCAGGGGCATGTTGGCCCCTACCCGCTTCCCGGTCCTGCCTGTACGAAGCGTGAATCGTAGGGGCGGGGGATTTGATGTCAACGGCGGATGGGAAGGCGGGGATTTTTAGCCACAGATGAACACAGATTCACACAGATGAGATGTGATCAGCCAACACCCCCGCCGTTTAGCCGCGGCATTTATGCCGCGCGTCGCAGCGCTCCATTCCCCTCTCCCGGTACGCCGGGAGAGGGAGGGGTGAGGGTCTTCTTTTCGCCGCCCGCTGCGCTCAATCTCGCGCAAATGGCACAGAAAAATTCTAATGAATTGATTTGCGTCCCCTCCGCGTCCTCGCGCCTCAGCGCGATCCAAATCCGAATCATCTCGCGCGGAGGCGCGGGGGCGCGGAGGCGCGGAGAAATCCAGGTCGCGGCATATTCCACGCCGGTTTGGAAAGGCGATTGAGTTTGGCTGCCGAAGCGGAGTTGTTTCAGCACGCCGCACTCAAAATGCAGAGAAAGCGCAGCAAATCGCATCGTATTTGGGGCTGATTTTTGTATAACCGATCGCGTCACGTTTATTTCTCGTTTTTCACAAACGCGGTCGGCTATAACCGCGGATCCACTGGCTCGCTTTCCATAGCCAATACCCCAAAGACGCATTCATGCACGCGTCGCAACGGCTCGCGCGCGACGAAGCGATGCAACGATTCCATGCCCAGGGCAAACTCCCGTATGGCCAGCGACCGCTTCGCCGCCAGACCTCTCTTGCGCAGGCGCACAAGGTTCTCCGGGGCGTCATATTCCGGGCCGTAAATGATACGGAGATACTCGCGACCCCGGCATTTCACCGCGGGCTGAACCAGCCCCTTTTTGCCGCGCGCGACAACCTCCAGCGGCTTAACGACCATGCCCTCGCCGCCGCGATCCGTCAGCGCCTGCCACCAGGCGATACCGTCTTCTATTTCTGTCGGCTGCGTGAGATCAATCAGCCGGTGGGCCGTCGCCTGAAGGGGAGTATTTGGCGCGGCGTCTGCAAGACGCGCGAGTGTTTGCATGTGCCAGAGGTGATCGTTCTCTGCATATACCTTTCCCTCGCCGGCGAGTAACTGAAATGGCGCGAGTTTCAAATCGCCGACGTTCTTTACCGGCCAGCAGTATTGGCGATAGGCCTGGACGTACCGATTTGCGGAATCAAGCCGAATGCGATACCGCGCGAGCAAATCGGACAACTCAGTCGTCCCCGCATATCGAAGCGCTGCTCTTTCAAGATGGCGTATGCACTCGGGCAGAGATCCGCGCGATGCTGATCCAACGGCCGCGTACTGGGCGCGAATCAACTCCTGTGCTTTGGCGGACCACGGCAGCAGTTCGCAGTCAAGGCAAAACCAATCGCTTGCGAATTCTTCCCAAAATCCGGCTTTGGTGATAGCAATCCGCACGATTTCCAGAAGTTCCGATTCTCTGTCGCGATCCTCAAAGAACCGCCGGCCGGTTCGCGTATAAATGGTCCCCGCGCCGTCAATTTGCGTGGCGAATCGCCGATGCGCTGCGGCTTCGTCGCGACAGACGATCACAATCGCCCGCGAACCCATGTGTTTTTCCTGGCAGATCGCTTTTGCCACGCCGTTGGCGCGAAAATATTCAAACGCCTGGCGTGGATGTTCCAGGAGGCCGGGTTCGTCGCTTGTTTCTGTCGGGGACATCGTTGGTGGCAAATAGATCAGCCAGTTGGGGTTTGCCGCGAATCGGCTCATGACTTCGAGCGCCGCAGCGGCGTTTTCCTCGCGGATCGTGACGCTGTGATGTAGCCGCGTCTGTACGATCCGCTTACCGGTTACATCAGCGAGGTCGAGAACGTCGTCGTGAATCTGTTGGGCGCTGAGAGTCGGCGCCACGGTATCGGGCGCAAGAAACGGCTTGGCCGGCGTGGCATACGTCTGCCGCGCCGGAACTGAGACGATTTCCATTTCCGGCCAGCGCAAGGCAGTTAATTGTCCGCCGAAAACGCAGCCGGTGTCGATGTTGATCGTGCGATTGAGCCAGTCGGCTTGAGGCACGGGCGTGTGGCCGTAGACGACGTGAGCTATGCCGCGATACTCGGAGGCCCAATTATACCGAACAGGCAGGCCGAATTCGTCGGTTTCGCCCGTGGTTTCGCCGTAGAGCGCGAATTCACGCACCCGGCCGGACGCGCGGCCGATGTACGCTTCCTTCATGCCGGCGTGGGCGACGACAAGTCGGCCTTCATCCAGCACATAATGGCTTACCAGTGAATCGATGAACTTGGCAACCCAGCCGCGATATTCCGGCCCAAGTGGCTCCAACTGGGCTATCGTTTCCGCCAGACCATGAGTAAGCTGCACGTTCTTGCCGCCAAGTTTGCGGAGCAACTTCACATCGTGATTACCAGGCACGCAGAGAGCGTTGCCCGCCTCGACCATTAACTTTACCAGATTCAAAACTTCCGGCGTTTTTGGGCCGCGATCGACAAGGTCGCCTAGAAACACAGCTTTCCGCCCCGGCGGAGGCACGATGCGGGACGATTGCGTGGTGTCATAGTTGAGTTTATTCAGCAGTTCGATCAGTTCGTCGTAGCAGCCATGAATATCGCCAATGATATCAAACGGCCCGCGGTCGAATTTGCGGTTGTTCCAAAGTGGCTGGCGTTCGATGGCCACCTGCTCCACTTCATCGGGCGATTCCAGAATATGAACGTGTCGAAATCCCTCGCGCTCCAGACCGCGCAGACCGCGGCGAAGTTGGATCAATTGATTGCGCACCACATGCGGCCCGAATTGCCGGTCAGGCCGGGCCGTATTCCGGGCGGCGCATAGGCTCTCAGGCATTTTCAGTACCATGGCTACTGGCAACACATTTTGGTCTCGCGCCAATTCCACCAGCGGCTTGCGAGATTCCGGCTGCACATTGGTGGCGTCGATTACCGTCAGCAATCCACGCTCCAGCCGTTTTCGCGCGATGTAATGCAATAGTTCAAAGGCATCATTCGTTGCTTCCTGGCAATTCTCGTCGTCGCTCACCAGCCCGCGGCAGAAATCAGACGAAAGTGTTTCCGTCGGCTTGAAATGACGGCGCGCAAAAGTGGATTTGCCGCATCCGCTCGGCCCAACCAGGACAACCAGACATAATTCCGGAATTGTCAACTTCACGAGTTCATTCCCGCTTTCCCCGGTAGATCAAAAACCGCCATTTGCGTCGGCGATCCTACCTGTACATCCTCAGGCCCGACCGGCAGCAGGCGCAACGAATATCCAAATCGAGTGGCCACGGTATTGGCCCAACGCGAGAATTGATCGCGGGTCCATTCAAAGCGATGATCGCGATGGCGGAATTTGCCAGCCGCCAATGTTTCAAATCGCACATTGTATTCGACGTTGGGCGTGGTGATGATCACCGTCTTGGGCCTTGCGAATTCAAAAAGTACCCGCTCAAACGCCGCCAACCGCGATACATCCAGATGCTCGATGACTTCGACAACGGCTGCCGCGTCGAATCCGGCCAGGCGCTGATCGCGGTAGATAAGGGAGCCATGCAGAAGTTGTATTCGATTGCGCTGTCGTTCAGAAAGACGTTCCAAATGCAGCCGTTCAGACGCGATCTCCAGCGCGCGATGTGAAACGTCCAACCCCACGATCTGCTCGAATTGTTTTTCCTCCAGCAGCCGCCGGAGGAGATTGCCGTAGCTGCATCCCAGGTCAAGAACGCGCTTGGCGCCGCATGATCGCAGGACAGAAAGCACAGCATTCTGCCTCTGCTCGTTCAGGCTGATTTTGCGTTCTATCTGCTCCTCTTCCTGCGAATTCCGTTCTACAATCTCCTCTTCTTCATCCGAATTGCCCTCGATCAGCCGAGCCAAAGCCTGGTCAGCCAGGTATTGGCGATGTTTCAGGTACCGCTGGACGATTTGCTCCTTTTCCGGATGTGCGGCCAGCCATGTCTCGCCATGACGCAGGAGTTTGTCTACTTCGTCGTCGCCAATCCAATAATGCTTGTCATTGTCCAGGACGGGAACCAAGACATACAAATGCGACAGGGCTTCGTGCAGGCGCATTTTCTGCGACAGCTCAACGTTGAAATACGGACCTTCGCCCCATTCGGGAAAGTTTTCGTCCAGCGGATGCTGGGTGGCTTTAACCAAATAGCCCAGGGGCTCAAAGAGTTTGCGCAAAAGGACTTCGTCGCCGCGGCAGGGAAGAACGCTGATTCCTATGATCAGCGGGATCGGCATTTGCGCCAACTCCGGACGCTCTCGACTGCTACCAGAGAGGGCGGAAGAGTAAACCTGCGCAATCGCGACGGAGAGGAACGAACTCGCGGCATAGGGGCGGTCGTTGACGTACTGCTCCAAGGCAAATCCTTCACCGGACGGCCCGTGCCGACGGCGCACCAGCCCCACTGGGTCGATATCCAGCAGCATTGCAGCGGTACATCGCTCCTCCGATGCCTCGGGGTAGAAGACATGCGCAGTGCCGAAGGCAAGGTGAAACGTCTGAAGGCGGGCGGGATTCTTATGCAGAAGAAATCCCAGGTCGGTTGCGGGCCTATGTGTTGTGGTCAAGGTCAAAAGCATGAAGGGAGAAGCATATCCACCAGTGTCGCCTGATGCGATATGGCATTACTCCACCATCGACCTCCGCGCCCTAATCAGCCACGCACTAGCCGCCTCTTCATGGGATTTTCCGGCAGATTCGTCCGCTCAAAAACCCGGCCAAACTCCTCGCGCAACAGCACCAATGGTAGAGACACAAATATTGACGTTGCCATGATTCCACCTGGCACCGCCAACGCGGACAAGCCCGATCAGTTCATCAATGAATTTACGAATCACCCGATTGGCCGCGCCCGTACACCCGACAGGGTGATCGTAACAAATGATCCTAGTAGTCGTGAAAGAACTCGGGGCCATACCGACCGAACATAATTTACTCGATCCGACTCACCTGCCAGGGCTACGCGAATTAAAACAACTCCGGGGCAGGCGATCTTGTGCACGAAGCCCAATTCGCCGAAATCCTTGTCCGCCGTCAGCATGACTCGCGCTTCCTCGGCGGCCCAACTCAATACCGCGACGTCCGTCATGCGTGGCGGGATCACCGAAGCATCCCAACAATCGTGGCCAAGGTCGCGCAACATCGCAACCATTTCGACGCTGATATGTGCATCGGCGAAAAACTTCATGTTTCGCTCAGCAGCAGCTCATCCTGCCGGACTACCGAAAGAGCATACGCAAGGACCGCCTGGAGGTGCTCGGCGGTCAGTGGCGGATGGCTGCGAATCAGGTCTTCAGGCCGCGCGCCCTGCGCCAGTCGTTCGAGAACAAATTCGACCGTGATGCGTGTACCGCGAAAGATGGGTTTACCCAGCATGACGCCAGGTACGCGTTCGATATGCTGTTGCCAATCCATGTTGGCATTATATCACATCTATTAGCGGATCGTCATTCCGCCACCATCGCCCGCCGCGCCCTAATCAGCCATGCACTAGCCGCCTCTTCATCGGGATATTCCGGCAGGTTCGTTCCGGCGAAGGCGAGATCAAATTCCTCTCGCAGTTTGAGCCACAGGGTTTCACATTCCAGAAATGACACCTCGCCGCGCCGCACGGCCAGCAATCGGTCGCGATCCTCGCCGACGTTCACGACCACGCGGGCTTCTTTCAGAAGCGTGATGCCGGATTTGAGCAGGCGCAGCAGGTGCATGACGTGTTTCCATTTGATCTCGCCGGTGTTGCGGAGATCGGTCTGGAGTTTTTTGAACTGGCTCTGCACATAGCCGTTGTAGGTGTGATAGACGCGGCGCGACAGGAAGCGGTCGCGCATGTCGAGCAGTTCTCGAGCCAGCGGCGTGGCGTGCTCGATGAGCGGCGTGTAAAGGCACTCCAGCACATTCGGATTGCCTTTGAGCGCGAGCCTGACGAATTTTTCGGCTTCCCAAAAAACCACGTCGGCTTCGGCATCCTCCAATTGCTCCGGCGCGCCGGCCAGCGACCAATGCAGTTCGGCAGGAGGGAGAAAAAAGCCGCGGGTATCGGTGTCGCTCTTGGTGTCGTCCAGGCCGTACGCGCGCGAGCCGACCACGCAGCGGTAGATCACATAGGCGAGAAGTTTCGGATCGATGCCGGGCATTGGTTGGCGGACAAGCGTAGCAACGCGGGGATGTTCGGAGAAGGGGGGAAGCGACAGGCGGTAAGTGCAATCGCTCATCGCGATCGCTGTGCGAAAAGTGTGAAAGGTGTGAAAAGTATGAAGAGAAGGTCAGACATTCATCCCACGGCTTGGGCCTGATACAATCCCGGCATGGCAAATGAGAAATCATGGCAGGCTCGCATCGGGCAGGGCAACGACGCTTTGGCCCAGGCCTTTGTTGAATCGATCAGCTACGACCAGCGCCTCTACAAGCACGACATCGCCGGGTCCATCGCCCATGCGACCATGCTGGCCAAGGTGGGGCTGATCACCGAGGCCGAGCGCGACGCGATCATTGCGGGGCTGAAATCTATCGAAGCCGACATCGAGGCGGGGACGTTCAAGTTTGATGTGAGCCTGGAAGATATTCACATGGTCATCGAGGCGGCGCTGATTGAGCGCGTGGGGGAGCCGGGGAAGAAATTGCATACGGGGAGAAGCCGGAATGATCAGGTGGCGTTAGATTTCATGCTTTGGGTAAATGATGCAAACGCACAAATATCGAGTCAGTTAGGCATGCTTTGCCGCGAGTTTATCCATCTCGCGGAACGATCGCGCGGCGTCGTGATGCCCTCATATACGCATCTCCAGCGCGCACAGCCAATTTCGGCGGGTGCGGAGGCTCTCGCTTGGTGTTCACTTCTTTCAGAGAATTTCAATCGGACTTCGGATTTCATGCCAACGCAAGAGTGCCCACTCGGTAGCGGCGCGATTGCTGGAACGTCATTGCCGATCGACAATTCATTCACCGCCATGAGCCTCAAATTTGCTGGCTCGCCCGAAAACAGCATTGCAGCAACGGCATCGCGGGAGCGGGCCTGCGATTTCGTTTACGCGTGCGCCATGATCGCCATGCACCTCTCCCGCTGGGCCGAGCAATGGATCATCTACTCCACCACCGAATTCGGCTTCATCAAAATCTCCGACAAATACACCACCGGCAGTTCCATGATGCCGCAAAAGCGCAACCCCGACATGCTCGAACTCATCCGCGGCCGGTGCGGCAATGTCTACGGCGATCTCTTCGCCCTGATGACCATCCTCAAGGGCCTGCCCATCGGCTACAACCGTGATTTACAGGAAGACAAACGCATCGTCTTCCGCGCGTATGACACCGTCAGTGCATCCCTGGCGATGGCCACGGCGATTGTGAATTCGGCGGAATTCGTCAAGGAAAAGATCGAGCCGACGCTGGAACGCGGGTTTCTCGACGCCACGAGTCTGGCGGAGTATTTCGTGACCAAGGGCATTCCGTTTCGCACCGCGCATCAAATCGTCGGGAGTCTGGTCGCTCAATGCGAGGCAGAGAGCAAAACGGCACTGGCGCAGCTCACGGTCGATCAATTCATCGCCGCTGTTAAGAAGCATTACCCACAGGCGACGACTATCGGCCAGGATGTTTATGAATCACTGGGAGCGCGGAATGTCGTGAAGCGATACCAAAGTGCCGGCGCCGCCGGCGGCAAGCCGTTTGAAGACCAACTCGCCGCCTGGAAAAAGCGGCTCGGTGTTTAATACGAATTCCAAGAAAATATCGCGCCGATCCCCCCGCGGTTAGCCGCCGCCCTTGGGCGGCGCTTCCGCCGAGCGCGTTGTCGATGGCGCCGGCTTCACTGTAAACTTGAATTCGCCGTTGGTGTCGTGCCCATCCTCGCTGGTCTCCGCGTGCCAGATTACCCGGTACGTTCCTGGGAGCAGTTGAGGAACGGTCACCGTCATGAGTTTCTTATCTTTTGAATCCGCGCGGCAGTCCTTGAGGTCCACCTGCGTTCCGCTCGCATCGACCACTTTCAGGCCGCTGTAGTTGATGTCCAAATCCTCAGTAAACCAAACCTTGATCTCCCTGGGCGGCTGATCGGTCTCAGCTCCGACCGCCGGTTCGGCGTGGTCAAGAAACGCATGGGCACGCGCCGCACGCGGCCCGGCGAGCAAAACGAGCAGCGCGAAAAGCGTTATTGCTATTTTCATTTTTCATCTCCAAAAAAGAGGGGATATCCGAAGACCTTGGGGAAGATATCGTCGATGTAAATTTCCAGATTGAGAGCGGCGCCGACATTCGGCCCGGTGCGGCCGTTGACGGGAATAATTGCTTCGGCTCCAAGCTGGAAATAGGGCGCTTCCCAGAGCACGCCGGGATTGATGGTTCCGGTGGTTTGGCCGTGCTGGTTGCGGTTTTCCTCGGTGGTCATGGAGAACTCAACCAGCGGAATTAAATCGCGCAGCGGATGCGGCAGGCCGACATCTTTCACATTCTGTTGCAGGTAGGGCAGGCTGTATTCTAGGGCGAAACCCCATTGAAATTCATTGGCCGCCTCGGCGCTTTGTGGGAATGAATTGGCCAGCGTTCCGGTGATGGCGAAGGGCTTGAGACCGCCCAGCGAATCGGGCAGATCGCCGAATCCCTTGCCGAAATAGAGGGTGGGGCTAAAGGTGTTGAAACGATCGACGCCGACGTTGGAGGAACCGGAGCCGCCGAGGTCGGTTTCCAGGCCGACTGAAATGATGGCTTCGTGTTCGGGGATGTGCCATAGGGGCTGTTCAAAAATAACCTGTTCAATTACTTCGCCGTGGAGCAATCGTATAATTCCAGTCTCCATGAAACGCGTGCGGCGTCAAACGCACATTCG
>Ga0208589_1000333_pt1 | contig 23008 bp, 15 predicted proteins | sample NGESurshal092012_2_FD_184486 | JGI IMG/M metagenome (GOLD analysis project Ga0208589, IMG submission 184486) | Arctic peat soil microbial communities from Barrow, Alaska - NGEE Surface sample F53-2 shallow-092012 (SPAdes) | ecosystem: Environmental > Terrestrial > Soil > Wetlands > Peat ... | reverse complement strand
TTCCGCAGGATGACGGCTTCCTCGACAAACCGCGACTGCCGCCCGGGCTTTTCCACGTATCGGGTAAGCAGCCGCTGTTGCTGCGTCTGCACCCGTTGACCATCTATCGCCACCAGGTCTGCAAGCAGGCCGATACGCTGCTGGGCCTGATGCTGGCGGGCGAGACGGTCGATCGCGACGCCAAGCGCCGCAACTTCGACTACTACGAGGGCGTCACCGTTCACGACTCCACCCTGTCGGCATCGACCTTTGCGGTGATCGCGGCGGAAGTGGGCCATGGCGACAAAGCCTATCGCTATTTTCTCGACACCTTGCGGGTCGACCTCGACGACCTGCATGGCAACGCGGCACATGGTGTGCACATGGCGGCGATGGCCGGCAGCTGGCTGGCGCTGACCTGGGGCTTTGGCGGCCTGCGTGTGCGGAACGGTCAACTCGCGCTGGCTCCGCAGCTGCCGGATGCATGGAAAAACTACCGATTCGGATTGCGCTGGCGCGATGCCTGTCTGCGTGTGGAAGTCGACGGCGACGGCGTGCAGTACACCCTGACCGCCGGTACCGCGCTGACGTTCCTGCATGCCGGCCGGCCGCAACACTTGCATGCAGGGCAGTCGTCGCTGCGCCTGCAGCACGCCGGCCCCCGGGGCGCCAGGCATCCGCTACCGCGTCCGTTGAAGGCGGTGATCTTCGACCTGGATGGGGTGATCGCCGACACCGCGGTGGTGCATCACGCAGCCTGGAAGCAATTGGCCGATGAAATCGGCGTCGCGTTCGACGACGCGGTCGGCGAACGCCTGAAGGGAGTGGACCGGCTCGCCTCGCTGGACATCGTGCTTGAAGGCGCATCACGCCCTTACAGCGAAGCCGAGAAACAGGTATTGGCGGCGCGCAAGAACGACTACTACCGCGAACAGATCGAGCGTTTCGGACCGCAGCACCTGCTGCCGGGGGCGCGTGCCGCGATCGAATCGGCACGCCGTGCCGGACTCAGGGTCGGACTGGCTTCGGCCAGCCGCAATGCGCCGCTGCTGCTGCAGCGACTCGGCATCGCCGAGTTGTTCGACTACATCGTCGACGCGAACCGGATCGGCCGCTCCAAGCCCGATCCCGAAATCTTCCTGGCCGCCGCCCGCGGCCTGGGAGTGGCGCCGAACGAGTGTCTTGGCGTGGAAGACGCCGCCGCCGGCATCGCCAGCATCCATGCCGCAGGGATGCTGGCGGTGGGCATCGGGCACCCGCAGGCATTGGCCGAAGCCGATGTGGTGCTGCCGAGCGTCGCCGCGCTCGACCTGGGCACCTTTGCAACCCGCGAGTCGCCGTGAACCGAATCCGCATGATCGCCGCGCTGGTGCTGATCTACATGATCTTCGCGATCCTGCTCAACAGTGTCGGCACGGTGATCCTGCAGTCGATCGCCACGTTCGGCATCGACAAGCCCGAGGCCAGTTCGCTGGAACGCTACAAGGATCTGTCGATCGCGTTCACCTCGCTCCTGGTCGCCTCGTTCATTCCGATGGCCGGCTACAAGCGTTCGATGATGCTGGCATTGGTCATCGTCGGCGCAGCCTGCCTGCTGATGCCGATCTACCCCACGTTCCTGACCACGCGGTTGCTGTTCGCCTGCGTGGGCATTTCGTTCGCACTGGCCAAGGTCGGCGTGTATTCCTCGATCGGCCTGCTCACCGCCGACAAGACCGCGCATTCGCGGCTCACCAATTTCATCGAAGGCATGTTCATGGTCGGCGTGCTGGCCGGCAACTGGATCTTCAGCGGCTATGTCGACCGTTCGCATCCGGGCAACCCGGTGTGGTTCAACGTGTACTGGCTGCTGGCCGCGTTGTGCGCCACCGTCATCGTGCTGCTGGCAACCAGCACGCTGGACGAGCGCGCCGCCCATGCGCACGGACACAACAACTCGTTTTCCGATTCGCTGATGGAAATGTTCCGGCTGTTTGTGCGACCGCTGGTGTACGCGTTTCTTGCGTCGGCGTTTCTCTATGTGCTGATCGAACAGAGCTTCGGCACCTGGCTGCCGACCTTCAACAATGAAATCCTGAAATTGCCCAACGCGATGAGCATCCAGTTCGCCAGCATCCTGGCCGGCATGACTGCGCTGGGGCGCATCGGCGCCGGGGTCGTGCTCAAGCGCGTGCGCTGGTATGTCCTGCTGAATGTCTGCGTGATCGCCATGGGCTTGCTGGTGATCGTGGTGCTGCCCATGGCGCGCGGCGTGGTGGCACGACCCGACGTCGGCTGGTTCAACGCGCCGATCGCCGCCTATCTGATTCCGCTGATCGGCCTGCTGATGGCGCCGATCTATCCGGTGATCAACTCGGTGGCGCTGAGCTCGCTGCCCAAGCCGATGCATGCGGCGATGACCGGCCTGATCGTGGTGTTCTCCGCGCTCGGCGGCACGCTGGGTTCGTACATCACGGCAAGGGTGTTCGCCCGGTTCGATGGCATCCACGCGTTCTATTTTTCACTGGTGCCGATGGCGCTGGTGCTGATCACGCTGTTCTTCTTCAAGCGCGAAACCGATCGCGCCGGCATGAACGTGCCGGTGGCAATCCGGCTCGCGGTGAAATAGATCCGTGCAAGGCAGGTGGCCAGCGCAGCTGTCACGCCTATCCGCGGCATGGGCCGGGCGGCCCCGCGCCGTCCACTGCCACGGCAACCTCCAGCCAAGGAGCTGACATGAAACTTGCACGCAGACTCGCGTCGCCATGGATCGCCCTCGTCCTCTGCTGCGCGGTCGCGCCGGCGCAGGCCGGCACCGATCTCTCATTTCTGCTGACCGCCGGCCCCGGCAATCTGCACAACTACTTTCCCAGCTATCTGGCGAACGGTTATTTCTCCACCATGACCTCGCCGCGCGGCACCGAGAGCAATCTCGCCTACATGGTCGCGTTCATGGATTACGCCAAGGACGACATCGCGCGTCCCGCCGCGATTCCCGGCTGGAGCGGCATCGACTACAGCACCGGCAAGTCCAGCGCGGGCGAATTCTGGCTCAACCGAACCCTGCTCTCGGATGCCGCGTTCGGCGACTACCAGCAGACCCTGGACATGCACGACGGCACGCTGACCACGCGCTACCGTTACACCGACGACAGCCGCAAATCCACCCGCATCGAGGTCGTCACTTTCGTGAGTCAGGCCGCCACGCATCTGGCCGCCACGCGGATCTCGATCACGCCGGAATTCGACGGCACCGTGCAACTGTCGTTTCCGCTGAGCATCTGGGCGCCGCATCAACCGCGCTTCCCGATCGGCAAGATGAGCGGCGACGAGATGCTGGCCGCGGTGGCCGCGAACAACCTGTCGGTCACCGTGCCTGTCAACTACAGGACAGCCGATCGTGCGCCGGTCTGGTATCACGGTGAAACCCATGTCTCCGGTACTGCGGGCAGCACGCAGGATCTGACCCTGCAGTTGGATGGCCAGGCCGAGCAAGGTCTGCGCATGGCCGAAGCCGCGGCGATCGAACTGCCGAAAGGGATCAAGGCCAGCGACATCACACTGGACAAGAGTACCTATCAGCTGGCGCTCAACGTGAAGGTTCCCGTGCACAAGGGCCAGACCTATACCTTCACCAAGTACGTCGCGATGTCGCGCGAGAATTGGGGCAGCAACGCGACGGCCACCGCCACGCTGGCCAGGCAGGCGCGCAGCACGGGCTTCGACAAGCTGCTCGCGGCGCATGAAGCGGCATGGCACAAGCTGTGGAAGTCGGACATCGTGATCGATGGCGATCCGCCGGTGCAGCAGGCGGTGCATTCCGATATTTATTATCTGCTGTCCAATTCCACCACCGGCACCGCATGGCCGATGGGTGCGTGCGCGCTCACCCCGAACTATGCCGGGCACGCGTTCTGGGACAGCGATTCGTGGGTGTTCCCCGCGCTGCTGCTGCTGCATCCGGAACGCGCCAAGCCGATCGTGATGTTCCGCGACCGCACCATGCAGCCAGCGCGCGCGCGCGCGATCCAGTACGGCGTCAAGGGCACCATGTATCCGTGGGAGGCGGACCCGGAAACCGGCATCGATTACACGCCGCATTTCGCCTACGACGTGTATCGCGAGATCCACGTCAACGCCGACATCGCGATCGCGCAGTGGCAGTACTACCTCGCCAGCGGCGACACGGCATGGCTGAAGCAGAATGGCTGGCCGGTGATCAAGGGCGTGGCCGCGTTCTGGGTCAGCCGGATCAGTTATGACAAGGCCCATGATCGCTACGAGATCCTGCACGTCACCTCGCCGGACGAGGCCTACGACGACGTGCCGAACGACTCGTTCACCAACGCCGTCGCGCGCAAGGCGCTCGACATAGCCACCAAGGCAGCTCTCAAGGTCGGCGAGCCGCCTGATCCGAAGTGGGCCGAGATTGCGAAGAAGATGTACATCCCGTTCGATGCGAAAGCGCAGCGCCATCTCGACTTCGACGTCAGCGTGCCGCACGACAAGATCACCTGGATGGGTTCGTCGGTCGTTTGGCTGATGTATCCGGATCTGGACATGCCGATGTCGCCCGAAGTCCGCAAGAACGATTTCGCCTTCCAGCTGGAAGAACTCAAATCGCACGGCAACGACCCGAACGAGATGATGATGGTGATGCTCGCCACCGCCGCCGCCGAACTGGGCGACGGCCGGACCGCGGGCGAATGGATCCAGCGCAATCTGGTCGGCTTCCTCAAGGCGCCGTACAACGTGCGCAGCGAGACCGCATCCAACAACGCCGGCTACATCCTCGCCACCTCGGCCGGCTTCTTGCAGAGTCTGGAGTACGGGCTGAGCGGTCTGCGCATCGAGGATGGCGGGCTGGTGCAGGCCTATGCGCCGGTGCTGCCGCCCGCGTGGAAATCGCTGACGCTCAAGCACGTCGCGTTCCGCGGCAAGCGTTACGACATCGGCATCCGGCGCGATACCAGCGGCAAGGTGGTGCTGACACGCACGGAACTTTGAAGCGGGCAGCCATGCAGATCGTCGATCGTGGAAACGGCCGTCCGGACAGCAAGCAACTGCACAGAGTGAAGAGATGACATGAGACACCGACATCATCCACTGGCCTGGCTGGTCGCGAGCATGCTCGGCTGCGCTGCCCCGGCAGCGCATGCCGAGACCGATCCAGGTTTCCTGCTGACGGCCACCTCGGCCGACTGGGCCGCTTATTTTCCGGGCCAGCTGGCCAACGGCTATGTCTCGACCCTGACCGCGCCGCGCGGCACCGAGGGCAATCTGGCCTATATGGTCGGCTTCATGGACTACGGCAAGGACGACATGTCCCGGCCGGCGGCCATCCCGGGCTGGACCGAGATCGACTACAGCACCGGTCCGTCCGCCGCGGGCCATTTCTGGATGAACCAGGTCGACCTGAGTCCGGCGGTATTCCAGGACTACCGGCAGGTGCTGGACATGCACGACGCTACCCTGACCACCCGCTACCGCTACCTCGACCACGGCCGGGCCAGCGGCATCCAGGTGGTGACCCTGGTCAGCCAGGCATCGCCGCATCTCGCCGCGAGCCATATCTCGATCACCCCGGAATTCGACGGCGTGGTGGAGCTGTCGTTTGCGTTCAACCTGTGGGCGCCGCACCAGCCACGGCTGCCGCTGGCGAAGCTGACCGGCGACGAGATGCAGATCGCGGTGGCCGCGCACAATCTGACCCTGCAGGCGGTTGCGCCGGCCACGCCGGACCGGGCCGCCGTGTGGTATCACGGCGATACGCATGTGCTGGCCGATGAGGGTGACGGCAAGAATCTGACCCTGTGGCTCGATGGCCGCGCCGAGCGGGGTCTCGACATGGCCGAGGCTGCCGCGATCAGTCTGCCGGAGGGACTCAAGCCGGTCGAGGTCAAGGTAAACAAGAGCATCTACCGGCTCTCGCTCGATCTTCGCGTGCGCGTGCGCAAGGGCCAGACCTACACCTTCACCAAGTACGTTGCGGCATCGCGCGCGGACTGGGGCGGTGATGCCAGGGCGGATCTCGTGCTGGCCAAGGCGGCCCGCGCGGGTGGCTTCGACGCCCTGCTCGATGCGCACACGGCGGCGTGGGCCAGTCTGTGGAAGACCGACATCCGCATCGACGGCGATCCGAAAGTTCAACAGGTCGTGCATTCGGACCTGTACTACCTGCTGTCCAACGCGACGCCAGACACCGCGTGGGCGATCGGCGCCTGCGGACTGACCACCGGCTACGTCGGCCACATCTTCTGGGACAGCGATTCGTGGATCTTTCCGGCGCTGCTGCTGCTGCACCCGCAATACGCCAAGTCGCTGGTGATGTTCCGTGACCGCACACTGCCCGCCGCGCAGCAGCGCGCGCACGAGCGTGGCCTGCAAGGCGCGATGTATCCGTGGGAGGCCGATCCGCAGAACGGCACCGAGCAGGTTCTGCATGCCGCCTGGGTGCTTGGGGAGCGCGAGATCCATGTCAATGCCGACGTCGCGATCGCGCAATGGCAGTACTACCTGGCCAGCGGCGACAAGGTCTGGCTGAAAGAGCACGGCTGGCCGGTGATCCGTGCTATCGCGCGCTACTGGGCCAGCCGGGTGAGCTGGAATTCCCGCAAGCAGCGCTACGACATCCTCCACGTCACCTCGGTCGAGGAGAACTACAACGACGTGCCCAACGATACCTTCACCAATGCCGACGCGGCCAAGGCGTTGCGGATCGCGACGGCTGCCGCGGCCATCGTCGGCGACAAGCCCGATCCACGCTGGGCCGATATCGCCACGAAGCTTTACCTGCCGTTTTCCGCCAGCGGCCAGCATTACCTCGACATGGATGAGACGGTGCAGCACGACCCCGGCGGCAGCGACCTCGCCTTCCTGTCGTTCCCCTCGCTCGACCTGCCGATGAGCGGGCAGGTGCGGCGCAACGACTACGCGATCGCGGTGAAACCGCTGGACACATCGAAACGCATACCCACCACGATGGGGCTCGGCCCGATGCCCATCGCAGCGGCGACCATCGGCAACACCGCCGAGGCAACCCGCTGGATCGAGCGCAATGCCGCCGCTGACATGTTCAAGCCGCCGTTCAACGTGCGCCCGGAGACCGCCAGCAACAACACGGGCTACTTCCTCACCGGCTCCGGCGGATTCGTGCAGAGCCTGATTTACGGGCTGACCGGATTGCGCATCGAAGCGCAGGGACTGGTCCAGGCCTATCCGCCACTGCTGCCACCGGGATGGAAGTCGATGACGCTCAAGGACATCACCTTCCGCGGAATGCACTACGACATCGTCGTCGGGCGCGACGCCCGCGGGAAAGTGACATTGACCCGCACCACACCGTGAATCGCTTTGCCACGCGAGCCGCCGACGCACCGCACCACGGCGAACGCACGCACCGAATGGAGTACCGGCATGACTGAGATACGAGAGCGGACCTGCACAAAGACCACGGCGGAGCACACGACGGCCACAGCACCATTCCGCTCCACGCGGACAGGTTTGCGACTGGCCGCGCCGTCCTTCCTGGCGCTGTGCCTCTCCACGCTGATTCTCTCCGCGCTGTCCATCACGACAGCCGCCGCGGCCACGCCGAATCCCGCGAAGACGCGCGCCTACATTGGCCAGGCCTGGAATACCCTCACCCGCTCGATGGACGACTGCGCCGCGCTGACCGACACCAAGGTGGCCACCCGGTCGGTGCTCTACGTGCCTTCCGGATTTCCCGTCTCGGTGTCACTCGCCGCCGTGGGGAAGCGCTGCGACGTCGATGTGCGCACGTTGCCGCGCACCATCCAGCAACTCGGCGACATCGACGCCACGCAGTTGCCCGTGCAGGGTCTGCTCTATCTGCCGCATCCCTATGTCGTGCCAGGCGGTTTCTTCAATGAAATGTACGGCTGGGACAGCTATTTCATCGTGCTTGGTCTGGTCGCCGACCACCGCAGCGAGCTTGCCCGCGACATGGTCGACAACGCGCTGTTCGAGGTCCGGTACTACGGCGGCGTGCTGAACGCGAACCGCACCTACTACCTGAGCCGATCGCAGCCGCCGTTTCTCACCGCCATGATGACCGCCGTGCTCAACGATCCGGCCAGCTTCCACGACGCAGCCGGGAAACAGGCATGGCTCGCCCAGGCATACCCGCTGGCCGTGCGCAACCACGACATCTGGACGCGCGTGGAACACCGCGCCGGCGCTACCGGTCTGGCGCGTTACTACGATCTCGGCAGCGGCCCCGTGTTGGAAGCACGCGACAGCGACTACTACCGCGGGGTAATCAAGTGGCTGCTGGCCCATCCCTCCGAGGATCCGGGCTACCTGATCAAGGCATCGGAACATCCGGATGACGCTGAGGCCGCGCGCCTGAAAGTGGAAAGCTGCGACGTCCGTGCCTCGAAGGTCTGCGCCGGCGCCTGGATGGACGGCTATCGGCTGACCGCCGACTACTACCACGGCGATCGCGCGATGCGTGAATCGGGCTTCGACACGAATTTCCATTTCGGCCCGTTCGGTGGCTCCACCCATCACTATGCCGCGGCAGGCTTGAACAGCTTGCTCTACCGTTACGAACTCGACCTGCACGATTTCGCCATGCGGCTCGGCAAGACCGCCGATGCCGAACGCTGGGCGCATGCGGCGGAGACGCGCAAGCAGGCGATGAACAAATATCTTTGGCGCCCCGAGTTCGGCATGTACCGGGATTACGATTTCGTCGCCGGCAAGCCTTCGGCCACCCCCTACCTCACCACGTTCTATCCCTTGTGGGCCGGCGCGGCCTCCGCGCAGCAGGCCGCTGCGGTGCGCGGCAAGCTATCCATTTTCGAACTCACTGGCGGACTGACCATGGACAACCGTCCCAGCGGTGCGCAATGGGACAATCCCTTCGGCTGGGCGCCGACCAACTGGCTCGCCGTATCCGGTCTGGACGGCTATGGCTTCCATGACGATGCACGCCGCATCGCCGGCAAGTTCGCGGCCACCGTCGATCGCAGCTTTGCGACGGATGGCACCATCCGCGAGAAATACAACATGGCGCTCGGCAACGCGGACGTGCGGGTCAGCGCCGGGTATACCCAGAACGTCGTCGGCTTCGGCTGGACCAATGGCGTGTACCTGAAGCTGCAGGAAATCCTGCGCGGCGATGCCACCAGGCAGCCCGACACTGCTGGCCAGCCGGCATCCATGGACAAAACGCAGTGACATGTGCCTGATCCACGGACGAGAGGCATCTTCTTCATTCGTGCGATGGACAGACTGAAAACGTGGTTGCACCAAACGGGCGCAAATCCCATCATGGTGCAATGAACGATGCAAGCTGGCGCACATGGGCGGAACAGATGACGACCGGGCTGGCCCTGGTCGATGCCGGGCTGCGCCTGCAGTGGATCAATCCTGCACTGGCCGAGTGGCTGGAGCTGGGGCCGCGCAGTGCGGCCGGGCAGCCGCTCGGCTTGTTGCTGGGCGATCCGGATGGCGTGGCGCAGGTCGAGCGGGTAGTGGCGGAACAGCGGTCGGTGCAATGGCGCGGGGTTGCGCTGGTGGCGGCCAGCGGCCGCGAAATCAGCGCGGATATCGCGCTGCAGCCGTTCGATGACGGCCTGCTGCTGGAAGTGCATGCGCTGGCTGCGCCGCTGGCGACCAGCTCGCCGTTGTCGGCCACCCTGCGCGGCTTTGCGCATGAAGTGAAGAATCCGCTGGCCGGTCTGCGCGGCGCGGCGCAGCTGCTGCAGCGGCGCGTCGGCAGCGAGGATCTGCAGGCGCTGGCGGGGTTGATCATCGACGAGGCGGATCGTCTCGGCACGCTGGCGAACCGCCTGCTGCATCACGACGGCGCGCCGCAGCTCGGCCCGGTGAATATCCATCAACTGTTGGAGCGGCTCATCGACCTGCTGCAGGCCGAAGCGTCACCGCTCCAGCTGCGCCATGACTACGATCCCAGCGTGCCGGATCTGCGCGGCGATGCGGATCGGCTGCAGCAGGTGCTGCTCAATCTCGCGCGCAATGCACTGGAGGCCGGGGCGCATACGCTGATCTTGCGCACGCGCGTCGAGCACGGCGTGCGCATGGGCAAGCAGACGCTGCGCATGGCGCTGCGGGTGGACGTGATCGACGACGGTCCGGGCGTGCCGGCACAGCTGCGCGACACGCTGTTCCAGCCGCTGGTATCCGGTCGCGCGGACGGCAGCGGTCTCGGGCTGGCGTTGTCGCGCGAGATCGCGCACGAGCATGGCGGTGAATTGCGCTGCACGAGTCGTCCGGGCGAGACGGTGTTCTCGCTTTATCTGCCACTGGAGCGCGCGCATGACTGATCGAACCAAGCCGCCTGCCGTAGGAGCGCACCCTGTGCGCGAACGGATTCACGGGGAACCTGATCGCGCACAGGTTGCGCTCCTACAAGAAATCTGGATCGTCGACGATGATCGCGGCGTGCGTTTCGTGCTGGCCGAGGCGCTGCGCGATGCCGGGCTCGCGGTGCGCGAGTTCGATGCGGTGGCCAGCGTGCGCGCGGCGCTGCAGGAAGCACGACCGGCCTTGTTGCTCACGGACGTGCGCATGCCGGGCGAGGATGGCTTGAGCCTGCTCAACGAATTGCAGGTGCAGGGCATAGGCCCGGTGATCGTGATGAGTGCCTATACCGATGTCGCCACTACCGCCGCCGCGTATCGCGCCGGCGCGGTGGACTATCTGGCCAAGCCGTTCGATCTCGATCACGCGGTTGCGGTGGTGCAGCGCGCACTGGCCAGCGTGGCGCTGCCCGGACCAGCCAGCGTGGATACGGCCGCGCCGAACCATGCGCTGCTCGGCGAGAGTGCGCCGATGCGCGAGGTGTTCCGTCTGATCGGCCGCGTGGCGGCGAGCGACCTCAACGTGCTGGTCACCGGCGAGACCGGCACCGGCAAGGAGCTGGTGGCGCGCGCGCTGCACGAGGAAAGCGCGCGGCGCGAAAAACCCTTTGTGGCATTGAACACCGCGGCGATTCCCAGCGAGTTGCTGGAGAGCGAACTGTTCGGTCACGAAGCCGGCGCGTTCACCGGCGCCACGCGCCGCCACGCCGGTCGCTTCGAGCAGGCCGAGGGCGGCACGCTGTTTCTCGACGAGATCGGCGACATGCCGCTGGCGCTGCAGACGCGGCTGCTGCGCGTGCTGGCTGGTGGCGAGTTCTACCGGGTTGGTGGCCGCGAACTGATCCGCGGCAACGTGCGCATTGTGGCCGCCACCCACCAGGATCTGGCTACGCGTGTCGCCGCCGGGCAGTTCCGCGCCGACCTGATGCATCGGCTCGATGTAGTGCGCATCGATCTGCCGCCGTTGCGTACGCGGCGCAGCGACATCCCGTTGCTGGCGCGGCACTTCCTCGCGGCCACGGCGCAGGAACTGAAATTGCCGCCGAAGCGTTTCTCGCGTGCGGCGCTGAAGCAGATCGCGCAACGCGACTTTCCCGGCAACGTGCGCGAGCTGGAAAACCTGTGTCGACGCATGGCGGTGATCGCGCCGGGCGCGGAGATTCTTCCCGCCGATCTGGGCGCTACCAGCGCAAGTGCATCTGGCAGCGGCGAATGGACCGATGCCCTGCGTGAGTGGGCGGTCGATGCACTGGCCAAGGGCGAGGCGGACATCCATGCGCGCGCCCGCGACGCACTTGATCAGACTCTGCTGCAGGCGGCATTGCTGGCCAGCGCAGGCCATCGCCAGAACGCGGCGCAGGCGCTCGGCGTGGGACGCAACACGCTCACCCGCAAGCTGGGTGCGTCGCGCACGCGACGGCGCTAGCCCGCGTCCCGTTGTAGGAGCCCACCTTGTGGGCGATGCTTTTTCCATGGGTGGTGAAAGCATCGCCCACAAGGTGGGCTCCTACAGGAGGCGGCGTCAGCCGAGCACGATGTGCAGCTGGTGCGTCTGGCCATCATCGAGCAGCACGGTGGCTGCATCGGCATCCATCGTTTGACCGTCCATTTCTATCGTCGTCACGCCACGACAGACCCGCTGCGGATTCTCCACGTTGATCTCGTAACGGCTCACATGCTGCTTGCCACGGTGTTGATAAGTGAGTTGAAAGCCGGGCCAGTCTTTAGGGATGCACGGATCGATGCGCAGCTGGTCGCCCTGCAGCTGGAAGCCGAGCACTGCCTCCAGGCCGCCGCGATACAGCCACGCGGCAGAGCCGGTGTACCAGGTCCAGCCGCCGCGGCCGACGTGTGGCGCCACCGAATAGACGTCCGCGCAGGCGATGTACGGTTCCACCATGTAGCGCTGCACCGCTGCCGCGCTGTCGCTGTGGCGGATCGGGTTGAGCAGGTCGAACATTCCGCCGGCACGGTCGCCGTCGCCCAGCTTCGCCCACGCGAAGATCGACCAGGTCGCGCCATGCGTGTACTGGCCGCCGTTCTCGCGCACGCCGGGTGGATAACCCTTGATGTAGCCGGGGTTCTCCTTGCTGTGGTCGAACGGCGGAGTAAACAGACGGGCGATCTGGTGGTCGTGATCCACCAGCAGGCGATCGACCGAGGCCATCGCCTGCGTCGTGTGTGCCTGATCGGTCGCGTCGGCCATCACGCTCCACGATTGCGCGATGGTGTCGATCCGGCATTCGTCGCTGCTGTGCGAACCGAGCGGTGCACCGTCGTCGTAGTAACCGCGCCGATACCACTGGCCGTCCCAGGCCTGTTCCAGTGCCTTGCGCAGCTCATCGGCATACGTGCGCCAGCGCGTGGCGCGTGCGCTTTCGCCGCGTTGCTCGGCGTGTGGTGCGAACGCGGCAATGGTGGAAAGCAGAAACCAGCCGAGCCAGCTGCTTTCGCCGCGTCCCTGTGCGCCGACCGCATTCATGCCGTCGTTCCAGTCGCCGGTGCGGATCAGCGGCAGACCGTGGGCGCCATGGGTGAGGCTGGAATCCAGCGCGCGCGCGCAGTGCTCGTAGACGGAGACTTGCTGATCCGATGCCGTGGGCTGGAAGAACGCATCGCTGGCGCCGTCGGGGATCGCCTGGCCCGTGAGGAACGGCAGCACCTCATCCAGCACGGCATTGTCGGCAGTCACCCCCACATAATGCATGGCCACATAGGCGAGCCAGATGCGGTCGTCGCTGATCTTCGTGCGGATGCCCTGGCCGCTCGGCGGCAGCCACCAGTGCTGCACGTCGCCTTCCACGAACTGGCGCCCGGCGGCGCGCAGCAGGTGTTCACGCGCGAGATCGGGACGACCGACGCACAGTGCCATCACGTCCTGCAGCTGATCGCGAAAACCGTACGCGCCGCTGGCCTGGTAGTACGCGGTGCGCGCCCACAACCGGCACCCCAGCACCTGGTACAGCAGCCAGTCGTTGAGCAGGATGTCCATCGCCCGATCCGGCGTGCGTACCTGCACCGTGTCGAGCAGGCCGTTCCACTGCGCGGCGACGTCGGCGAGCACGCTGTCGATGTCGATCGCGCGGTATTTCGCGATCAGGGCCTGGGCGTCGGCTTCGGACGCCGCATCGCCGAGCATGAAGACGAGGTCGATCTGCGTGTTCGGCGGCAGTTCGATGCGCGTCTGCAGCGCACCGCACGGATCGAGACCGGCGCCGAGCCGGCCCGACAACGGCGCATCGCCGCGCAGTGCCGCCGGCTTCTCGACGACACCGCACGGACCGAGAAATTCGCCGCGATCGCCGCTCATCGAATGCTGTTGACCACCGAGATCGATGAACGCCACACGATCGCCGAAATCGGCGCGCCACGGATTGCGCGCGAACAGCGCGCCGGTCGTCGCATCGCGCGAGGTGATCACGAAGGGCGCCGGCGTGGTGCCGTTCGCGCCCAGCGCCCATGCGACATAGCCGGTGATCGACAGCTGGCGTGTGCGTCCGGAGCGGTTGCACAGGCGCAATCGCGACAGCTTGATCGGATCGACCGTCGGCACGCATGACGTCAACTCCAGTTCGATGCCGTGCGCATCAGTCGTGAAGCGGCTCCAGCCCTTGCCGTGAGTGGCCGCATACTTCGCGCCGGCCACGCGGATCGGCAACGCGGTGGCGCTCCACAACACCCCGGTGTCTGCGTCGCGCAGATACAGCATGTCGTGCGGACTGTCGCTGACCGGATCGTTCGGCCATGGCGTGAGCGGATTCTGCTGGCTGTTCAGCGACCACGCATAACCACCGCCCTCGGCCGAGACCAGGAAGCCGAACGCGGGGTTCGCGATCACGTTCACCCACGGTGCCGGCGTGTGGCGCTCGTCGTCGAGATCGATCCGATAGCTGCGCCCGCCATCGTCGAAGCCGCCGCTGCCGTTGACGTATTCGAGGGCGCTGACGGCGGTCGTGGCCGCGGCGGCGATCGGCGTGCTCGCGCGGATCGCTACCGCGCTGGCGGGCGTGCTCTTCGCTTCGGATCTGGCGGTCGTCAGTGCCAGATCGGCCGGCGGCGGATCGATGCGGCCCAGCACGACCCGCGCCACCGTCAGCAGGCCGTTGCGCAGGTCATCGCTGATCGCGCTGTCGCGCAGCGCAAGCAGTTCGGCCTTGACCGCCGTGCCGTCGGCTTTCAGCTGCACCTGTTGCGCGTGCACCAGCGGGTCGAGCGCGCCCTGCAACGTGTCGGCTGCGGCGCCGGTGGCCGCATTCAGCAGCACCACATCGACCGCCAGCCGCTGGCTGCGCCAGTAGTTTTGCGCCAGCAGCAGCTCCTGCACGCGCGGCAGTTCGGAGGGATTGCCGAGACGCAGCAGCACGAGCGGACGATCGCCGGAAATGCCGGCCGCCCACAGCGTGGGCGGACCGCCGCGACCGCGCATCAACACGCTGGGTGCGGCGCGCTGGCCCGGATCGCTGCTCAGCAGGGCACTCATCCAGCGCGCATAGCATGCGGCTTGTGCGGTATCGATGCCGAGCCGCTTCAGTTCGGCTTCGGCATGGTTCGCGGCATCGGTGAACAGCCGTTCGGCGGCATGCGGATTGCCCAGCTGCGCCGTCAGCGCCAGCGCGCCCTCGCGCGAGTCGGCCAGTCGCGTCCACAACAGCAGCGTCACGCTGGTGTTGGGCGCGACGGTGACGCGTCGACGCAGGCTGAAGACCGGATCGAGCACGCAGCCAACGGTATTCGACAGCACGGCACCCGGTCGCATCGCCTGCGCGTGGCGCAGCGTGCGCCCGCGACCGAGAAAGCGCGCGCGGTCGGTCTCGTATTCGTATTCGGGCGCGGTGTCGGCCGATTGCCCGGCCACTTGCCCGAGCACCTGCAGCGCGTGCGCCGCCCACACTTCGGCCTCGCTGCTCTCGCGTCGGCGGCGAGTGGCCAGCAGCATGCCTTGCGGTGTGTCCCACTCGGTCTGCACGAACATCTTGGAGAACGCCGGATGCGCGTTGTCGGCACCGACCGGGCCGAGTACCAGTTCGGCATACGAAGTCACCGAGAACGTGCGCGTGCGGTCGCCGTGATTGCTCAGGACGAGGCGGCGCAGTTCGATGTCGACATCGCAGGCCACGGCTACGTCCAGCGTGCTGTGCAGGCTGTGGTGGCGGCGAGTGAACGTGGCGCGACCGGGGCTGAACACCGCCGCGTCATCCGGCATGTTGATGCCATGCGGCTTCTGGCTGGCCGACCACACCGCGCCGTCGTCTTCGTCGCGCAACAGCAGGTAACTGCCCCAGCTGTCGCAGGTGGGATCCTCGCGCCAGCGCGTCACCGCGAGGTCGTGCCATTGGCTGTAGCCGGAGCCGTTGCCGCCCAGCATCACGCTGTAATGACCGTTCGACAGCAGGCAGCGCTGGCGGGCGTTGATGGTGCGCGAGGAAAGGGATGGCATGGACGGTCCTGTAGTCTTGGGCGGCGAAAGGCCAAGCATGCGCCAACGTCGGCATTCACGGCGTCAAGACGCCGGCGTCGACCTGCGCTTCACGATTCCACAGAGTAGGATGAAGGGGATGCCGATCAGCGATCAAGTCGCGCTGGCGGACGATCCGGCTGGCGTACCCGCACGCCGCCACCACCGAGACAAAAACCCCGATCCATGCGCTCCCACCCACTCCAGTCCGGACAGCAACTGCAGCATCTGCAGAACAAGGCGTTCGCCTATTTTCAGTACGAGACCAATCCGGATAACGGGCTGGTCAAGGACAAGACCGCAGCGGACTGGCCGGCCAGCATCACCGCCACCGGGCTCGCCCTGACCGGTTATCCGGTCGCGGTCGAGCGCGGCCTGATGAGCAGGGATCTCGCGATCAAGCGCACGCTGGCCACGTTGCGCTTTTTTCGCGACAGCCCGCAGGGTACCGAGCCGGACGCGACCGGTTATCGCGGGTTCTACTATCACTTCCTCGACATGCAGACCGGCAAGCGCGTATGGGAGTGCGAGTTGTCCACCGTGGACAGCGCGTTCCTGTTCGCCGGCATGCTCACGGCGGCGGCGTATTTCAACGACGACACGCCCGAGCAGAAGGAGATCCGCGAGCTCGCCAACTTCCTGTACCAGCGCGCGGAGTGGCCGTGGGCGCAGGCCGCCGACGGCACCATCGGGCATGGCTGGCATCCGGAAAGCGGCTTCATCCCGCATCGCTGGCAGGGCTATGACGAGGGCCTGACGCTGTATGTGCTGGCACTCGGTTCGCCCACGCATCCATTGCCGCCCAGCGCGTTCACGGCATGGGCCTCCACTTACGAGTGGAAGCGCTGCTACGACATCGATTACCTGTATTGCGGCCCGCTGTTCACGCATCAGCTGTCGCAGGTATGGATCGACTTTCGCGGCATCCAGGACGCGTACATGCGTGGCAAGGGCATCGACTATTTCGAGAACAGCCGACGCGCCACGCAGATCCATCAGCGCTATGCGATCGACAATCCGCTCGGCTTCAAGGGCTACTGCGGTCACTGCTGGGGCATCAGCGCCAGCGATGGGCCGGGCCCCGTGACGTTGAAAATCGATGGCATCGAGCGCCAGTTCTATGACTACGTGGGCCGCGGTGCGCCGTACGGCATCGACGACGGCACGCTGACGCCATGGGCGGTGGTGGCCTCGCTGCCGTTTGCACCGGAGATCGTGCTGCCGACGGTGCATCATTTCATCAACACGTTACAGCTGCACGATCAACATCCCTACGGCTTCAAGGCGAGTATCAACCAGACCTACGTCGACAAGCCCGGCATGGCGCTCAGTGGATGGGTATCGCCGTACTTCTTCGGCCTGGACCAGGGGCCGATCCTGCTGATGGTGGAAAACCATCGCAGCGGCATGCTGTGGGAATTGATGCGCGGCTGTCGCTGGATCGTCGATGGCCTGCGCCGCGCCGGTTTTGAAGGCGGCTGGTTGAACACGGACCGCAAGCCGCGGTCGTAATCATCATCCAGCGTGCCGCGCGCTCTCGGCGCGCAGCGCTGGCTCTTTCGGTTTTCTGCTACGGAGTAGTGCAATGGAACTTGGCATGGTGGGTTTGGGACGCATGGGCGCCAATATGGCGGAACGGCTGCTGCATGGTGGCCACAAGGTGACCGGCTTCGATCCGAACGCGGATGCGCGCAAGGCGGTGGAAGCGAAGGGCGCCGGCGCGGCCGATTCGCTGCAGGCGCTGGTCAAGGCGCTGCCGGTACCGCGCATCGTGTGGTTGATGGTGCCGTCCGGCAAGGTCACCGACGACACCGTCAACGCGCTGCTGCCGCTGCTGGCCAAGGGCGACACCGTGATCGACGGCGGCAACTCCAACTACAAGGACAGCATGCGCCGCGCGAAGCTCTACGCCGACAACGGCCTCGGTTATGTCGACTGCGGCACCAGCGGCGGCGTTTGGGGGCTGAAGGAGGGCTACAGCATGATGATCGGTGGCGACGAGAAAACCGTGAAGACGCTGCAGCCAATCTTCGAGACGCTGGCGCCTGGCAAGATCCAGGGCTGGGGCCGCGTCGGCCCGGTCGGTTCCGGCCACTTCACCAAGATGGTCCACAACGGCATCGAATACGGCCTGATGCAGGCCTACGCCGAAGGCTTCTCGATACTGCAGCACAAGGAAGAGTTCGGCCTCGATCTCAAGCAGATCGGCGAGATCTGGCGCTACGGCAGCGTGGTGCGCTCATGGCTGCTCGACCTCACCACCAATGCGCTGGGCAAGAACCCGAAGCTGGACGGCATCGCGCCGTACGTCGTCGATTCCGGCGAAGGCCGCTGGACCGTCGACGAGGCGATCGACCTCAACGTGCCCGCCCCGATCATCACCGCCTCGCTGATCGAGCGCCTGCGCTCGCGCGACACCGAATCGTTCTCCGACAAATTGCTGTCGGCGATGCGCAACGAGTTCGGTGGACATCCGATCAAGTCGGAAGCGAAATAACCACGCGTGAACGGTAGGAGCGCACCCTGTGCGCGATGCACTTCGGAATATCACCATGTCCGTAGCGGTATCGCCCACAAGGCGGGCTCCTACGACAGCGCGATGCTTGGCGAATCCGCGATGACATTGACCTACAGCAGATCGGCCTGCGGCAATGCATAGCTCAACTTCCCATTCACGATGTGCGCCGGCGTAGTGTACGGGTGCAGTGCGCTGTGCGCGGCGTCCATGATGTGAATCACCTCGATCCCGCGCAGCTTCAGCACGTCAGAGATCAGCGAGCGATGGCAGCGCCACCACACGGCCTCGGCGCACATCAGCGCGGTGCGCTTGCTGGTGGCCAGCGTCAGCAGTTCGTGCAGTCCTTCGGCAAACTCGGCGCTGCCCAGATGATCGGCATACGCCTGGAACGAGGCGTTGCGCCATGCCGTGTTCGGCGAATCCAGCTGCGCCTTGCGCCGGCCGCCGAGCTTCGGCAGCCACTGGTAGACGATACCGTGCGCCGGCAGTGTCCCGGCCAGTGCGTCGCGGGCGAAATGCGGATAGCGTCGTGAACCGGGAAAGCTGCGCACGTCGGCGACCGCCTCGATCCGGTATTTGACGAGCAGGCCGAGAAACTCCTCCAGCGTGCGGGTCGAATGGCCGATCGTCCAGATCGGCTGCATGTCGGCAGCGGCGTTCGTGGACGGCATCGCTCAGTCGATCTTGTGCAGCGCCGCGCCCTTGTGCATGGCGACGTGATCGGTCTTGTCGCTCTTGATCTCGTACTGCGGCTCGTCCTCGCTGCAATGGTGCGTGTGGCCCTTGTAGTCGGTATCGCGCGTGTGCACCTTGGTGATCTTGCCGCTCACGTGGCCGGCTTCGGAATTCCAGCGCACGTGATCGCCGATCTTGAATGAATGGCTCATGACGGTACTCGCGGGTAGGCATTGGCGGGTGACGCCATTGCACGGCATGGTGCGTGCATTCGATGTGTAGCCGCGCTGCCGCTGCAAACCGCACGGATCGCATGACCGGCACCAGCCCGCGACATCAAGGCAGCAGCATCAAGCGTGCGGTGTTGCCGGAAAGTCACTGGCGGGATGCTCGGGTCGCAGCGTTTGCTTGACCACGGCTGGCGCCTGCGATGACTTCACTTCGATCGCGATAATGTGCAGATCCGTCTGGCCCACATTCTGGACATAATGCGGCGCGAGGGGCGCGGACCAGATGGCTGAGCCAATCTCTGGCTTTGCCAGCATGGTCCGTGAATCAACGAGAACGTTTCCCGCCGGATCGTAGCGAACGAAGTCGCTCCAGCTCAGCACGTAGAGCGCGCCGGGCCATTGATGTGTGTGCACGGGCGTCCGCTCGCCAGGACCGAGCCGCGTATCAAGTACCCTTATTTTCTCGTTTTCCAGCAGCACGCTGTGGTGATTGGGTGCCGCAAGCATCGCGTCGAGAGGATGCATACCCTGGGGTGGCTTGGAGCTGTTCTCGGCATTGTTCATGCAACGACCTCCTCGTGCACGGCTTCCAGACATGGTTAAGAGTTGCGCGAAAAGAGACGTGGGTTGCTAATTGTCGAGGTGCTCGGCTGCGGTTTAACTACCGACGTCCTCTTTCCCCGGCCGCGTCAGTGAGTCCGCCACGACCCAGGCGACGCCGATCAGGGCGAGATTCAGCGCGTTCTCGCTCCAGATAAAATGGCTGGAAGGATCGACCAGCAGCATCGGCGCGTGCACCAGCACGGTGAAGGACGCGTACATGGCGGTAAGCAGGATCGCGGCGAGGCGGGCCCGCACGCCCGTCAGGATCGCCAGGCCCGCCGCGATATGGCCAACTCCGGTCGCATAGGCCCAGAACTCTTGCGTCGGTGGCAGCCATTTCGGGACCAGCGGAGCGGTGAGGTTCATGTAGACAAAATGCGCTCCGCCGAATATCAGCGCACAAACCCCGAACGCCAGTTGGCCCAGGCGCGTGAGGCGTGCGGCCAGGGCCGCATCGATCCTGGCGTGGGCGGCGTAGACGATCACCCCGCCCGCTGCGATCGCGAGCTGCTCGGCGACGCCTTCGTACGTACCGTATTCGGCGAAATGGCCGAGCGCCGCGTAGCCGTTCATCAGGACGACGACGATAAACGTGTAGTAGGCGGTGAGCGCCGCGGCGCCGCAGGCCGTGGTCCGACGCCACTCGACGGCCGCGCTCGCGACGAGCATGAACGCCGCGGCGGCGTACGCCAAAGCGGTGCGGGCGGGGAAGTCCTTCGGCACCGGCTGCCCCTGGTCGAAGACCCCCCACACCAGGCAGAGCATGGCCATCGCCATCACGCCCAGGCCGTACACGCGCCAGCCGAAGGCCATCGTGGTTTTTTCAGTGGTCATGACTCATCCCCTGCAATGGCGAACGCGTGGCCAGTGTGCTGCAAGCATTGCCGGCAACGTACCAGACTGCTTCCGTGCACTCTTGCTGTGCTCCAAAGGAATAGCATGCAACGACATGCGCCATGCTCTCCAAAAATCTGCGGCGAGAAGGGTCAGCTTTCCTGCGGCGCGAATCTTGAGGTGCGTGTTTGGGGCTTAGAAAGAGCGCCCGTCCACGAACTTGCGTTTGATCGATGAGAGTTCTACGTCTTCAAGACAGCGCACGTTGATGGCGGCCATTTCTGCGCCATTGGAGGTGCCAAACCCGAACGGTGCGCAGCCGCATTTGGGACAGAAGTGATGCTTGATGGCGTGCTTGTTGAAAGTATAGGTAGAGAGCGATGCTTCCGGGGATTGCAGCGTGAACTGCGACCGCGGCACGAACCAGAGCAAATAGCCCTTGCGACTGCAATGAGAGCAGTTGCATTCCATCGCAGTGTCGAAGGTGCCCTCAACCTCAAACATGATTTGACCGCAGTGGCAACTACCTTTGTGACTCATGCTGGTTCTCCACGAAAGCGTAACTATTTTTCACGTGCCTGGCACTGGAGTTAAGCGGCGACGAAGCCGTCCGCCTTGAATGACTGGGGTCAGGCGGCATCATGCGGCGGTCTCTTCTTAAGAGCAATGAGGCGCCATCCAACGTAGAGCAGTGCGACTCCGATGCCAGCCAAAACTGCACAAATGAAAGCTGCCAACGTTGGATGCGTGATGCGAGAGAACTCGGCTTCGGAAAAAAGCGCGAGGCCACAACCGACAAAAAACATACCGCCGAGTGCGGATACGATGCCGACAATGATCCGAAGAGATTTAGGTGCCTCATCTCTAAGTTTAGGAGCGCCGGGTGGAAAGAAAAGATACATCAGATACGGCGGAGGCTCTTGCCCCTCAAGCCGGAGCCGTCGAGCTCGCGCCATGTATGCAAGCGACCCATTCAAAAAGACAAACAGCAAATACACGGTTGCCAAAGCAAGCCATAAGGGGTATCCGGCCCGAATAGCGCCGTAAATAATCCCACCAGCTATTGCAGCCGACAGCGTCAAATAGATGGCTAGTACTACGCTCTTGTTCATACTGCTTGACGCGGGAGTTGAGCGATGGCGAAGCCGTCCGCCTTGAACGGGTAAAAAGAGACTTCCTCCCCTTACGGCCTCGAAGGCCATGATGGTGTTGCGACACAACCGTCAGCAGAAGAGGAAGTCTCCATGAACACTATAACCATCGGCGTGAATTTGGCGAAGAGCGTGTTTTCGGTGTGCGAGGTGTACAGCACAGGACGTGTGCTGGGTCGGGATCTGGGCCGCGAGGCGTTTGCACTATGGCTGGCGCAGTTTCTGGCCGGCACGGTGGTGGCGATGGAGGCGCAGCGGGGCGCATCACTGGGCGCGGTGCTGTCTGGACTACGGCTTGCGGCCGCGCATCATGGTGTCTCACCATCGGCAACCGCGCACGTGGCCTGCTGGCCGAGTTCAGGATTGGGTAGCGCAGAGTGACTTGGCGCTGCGTCGTGTGTTGGATGATCGGTAAGTATCCCCGGCAAAGCTGGGGGCTTTAACGATTGCGGGCCCCTCAAAGGGGGCTTTTCGCAATCAAAAATCAAGAGCTCGTCATTCAACCTCGACGCATCGACTTCACCATTCCAAGTCAGAATGCGCCGTCGGTTCGATATCTCTGTTTGAACTACCGCAACGCCGACGGCTACTTCTGTAAACGTCAAACTGCTACTGCCACCCCGGCAGAGCCGGGGGAACTCCCGGTCGGTTTAGGCGTGATCGCTGGATGAGTCAACATTTGGCGGTGGCTTTGACGCAGCAAGAATCTTTCGACGTTCTCTCGCGATGAAGTTTTGGACGCGCTGATCTTCTTCGGCCACGGATGTCTTTTGTGTCTTCATTTGACCGAGTAGCTTCTCAATTACAAGAAGTCCACCGGGGGTCGCCGCTGGGTGTTGGCAATTCCGCCAGTTCTTTCTCGATGACAGCGAAGGTATCGAGGGAGTGCTTGCGTGCTGTGATGTAGTTATCAATGTCAGCGACCAGCGGCAAGTTCTTTATACGCATAGCCTCGAAACGTAACGCATCGAGAGCGCCTTCAGCTTGTATATGATGCCCTTTGACTTCCGACGCTATTGCCATTGCCTCAAATCGCTTTGTTCGAACGTTCGCTTGTTCAGCGATTTCGCGTCAAGCTGTCCTCGGACGAGGTTGTAGCCTGACAAGGCTAGCGCTAGAGCAGAAAACGCCAGGGCCACATAGTCTTTCGATTCGAATGCCACGAGTTTCTCCACATGCAGCCATAAATGCGAGCCCACTGTATGTTTTGACGCGCAACACTGAACTGAGTTAAG
>Ga0208589_1000332_pt1 | contig 23074 bp, 22 predicted proteins | sample NGESurshal092012_2_FD_184486 | JGI IMG/M metagenome (GOLD analysis project Ga0208589, IMG submission 184486) | Arctic peat soil microbial communities from Barrow, Alaska - NGEE Surface sample F53-2 shallow-092012 (SPAdes) | ecosystem: Environmental > Terrestrial > Soil > Wetlands > Peat ... | reverse complement strand
CTTTTGGCCGCGAGCTTCGTTGCTCCTCCTCAGCGTATTTGGCTGCAATACGCTTCGTCGTCGCGTCTCGCTTGCGGCCAAAAGCCGCTTCGTCTGGCCGCGCGAGACTTTTGCCACAGGCTGCTAAGATCGCCACGGAAATCAATTGAATTTCTTTGCGCTCTTCGTTACTTCGCGGTAAAATCAATTGTGCTCACCGCGAAGTCGGAAAGAGCGCGAAGAAATGCCAAGCCATTAACCGATTCATTATTTCTCTGCGCCTTCGCACCTCCGCGCGATATGAATTCAATTGACTCGCGCGGAGGCGCGGAGAAAGGCTGAGAATTCAATCTCACATCACCTCCTTGGCACCCTTGGTGTCTTGCCGGTTACTTTGTCTTTTCCCCCTGAAGAATCGGCGGGTCGGGCCGATCGGGTATAACGCACCTTCTTGGCGGCTCGGAGAAAGAACCCCCAGCCCAGCCCTCTCCCTGAGTACAGGGAGAGGGGGTATAAGGGGAGATGGCCAAGAATCAGCGATAGACCCGGCCGATCGTCCAAGCACTCCGGCTTGCAAAAATCCGGCGATGGGTTATGGATAATCGCTGAATAATCCCAGCAATTTCAGCTTGGCGCTATTGTTTTCAATGGTTTTTCGATGCCGGTCAAATCCACTGCAATCAGGGAATTGAAATCAGTCGAAGGGGACTCAACGGCGATGCAGAGCGATTTCGGCGTTGTGGCAACCCGAAGACTGAGCCGCTGGGCGGCGGGCGCGGCGGCCGTGGGAGTGGGCGTTTTCCTCGTGGTCCGGCTTTTTGGCCTTATCAATCTCTACAACGTCAACGTGCCCTTCCATGACCACTGGAAGTATTATTTCGTTCTCGCCGAACATCCGGGCCTTTGGACGATGTTCACGTTGCAGCACGGGCCGCACCGCATGGGCTTGGGATTGCTTTTGTCGCGGATTCTGACGCGCGCGACGCGATGGAACATGCGGGCCGAGGCGTTTACCATCGGCGCATGTTTGACGGCTTCGGTCGTGCTCGCCCTGTGCCTTAAGCGCAGACTATTTGGCAGGCTGGCGTGGTATGACGTGGCGATCCCGCTGATCGTGCTGACGCCGGCGCAATGGAAAATCTGGCAGCCGACGTCCATCCCGGCGGCTTCGGCGATTCCACTGTTTCTTGTGATTCTGTATGCGCTGGCTTTTACAATTCGCCGAACGGGGCAGCGCTGCGTGATCCTTGCGGCGATTACGTTCCTGGCTGTCTTCACCGGCTATGGGCTGTTTCTTGGGCCGGTCACGGTTGGCCTGTCGTTGGTTCATATGGCTCACGCGATTTACCGCCGCGACAAGCGCGACGCGATTCTGAACGGCGGGTTATTCGTGGCGGCATCGTGTACCGGCCTGTTGTTCTTAATCGGCTATCGTTTCAATCCGGGCGTGCCTCGATTTGTGTTCCCGTTTCCCCAGCCCGGTATGTATCCATACACAATGGCGCTTTTGATGGGGCGGGCTATCGGCCTGCTGGGGATGAACTGGCCGGTCGCGGCGATGGGAGGGCTGGCGATCGTTGCGGCGGCTGTTGCATGGATTCTTCATGTTCGCGGGGCCGTCACGCTTCGGCCCAGAAGCGTGGCGATCGTGGCGCTCATTACGTTCAGTTTTCTATACGACGCCAACTCCGTGGTGGGACGCATTGCCGAAGGGTTGGTGATCTCGACCGATTCTCACTACGTCACTCTGACAATCCCCGGCCTGCTGGGAATTTATCTGGCTTGCCTGGATGTTGAATCGCGCATATTTCGGTTGCCGTTTCTGGCGGTCGTGCTGGCGACAGCCGCTTATGGCGGGCTGATGGTCAAAGGGGCGGATCAAAAGATGATGAAAATGTATGCGTCGGGGCAGCAGAGATGGATCAAGACCTATCTGGCCACGCATCGCGTTGACATGGCCGACCAGGCGGCGGGGTTTCAATTGCATGTCAATCCCGCGAAAGTGCAACTGCAGGAGAGGCTGGATTATCTGGAGAGGCATCGGTTGGGGTTTTTTGCTGAGCCGAGATGAGGGATACAGATTCCCTTCGCGGCTTCGCGGCTTCGCGCGTCCGCGCGATCAAATTCAGAATTGTCTCGCGCGGAGGAGCGAAGCTGCGGAGGAATTCATATGAGCAAGAAATCTCTCGGCATTTTACACGTGCCGAATTCCCAAAACGGTGGATGTCAGAGAGCCAGTTTTCTTTGTGGTTTCTTATCTCCTCCGGCGATTCAAAGACTCCCGACCCCTTTGACGTTCCGCCATTTTTTGCTTGACAGGAATGATGGCTTAATTATGATGGGACTTTCTTGGGATTTGTAATTCAGTGGAGGTGTGTATGAGAGTTGGGGCTTTCTTGCGGGTAATGGTTGTGATCGCTGGAGTGCCTGCACTTACACGGTTGGCGGGAATTCGCAAATTTCGATTGACCGGGGCGAGTAAGGTTTGCTTAAACATCTGGGCTTTTTTAAAGCATCAGGCGGTTTGGGTTGGGCTTGCGGCGGTCGTTTTGGTCGCCACGCCGGGTATTTCACTGGGGCAGGCGCATCAAATCACCTATACACTCGATCCTTCGCAGAGCATGCTTTATCTAGAGGGCACCTATGCGGGCCATGGTTTTTTCTCGACGGGCAGCCCATTTATTGGCGATCCCGGACCGATCAATGGCCACGATAGCCAGACGGCGTTTTACACCGGGACAATTACCGCCGAGCGCGATGCCACGGCCAATACACTCCAGATCACCGGCGCGAACGTCGTGGCGGAAAATAACGGGCCGTTTATTCCGCCGTCGACGACTCCAGTCCAGGCGAATTATGGATTTTATGTTCCAGTGCCTGAGACGGGAACGGGGGGAGGGTATGTGGCGGACTTTTTTTTGCCGTGCGAAATCTTTCATTTTCCTTTTTCAGCTCACCGATCAACTCTCCGAATCAATTTGACGCCTCACTCTTGACCGGGAAGGATACTTCCGGCCAACTGGACTATACGAATGGCTTTTTGCCCATAGACAGCGTCTTCAATCTAAACATCGGTCCGGGTTCGCTAAGTGGTCCATGTTCCGTGACGGATGTGGGCAACACCGAAACGCTAACATTGCCATTCGTCGCCGATATTTTGAACGAGCAGATCTTCAGCGACCAGCAGCAAATGGATTTGCGTGTTGTGGGCACTATCGTAGCGACGGCCACCATGCCGGAACCGGTGGGTTTGGCTTTTATACCCATGCTGCTCCTTCTCCTTCGACGCCATCGACGCGCTTAATTGCGCGACTTCCTTCAAACTTCAGGGGATTCTAATGAAAACCGAATCACGGCCTGGTCGACGTTCTCGAAGAGTTACTCGTCGATCATTAATGGTGTTGCTCGAAGCTCTCGAATCGCGAACCCTATTCGATGGTGAGGTCGTAACTCCCATCGATGTTGGCGCCTCGGCGCCCATATCATCCGTCGACGCTGCACAGAGTTCCCCGGGTGCATCATGGCTCACTCCGGCAGCTATTCGAGGTTGGTATGGGTACAACGGAGTGAGTTTCAAAAATGGGACGGTTACAGGTGACGGCACCGGCCAAACGATAGCAATCATCGACTGGGGGTACGACGCAAATATCGGATCAGACCTCAAGAAACTGAAAACGTGACATCCACCATTGTTTGAAATTAGGCCTCAATTTCGTTTGCCGATCTCGCATTTTCGAGGGACAATGTTGGTTCATTGCATCTCTTTCTTATCCTTGGTTCATCAGTCTTGCAATGCATCACTTCTCCTCCCCAATTCATCCTCCTACTTGCGTCCCCGTTTCATCCTCCTTGGAGCGACCTTGCCCTTTTATCGAAAGAAATAGCGCAGAGTCTGGGGTACAATTGAATGGGACTATGACGATGGAACGATCAGAACGACCGACCGATTGGTTCTTCCGCGGTCTATGGCTGAGAGGGGAGGGACGCTACGACGAGGCGCTCGCCCTTTATCGGGAGGTGGCTAGCAAGTTCCCCGTAGTGTAAATAAAGTCAGCTCCCGTCCTAATCGACGGAAGCCTCACGTTTCGACTTGCCCTGCGCGTCACTTCTCCTCCCCAAATGCCAAATACGAATGTGGCATCACCGTCGTTAAGAATACCGGGGGCAACCTATTATACGGATTCCAATTGAATCGGGTCAGGAGCAATCGCGCGCGCCGCCCAAGGGCGGCGGCTAAACGGGGGGGGCGACGCGGCGCGGGTATGCATTGGAATCCGTATTATGGATTTCGATAGGATACCAACCTGCGTGCCCATATTTTGTGGCAAAGAGAAAGACCCCCCCCCAACCCTCGCCGTGATTACAGGGAGAGGGGGAAAGAAGGAGTTCTTGCCACAAAAGATGGGCACACCAGCGGCGAGGGAAAAAAATGCTTTTTCCCTCCCCAAATCACTTTTCCAAGTGTATAATGCAGCGCATGAAGCTCGGTCTTCGCATTTGCAGTTCTGCCCTGCTGGTATTCCCCGTCGTAGTACGACGGGGGACCGTGCGCTGATCCCCTCAGTCACGCTCCCCCGAACATTTTTGGCTCCAAACCCCTATTTGCGGTATCATTCCAGAGATTAATTGGTCGTTTTTCGTCGATAAGAAGGAAACCTATGAGCGCTACCCAAACTGACGTGCAGCCGATCCATGTGTCCGACGCCAAGCCCAAATACAAGGGCAAGCTCGGAGCCCAGATTTTCCATGAAATGCTTATCGGGCCGCATAAGGTCGAGGTGATGTTCGGCTATCCCGGCGGGGCGATCCTGCCGGTGTTCGATCAGCTTTATAGGACGCCGGCCAAGTTCATTCTTAACCGGCACGAGCAAGCCTCCGGGCATTGCGCCGATGGCTATGCCCGGGCGACGGGCAAGCCGGGCGTGGCGATCGTGACCAGCGGGCCGGCGGCGACCAATACCATTACGCCGCTGGCGACGGCCCAGTTGGATAGCGTGCCGATTCTGGTTTTTAGCGGGCAGGTGGCGACCAAGGTCATCGGCAACGACGCGTTTCAGGAGGCGGATGTTACGGGAGTGAGCCGCCCGTGTACCAAGTGGAATTATCTGGTGAAGGACATCCGTGAATTGCCGCGGATTATCAACGAGGCGTTCATGGTCGCCACCAGCGGGCGGCCGGGGCCGGTGCTGGTGGATTTGCCGAAGGATGTGACGACGGCGATCTGCCCGGAAGAAGTGGATGACACGCCGCGGCCGCATATTCTGAAGCGAAAGACCGCGTTCATGGCGGCCCACGCCAAGCAGGTGCAGGATGCGGCGGAGTTGATTAATCGCAGCGAGCGGCCGGTGATGTATGTCGGCGGCGGGGCGATTATTTCCGACGCATGGCAGGCGGTGCGGAAGATGGCGGACAAGGCCAATATTCCCTGCACGACCACCTTGCTCGGTTTGGGGGCATTTGATGAGCACGACCCGAAGACGTTGCACATGCTGGGCATGCACGGCAGCGCGTATGCAAACTATGCGGTGCAGGAGAGCGATTGCCTGATCGCGATCGGCGCCCGCTTTGATGATCGCGTGACCGGCAATCTCGCCAACTTCGCGCCGCACGCGAAGATCATTCATATTGATATTGATCCTTCGAGCATTTCCAAGACGGTGGACGTGGATGTGCCGGTGGTCGGCGACGCGAAGGCTTCGCTTGAAGCGATGCTGCCGCATCTGGAGCATCGTGATCGCAAGGAATGGTTCGCCAAGATCAAGGCGTGGAAGGAACGCTATCCGTTCCGATATCTGGACGATTCGAAGAATTCCAAGCCGCAATATGTGATCGAGGAGATTAATCGCCAGACGCGCGGCGACGCGATCATCTCGACCGGCGTGGGCCAGCATCAGATGTGGGCGGCGCAGTTTTTCCGATGGCGGCGGCCGCGGCAGATGATCACCAGCGGCGGGCTGGGCACGATGGGATTCGGCCTGCCGGCGGCGATGGGGGCGCAGCTCGGCAATCCGGGCAAGTTGGTGATCGACATCGACGGCGACGCCAGCTATCTGATGACCTGCTACGAACTGGCGACGATAGCCGAGTACAAAATCCCGGTGAAGATCGCGATTCTGAACAACGATTTCCAGGGGATGATCAAGCAGTGGCAGGATCTGTTCTACGAGAAGCGTTACAGCCAGAGCCGGATGAAAAATCCGAATTTCGCGGCGATGGCCGAGGCGTTCGGCGTGAAGGGCATCCGCTGCGACCGCAAGGAAGACGTGCCGAAAGTGGTGGGCGAGATGATCAACCACGACGGGCCGGTGGTGGTGGATTTTTACGTTGAGCCGAATGAGCATGTGTATCCGATGGTGCCGAGCGGGAAGGGCTTGCATGAGATGGAGATGGGATCGCTGGCGTGATGGCAAGCACCTGAGAGCCGCCGCACATGAGTGGAGTCGATGCCTAGAATGTATCGATCGATGAAGATCGCGAGCGATCATCGGCCGATGACGGGCAGTGGATCCTGTATCTTGGGCGTGCGCACGCCGCTTGACATCGCCCCGGACGACAAAGCCAATGTTTCCGGCGGTCGCGGCGGGATGTCAGTTGATGCTTCGGTGGAGCATATCGACATTCAATTTTTGCCGCGAAGGTTGCACAAGTCCGGACATGTTGCCGGCGCAATCGGCAATAATTCGCTTCACATTTGGCTGATCGGAGAGGGACCGTTTTTTGATACTGCGGTAACGGAAGCTTTGAACTTGCGGCTAAAGCCGGACGATAGTGAACATGGTTTTGTCGAGCCGGCGATTCCGATGAGTTTGGATAATTATCAAAGTTCGCTCGCGGCGACTCGTGATGATTGGCGTGACACAGGTCTCTAATATGATGAAATTCGCGGCCAATCCGGCTTTTCGAGAGTATGAACGGCGACTCATCGCGATTCATCGGCTAATCAGGGAGGGCAACGGCGATTCCACAGAGGCCGACACGATTCGAGATGAAATGGAGAGATACTCAAACGACTTAACTCGCGAAGAGGAACTACGCCTCAATGAATTGTCAGCCGACCTTTATATGCTGGCGAATGATGAAATTCCTGCGGCTGGATGGGAGAAATATTCCCCGGAGAAGCTGCGGTCGGATCTGCAGAATTCCTACGAATAGAACGCATGGGAATCGATTTTGACCATTCTTCGGCGCAAAGCGGATCGCGTTGTGAGTCAGGCTGAAATTGCGTGGCTTCGGTTTCGTGCATACGACGAACTTCGATCACCCGACGCGGCACTTGAGTTCCTTGAAAATGCCATCACATTGTCTCCTACCAATGTCACCTACCGATGCGTGCATCTCATTCAACTTGAACGAATGAAACGCATTGTCGATTTAATACCGTTGGCGACCGCCTATTTGGAAGATAACTCGATGTCGCTGCGGTTGAGGGGCACGGGGGCGGGAGTTTTGATCAATGTCATGCCGGAAATGAGCGGTGAAGACGCTCGCAAGATTAGTCAGCTTATCGTGGATTCACTCGGTCCGGCAGACCGTGAAATTGATGCGTCCGCAATTTCGTCCCTTCGCGGATCGTGGCTGGTTGCATTTGCGATCGCATTGGACAAACTGGGGCGACACGAGGAATCGATGACATCGTTCCGCAGCGCGGCAGAATTGGATATTCGCAGGGGCGGCTCTTGGGTTGCATTCTTGCCCGAGATATTGGAGGCCTTGCGGAATCACGATGACGCGGCGATTGCCGGGGTGATCGATCGCGTTCGCGGATTGACTCGAGAACCAGGTGTGACTGCCATGACACACCAGTGGGCGGCCATCGCCGCAGTACAGGGCGGTCGCATTGCCGACGCAATTGACGAACTCAGAATTGCACTTGAGCTTTCACCGGACAGCCGAAACGTGGAGAGAATGATTGCTCGTCTGAAGAGCGCGGAAACCACGGAAGACCTCGCGATCAACGATTTGATAACTAATCTTGCGATGAAGCCGACCGGCGAGCAACCGAATTTGATTGAATCGGAGTTTGTGTCAATTCCGGTCTAGGCGGAGAGATAACTCAATATCAAGTGGTTCACCCGGTCTGAAGATCATTGCATGCTGCGAACATTTCAATGACCGCATGGCCTTGCTCACGCGTCACGCCTTCAAACCCATCCAGAAAATCATCAAGGCTTTCCCCGCTCCGCATGTGATCGAATAACGTCTGAATTGGCACGCGAGTTCCCGCGAAGCAGGGTGCGCCGCCCATGCGCTCGGCGTTGATCCAGATGATGCCGAAAAGTGCATGGCCGACCTGGATCAGATCGCCTTCCAGCGCTTCGGCGGAAATCGGCCGCGAAGGTTCAGCAATGGGGATGTTGATGACTTGTTCCATAAGAAGTACCGCGTGCAATTGTAGGCCATCGTCCGGTCACCCCGCCACCGCAAATTCTTCCGCCCACGCCGCCGCCAGTTGGCCAAGAGCCACCGCCACGTTCACATTCCCATCCAAATACATCTGACAGCGCGTGATGGCGTCGATGGCGCGGCAGGCGCGCTCCAGCGCAGTTGGGTCGCTGGTTTCATGAAGCTGGCGGCGGAAACGCCGGGCGGCCAGGTGCAGATACATTGCCAGGCCGGCCTTGGTTGCGGCGTCCTTGCTGCCCAGCGGATCGCGTTCCAGTTCGACTACGGCGTGGGCGTCGGCGGCTTTCTTCAGCCATCCGGATAAGTCGGCGGGGGCATGGCCGGCAAGGAGTTGCTCGATTTGGCGATCGAGTTCGGCGGCCAGGGGCAGGGTTCCCTGTGCGATGAGGCGCAATGCGCCGCCGGGCGAACCGTCGGATAATTCCGCGGCTGCGGCTGCGATGGCAGGCTCGTGGCCTTTTTTCTCCACCAACCTCTGGGCCAGTTTCATTTCCAGCGGCGCGAATCGAACCATCTGACACCGGCTCCGCACCGTCGGCAAAAAATATTCCGGCGCGTCGGTCAGTAACACGATGACAGCCTTGCCCGGCGGTTCCTCAAGCGTCTTCAGCAGCGCGTTCTGCGCGGCCAGATTCATCAGTTCAGCCTGCTCAACCACGAAAAACTTTCCGTGGCCGAATACCGCGGTATGCGCCGCCGGCGTAACCAGTTCGCCGCGAATGACGTGGATCGAGAGGTCAATCGCCTTGGATTTTCCCGTCTTGTCGTACTCGCGGACCATCTCTTTGACAATGACGTGATAGTCGGGGTGGTTGCCCGCGGTCAGCAGCCGGCAGCTCTCGCACACGCCGCATGGCTCATTCGCCTTGGGCTTATGGCATAAAAACCGACCGGCCAGGGCGAGCGCGCAAGTTGCTTTTCCAACACCGACAGGCCCGGCGAAAATCAGCGCATGCGGCAGGCGATCATCGGCGCATGCGGAGCGGAGAAAATCCACCGCGGGGTTCTGGCCGAGGATGTGGTCGAATGTGATCACGATTTGCCCAGGTCCAGGACTGCCGCCAGCACATCCGCGTGGACGGCGGCGGCGGGTCGTCCGGCGGAAACGACGCGATATCGCCGCGAATCGGCGGCCGCCTGCGAGAGATAATTTTCGCGCACGCGTTGATGATAATCGAGCGGCCGCAATTCGATGCGGTCTTTCGGCCGTTGCAATCGCTCCTGGCTTTGCTCCAGGGGCATGTCGAGAATGATGGTCATGTCCGGCCACCGCCCGCGAATGGCGATGTCGGCCACCGCCCTGATTTCCGCGGCGTTGAGGCCGTCGCCGCCGAGTTGGTAGGCCAGCGTGCTGGAGACGAAGCGGTCACAGATCACACATTTTCCGGCGTCGAGAGCCGGGAGAATGCTCTGCGACATGAGCTGGGCGCGACAGGCCATGTAAAGAAGCATCTCGCAGCGCATGTTCATTTCGGCCGAGAGTGGATCAAGCAGAATCGCCCGGATTTTTTCACCGACCGGGGTTGCGCCCGGATCGCGCACGGTCAACACTTCCACGCCCCGCGATTCGACGGCCTCTTTGAGAAGCTGAATCTGCGTTGTCTTGCCGCAGCCTTCGCCGCCGTCGAGGACTATGAATTTGCTGCGTAAGGAAGTCATGACTGGAAATTAGATTTGGGTAATTGCGGAAAATACTAAGATTTAACCGCGGATGGCGCGGATAGCGCGGATGGGAAAAATGCAAATTCAATTCCTATTCTTATCCGCGTAATCCGTGTAATCCGTGTTCAATTGTTTTCGCGCCGTCCTGAAAGACCTTCGGAGATCAGTCCTTTTTCTTGAATTTGATACCGGCGGCTTTTCGCGCGGCGGTGAATGAACCGAATATTCTCACCGCACCGCCGTACAAGGCCGGCGAGCTTCGGCGCAGGCCGGTGTCCGACAGACTGTTTCCTTTACGCGCCGCGGATTTCAAATCCTCGATCACCCGGGCCTTGGTCCAGCGCTGCCGCAGTCGCGCTTTGGCCGGGTTGAGCTTCGCGGCCTTCAGCGCATCGTCGTGGCTTCCGAAATGTCTGACGGCGGCCGCGTGCAGACCGGGGCAATCGTGCTGAACGGCGCCGCTGTTGAGGGCGAGATTCTTTTTCGCCCGGCCGCGAAGTTCGGCGATGATGCGCTCCGCGGTCCAACTGCGGTATCGCGCGACTTTGCCGGCGTCGATGCCCGCGGCAGCCAGGGCTGCGCTCCACCGGCCGAACAATCGCTTCTGCAGTGACGCGAAGGCGGCCTTGCCAAGCTCATCGCGGCGACTGATCACCGATGACCAGAAGAGGTCTTCGCCCTCGCGGTCGGCCTTCTGGATGAGTTTGACGATCAGCGCTTTAGACCAGCGCGGCCGGCGTAACACCTCGGCGTAGGTGATCCCCGCCTTTTCAACGGCGCGGCGGTAGCTGCCGAAGTGGTAGGCAGCGGCCGACACCACAGCCTGCTGTTTTTTAGCCAGATGATTGTAGGAAAGGTTATGCCCCGCCTTGTGCAGCCGGCGAAGCTCGCCAACGATGGATTGCTTGTCCCAGACCATGTGTACAGAGATTACCGGGGGGCGGGTCTACTCTCAACCGATGCGCGCTTGAATTACGACGAATAGAATTGAAGGTTGGGGACTCCGGGGACTCCGAGGGCGCTTTGTCATAAGAGACGCTTTCCGCTAAAATCTTCCTGCAATGATGATGGACCGGCTATTGGCTACATTATGATAGAACGGCTATATGTCCACAATTTCCGCTGTCTCGAGAATTTTTCGCTCGACCTTGCCGGTCGGCCGTCTGCCTTGGTGATGGGTAAAAATGGCTCCGGCAAGTCCACCCTACGACACTCACTTGCTCTTTTTCAAAGCATTTGTCGTGGGACCAGCCGTGTGCGCGATTTGATCGGTATCGGTGATTTTACCTTGCATCGGACAAATGTTCCGATGCGGTTTGAGGTGGAACTGAGACTGGCAAAGAAGCAATTCAAATACGCGATCTCATTTGAAATGCCCGTGAATTTTCGAGAAGCTCGTGTCGCGGAAGAGAGCTTGACGGTCGATGGGGCCACCATATTTTCACGCCAGCAAGCCGAGGTCAGTCTCGCGGGTGGATCGAGATTTGACATTGACTGGCATGTCGTTGCGTTACCCGTGATTAATGAACGCCCTGGCGAAAAGTCGATTCAACAGGCCAAGTCGTTCTTCGCTTCCATGATCTTGATTGATCCGATTCCAGCCAACATGACCGGGTTTTCAGATGAAGAGGCTTTCGAGCTTCGGCATGATGCCGGAAACTTTTCGTCATGGTTGAATGCACTTCTCCGGCAAAAGCCTGCGGCATACGGCATTCTCGAATCTCACATAAGGTCTGGAATTCCCGACTTTGTTTCGCTCGAGAATGTCGAACGCGGTGAGAAGGGTACCCAACTCGTTGTCAAATTCGAGCAAGGCGACCCGAAGCGAAGTTTGTCAATTGATTTCAAAGAACTATCTGACGGCGAGAAGTGCTTTTTCCTTAGCGCGTTGATCGTTGCATCCAACATGGTGAGCGGTCCGGTTTTTTGCATGTGGGACGAACCCGACAACCACCTGGCGCTTTCAGAAGTGGGCCATTTCATTACAAAATTGCGAAAAATGATCAATCAGGACGGCCAGTTGATCGCGACGTCCCATCACCCGGAGACAATCCGCAAGTTTTCGGATGAAAGCACTCTCATATTCACGAGAAAGTCGCATCTGGATCCTACGGTGGTGCGAACGCTTGCCGATCTCTCGTACACGGGAGACCTCGTTGATGCGCTTATTCGCGACGAGATAACGGGATGAGCGTGAACAAGTATAAGCCTCACGTCTATTTGATTCCAGAAGATGATGCGAATCGTCAGTTGGCCAACGGGTTCATTCTACATGATGCCGTGGACCTAAGAACATTACAGGTAGTGCCAACGGCTGGAGGCTGGATGAAAGTGCAGAGCGTGTTCGAAACCGAATACGTTGCATTGCTTCGCAATTCCCAGAATGTTCATGTTGTGATGATTATTGATTTTGACAATGACGCGGGGCGACGAGAGTGGTTCGACCAGCGCATTGCAGACGATGTAAAATCGCGGGTTTTCGTCATTGGTTCACTGGATAATGCAGAAGCGTTAAAACGCGACTTGAAGAGCACGTTTGAGGGAGTCGGGAAAGCTCTAGCGCGAGAGTGTCAAGACAGCGGGCTAAAGCTTTGGAAAACCTCTCAACTTGGGCACAACGATAATGACGTGCGTCGCCTGTCAGAAATTGTAAAGCCGATTGTGTTTTCCGAGAAGTAGCGGGGGCGCCCTTACGGTCATTCGCCTCGGGGTAATTTGACCTTCAGATAAACTCCGCATGGTCGCTATGGCAATAGCTGCGCTCTCAACTCCGCCGCCGGAAATTTATTGCCGATTCCGGCGACCCCTGCCTTCGCGTCACTCACGAAATAAACCTTGTCGCTGCCGATGTCGAGCTGGCCTTGTAAGGAGCTGACGAGTTCGGCCACTCTATGTGTTTGCAGCGCGGTGGGCGGTTTGGCGTCGAGATTGCCGATCAGGCAAATGCTGATGCAGTCGGGATCGATGCTGCTTACGCCGGGCGGGGCGACGGCGGCGGTCTGGTTATTCCAATGCTGGGTCATTTGAATCTGGCCGTCGATGCTGCCATGGCCATTGCCGATGAGGAAGTGATCGCCCAAACCCGCGGCGGCTCCGAAGGGCGTGCCGCTTTGATGAATGTAGATGTACTTCCAGTGGCCCGGCTGAGTCGGTTGATGGGTGTGAAGGAGGCTGCTCGCCAGGTCGGCGGCGGCGTTGGGGGCACTGTCCGCGGCCGATAGGCTGTCAAACGCCTGGCTTTCGCTGAGTGGCGGGGGGGCCAGAGCCAGCAACAAGGCGCTGGTGACACTCAACACGCAGACCAGACTCAGCATGACGATAAACTTGCGACGGGTTTTTTTCACGGCAGGTGGCCTTCAAATGATCGAGTTGAACGATGCCTGCTTAACAATGCCAGGGTCCGATAATCATCGGACTGGCAGCTATATCATCATCGGCTAAGCCGCCGCAATGGGTGGAAAAATTTTCCCCGGGCAGGTTATCGCGGCTCATTGCCGCGACTGCCGATGCAAATCGGCGGAAGAGATATTCAAAAAATCGCCGCCGGTTTTTTGGGCCAGGCCGGCGAGAATGCCGGTGGTGATGGGATCGGATGTCGAGTCGCCATTGATTCCGACGGTGTAAATCGCGACATGTGAATCGCCGCGGATCGCCATGGCGTTGTCGTTGAAGTCTTCGGCAAGCTGTGCGGCCTTGGCGGTCACCAGGACAATCGCATCCGGCTGTACCTGCATGGCGGCTTTCAGGCCGTCATCGACCTGCGGATTTCCCTGTCCGTAGGCGTCGAGCAACATTCGCTCGCATAGGGCCAACTCGGAAGCCGTTGCCCGCGCGGTGCCGCTGACGGGGTAGGTGGGCTCCCCCCCGCGCCAAAATATCACTTTGAAACGGCGATCGGGGCCGAGCGATTTAATGGACTCAAAGGTCGCAGCTTGCATCTCCGGCAGGAAGTCGCTGGCGGAGCTTCCGTCGTCCAGCAAATAGACGACCGTATCCTGAGCCTTGATCTTCATGCCCCAAAACGTCGGTCCATTTTCGACGGCGACGGGCGTCGGTGACGTCGTGGGAGCCGGCGTGGAATTATTTCCCCCGCCGCCGCGGCGGCTCATCACCACGGCGGTCACGATCACGGTTAGCACGACGGCGGCGCCGGTGATTCCAAAAATCATTGCCCAGTTGTACTTCGGCGGCGCGAGCGGGGCTGGAAATACGCCCATGGCGCTGCCGGCTTGGCGCAGGCGGCGGGAATTGGTTACGCCGCTGCTGCTGACGACTTCAGCAAGTTCATCGAGGCCCGACCCGCTGCCGTGATGGTGATCATCGCCATCGTGGCGGGTATGGGCGCGGTAAAGGGTTTTTGCGGCCGGCGAAGCGCCGCGGCCCTGGGCTTTCCCGGTCGGCACGGGAACGGTTTGAATGGTGCCGCAGTGCTGACAACGGCAAACGCCGCCGGCAAAGCCATCGTCGATGGTGAGGGTCTGGCGACAATGTGTACAGGTGATTCGGATCATGGCAACCAGAGGTAGTAAAATCCGCCAGGGATCATCGAATCCGCCTTGGGCAATTGCAATGTCGTGACATTTTCCCGGGGCGCGGGCATCGATACATCCGCATAAATCGAGCCGGTGAAGCCGTAGGGCCGCTTGTACATAATCACCTGCGCGTTGGGGACGTGGGCCGTCTCTTTGGCCAGCGCGATGGCGTCATCCAGCCGTCCGGTCTGATCGGCCAGGTGGAGAGTGACGGCGTCCTCGCCGGTAAAGACGCGGCCGTCGGCGATGGCTTCCAACTCGGCCAGGTCCTTAAATGGGCGGCCGGCCATGACTACGCCCTTGAAACGCGTAAAGTATTCATTCACGAGAGACTGCAAAACGGCCCGTTCCTTGTCGGTCATGTGGCGGAAGGGCGAGCCGATGTCCTTCATATCGGCGCTCTTGATGGTTTCAGCGCGAATTCCGATCAGACCCATCGTGCCGGATACATCAAAATCCTGGAAGATCACGCCGATGCTCCCCATCAGCCCCGCCGGATGCACGACGATTTTGTCGCAGGCACACGACAGATAATAAGCGCCGCTGGCGCAGAGTTCCTGGGCGGAGGCGATGACCGGCTTGCCGGTCTTTTTGCGGAACTTCAGGATTTCGTCGTACATGGTGTCGCTGGTGGCGACGGCGCCGCCGGGGGAATTGATTCGCAGAACAACCGCCTTCACATTATCATCGGCGGCGGCCATATCCAGGGCCTGGGTGAACTTGCTGAGTGGGTTTTCGTTGGGTTGAAGAAGGCCGCCGGTGGGGGCGTTGATGAGCATTCCTTCGACTTCAATGATGGCGATTTTTTTGGGTAGGAACCCGGTTCCCTTCTGGACCTGGATTTCGGTGAGATCCGCGGCATTTTCCACGGGAGTGATTAAAAGGCTGGGGACTCCGCAACCGCTGAGGAGCAATAACGACGCGAGGCAACTGAGTAAAATCCATTTCATGGGATAAGATTCTAGCTGTGCCATACCGTGTGAGCAAAACCAAATTCGCCGAACTCGTCGAACACGCGTTGGAGGAGCTGCCGCAGGAATTCGCCGAATTCCTGGAAGAGGTGCCGATTGAAGTGCGAGCGCGACCGACGGCGAGCCAGTTGTCCGCTGCAAACATGCAGCCGGGCCACCTGCTTCTGGGGTTATATCGGGGCCGGCCGCGGACGCAGCGGAGCGTGGAAGACTCGGGCGCGATGCCTGATGTGATTTACATTTTTCAGGATTGCATTGAGCAGGTGTGCGGCAGCGAGAAGGAATTGGTCAGCCAGGCTCGCAAAACCGTTCTCCACGAAATCGGGCATCATTTTGGGATGAGCGAGGAGGATTTGGATAAATTGGGTTATGGATGAGTTAATCCGCTGATTCAAGCCCGATAACCCGATTTTCACGCCTTTGGCGGGTGTCATCAAGAATAATGTGCCTTTATTGTCGATAAGGCGGTTCAGCGTTTGCGTTCAAGGAAGGACAATCGCGTGTTCGGCAGTTCCGGCAATAGAACCCCCAGCCCTCCTTTGGAGTACCAAGAGGGGGAAAAGGTGATCAACGGGAAGCGGTTTTGGGTCAACCATTCAAGGTCGTTGCCTTGTCCAAACTTGACCAATGCCCCGGCGTGGAATAAAAATAATGGTTTACTCCACTGATATTATAGGGTCATAGAACATGAATTTTACACGGTTTCGTCGGTCGGCTGTTTTGGCGGCCATGCTCGGCCTGTGCGCGGGTTCCACCTGGGTGGCGGCCCAATCCGCTATTTTCAAATCCGCGTCGGACCCTTCATCCGGCTCTGATCCGCGAATTATCAGGGATTGCATGGGCATCCCCTCGGAAATCCATCCGGTTTCCTTCGAGGGCAATTCCGAAGGCAGCGCGGTGATTAAGGAAGTCCCGGTGAAGCCCGGCGATGTCGTTAAGGTCGGCGACGTTCTCATGGTTGAAGACACCGCCCAGGCGGAGGCCGAATTGGCGATCTACGACGCGCAGGCCAAAGGCGTCGGGGCGATCCAGGAAGCCCAATCCACCATTGATGACAAGACCCTGCTGCTGAAACGTTACCAGGGCCTGCCCAAGGCGAATCAGCAAGACATCGAGCTTCTCCAAACCCAACTCGATATTGATATTGCTTCCGCCCGCCTGCAACAGGCGAAGGACGAACAAAAGCAGCACCAGTTGGCGGCCGACCGTCAGGCTCTGAAGATCAAGCACATGACGCTGCTGTCGCCGGTCGATGGCATCGTCGAGAGCGTTAATCTGCACACCGGCCAGATCGTCGATTCGGGTAGTTCCAAGGACGGTGCGTGTTTCATCGTAAGTAACAACCCGCTTTGGGTTGAATTGCATCTGGACTCAGCCCGCGCCGCCAAGCTCAAACTGGGTGACGCGGTCGAAGTGGCGTTCCCGGATAAGGCGGATGAGTGGATCGGCGGCAAAGTGATTTTCCTCGACCCGATGGTGGACTTCGTCGGGCAGACCCAGACCGTTCGAGTGGCGATCGCCAATCCGGACAATCGTCCGTCGGGGTTGCCTATGATTGTAAGACTCCCGGCCAAGGTGGTGGGGGATGTGTCGGCGGTAGGGTCGGCCCAACCGTAGAAACCGTTATCATTGCAGCCGTTTTTAGCAGGCTCGTTATTGAGCGGTGTATTTTGGAGCGAGGTAACCAACAGTGGCTTCAGGCATAGCAGAACCCCGTTCGCCCGAGGATTCAGAGGGCGAAAAGCAGCGCGAGCAGGGGAGTGGCATCGCGCGCCATTCCAAACTCGTGGAGCGGCTGCTCAGTTCGACCGCGAGTCTGCCGAACTTCATCAACGACCTGTTGGCCACCCAGGCCGTGGTGGTCGCGGGCACGGAAGCGGCGGCTTTTATCGTTGAGCGCGGCCAGAGCGGCGCGTCGCTGAAATCTCTTGCGCATATTCGCCCGGATAATTCCAACGCGCAGCAGCGCGCCGCGGCACTGGCGGCGTTTCAGGAAATCGTGACCGCGTGCGTGAATCAGGCCAAGGACGGGGCAATCGAAATCAGCACCGCCGAAACCGGCCCGGAACCGCAATTCTGTCTGGTGACGCTGCTTCGTCACGAAGGCAATATTATCGCCGTCAGCGCGGTCATCACGCGCTGCCGTAATGCGGATCGCGCCAAACAGCGACTGGTTTCGATGCAGCTTGTCGCGGGCTATTTCGAGCTATACAACCTGCGGCGGGCGAGTGAGCAGTCGCAGATCGTGGCCCAGAGTCATCAGCACGTTTTGCAGCTTGCCACCGCGGTTGCGACCGCCCATGGGTTTGAAGCCGCCGGCATGAGCCTGTGCAACGAGCTAGCGGCGCGCACGGGGGCGGCGCGAGTGAGTCTGGGCTGGATGAAGGGGACCGATGTCAAGGTTCGGGCCTTCAGCCACACCGAAGAATTCGACAAAAAACAGGAACTGGTCGTTGAACTGCAAAAAGTGATGGAAGAATGCGTCGATCAGGAAGAGCCGGTGCATTACGTTCCGGCCGGCGGAGGCACGGGCAACGTCACGCGCGCTGCCGCCAATTTCTCACGGATGCAGGGGGGGAATTCAGTTCTTGCCCTTCCGCTGCGCCGCCAGGATGAAATTGAAGGCGTCGTGGTTCTGGAATTCGCCCCCACGATCGAACTGACCCAGCAGGCGCTCACGAGCCTTTCGGTTGCGGTTGATCTGCTGGCTCCGCAACTCTATGACCGCCACGCGAATGACCGCTGGCTAATTACCAAAGCCGGGATTTCGATCCGCGACATGGCCAAGCTGGTCATCGGCCCGCAGCATATGCTGGCCAAGACCATCACCGCCCTGGTTATCGCGGTGCTGCTGTTTGTTTGTCTTTTCCCGATGGAATATCACGTCCGCGCGCCGTTCCAGTTTGCGCCGGTGGCCAAGAGCACCATCTCCTGCCCGACGGATGGATATATCGAATCAGTCTTTGTTCGACCGGGCGCGCATGTTCACGCGGGCGATGCGCTGCTTAAATTCAAAACCGTCGAACTTGAAAAGCGTCTCCATGAATCCACGGCCCAGCGCGACCGCGCTGTCGCGGATGCCAAGAAAGCCCAATCCGATTCGCAGATGGATCGAAGCAAAATGGGCGATTACGAAGCCCACATGGCCGAAGCGCGGGATGCCGACGCCTATGTGCAGCTTTATCAGTTGGAAATTGACGAAGCGACGATCAAAGCCCCCACGGACGGGCTGGTTCTCACGGGCGATCTGGAAGATCAAGTCAACAGTTTCAAGAAGCAGGGCGACGAGCTTTTCACGTTCCAGTCCACCGATCGTCTGCGAGCTGAACTTTTCGTGGCGGAGAATGATATTCAGGAGGTCATCAGCCTGGGCGTGAAAAACGGCGGGCAGCTTGCGACGACGTCACTGCCGCGTGAAAAGTATCCCTTCACCATTGAGCGAGTGGATCCGCAGGGGCAGCCGAAGGAAGGGGCGAATATCTTTAAGGTGGACGCGTATCTTCCGGAATCTGGGCAGCATCCCGAATGGCGTCCCGGTATGGAAGGCGAAGCCCGCATCAACATCGAACCGCGTACCATCGGCTGGATCTGGACCCACAAGTTTATTGACTGGCTGCGCCTAAAATCCTGGACCCTGCTATAAGCGCAGCCGCTGTCGTTTAGCGGCGTCGCTTGCGACGCACGTATGTGACCGCGATATCGTATCGAGAAAAAAAGACCTCCATGCTCCAAGTTCGCCCCACATTTTCGGAATCGTGGTATCGGGTTCAGGCCCTCAAGCCGCGTCTGCGCTCCGGCGCACAGATTTCGCGCCAGTTTTATCGCGGCGACCGCTGGTATGTCGTGCGCGACCCGGCGGGCAACCAATATCACCGTCTGAGCGATCCGGCCTACCGATTTGTCGGCCTGCTTGACGGTCGGCGCACGATTGAACAGGCGTGGGACCTTGTCGGCGGACAGCTTGCCGATGACGCACCGACTCAGCCTGAAGTGATTCAGATTCTCTCGCAGTTGTACGCGGCGAATCTTTTGGAGACCGACGTCCCACCGGACGCGACGATCCTGCTTCGCCGCCACAAGGAACACGTCAAGCGCAAGATGCAGGGCCGCTTGATGAACGTCCTGTTTCCCCGCTGGGGGTTCTGGGATCCCGATGCGTTCCTGAAGCGCTGGCTGCCGCTGGCGAAAATCGGGTTCAGTTGGCTGGGCGTATTTATCTGGCTGGCGGTCATTATCTACGCCGCCGCCACACTCGCTCCGCACTGGAGCGCCGGCTCCGACAGCATCAAGGCCGGCGCCGCCGATGCGATCAATCCGAGCAACTGGCTCTATCTGTGGGCGGTCTTCGTGGGGATCAAGGCGATCCACGAATTGGGCCACGCCTTCGCCTGCCGGCGTTTTGGCGGCGAGTGTCACGAACTGGGCATCATGCTGTTGGTGTTAATCCCCACGCCATATGTAGACGCCTCCAGCGCCTGGGCTTTCCCCAGCCGATGGAAGCGGGTCTTCGTCGGCGCGGCGGGCATGATCGTGGAGCTATTCTTCGCGGCCCTTTGTTCGATTGTCTGGCGAAATACCAACGCGGCCACTTATCCGCTGATTCATCAACTGGCGTTTAACGCGATGTTCATCGCGTCGGTCAGCACGATTCTCTTTAACGCCAACCCGCTGCTGCGTTATGACGGTTACTACATCCTGAGCGACATCCTTGAGATTCCCAATCTTCGCCAGAAGAGCATGGAATATTCGCTGGGCCTGATCAAACGCCACATTTTCCGCACCAAGCTCCAGCAGCCGCTGCCTCCGGTGGGCCAGCGCATCTGGCTGCTTTTTTATTCGGTGGCGAGCGGCATCTACCGCATTTTCGTCGGTGTCATGATCGTTGTGCTGGTGACGTTTAAGGTTCCGGTGCTCGGCGTTTTGATGGCCGTCGGCGGCATCATCACGTGGGCGGGAGTTCCTGTTTACAAGACCGCCAAGTATGTGGCTCTGGACCCGGAGCTTCATCGCAAGCGCGGCCGTGCCACGGTCTTCTCGCTCGCGGTGGCGGCGGGCCTCATAGTTCTGGTGGGGTTCGTTCCGTTCCGAGTGTATGTTCGCGGCGAAGGCATCCTTGAACCCAATCATCGCAAGGTATTGACGGCAGGCTACGACGGCTTCATCACCGACATCCGCGCCCACGACGGCCAATGGCTCAAGAAGGGCGACATCATTCTCGTCGCGAAAAACCCGCGTCTTGACGCGGAGATTAAGAGCTATCAGGCCCAGATCGACAAAGACATTGCATTGAAACAATCGTCCATTGAAAAGCAGGACATGGTGGGCGCCACCAAGGCGATGGCCGACGCCAACTCAATTAACCAGGTGCTCGGCCTCGATTTGGATTACCGGGACCATCTCACGATCCGTGCCCCATTCGACGGCCAGCTAATCGCCCCCGATCTGGAAGACATGAACGGCTCTTTCCTCGCCAGCGGCAAGACCCAGATCGGCATGGTTGCGACCATGAACGATTACCGTATCAAGGGCGTCATGGACTCCAATGACGCCGAGCTTCCGTGGGATGATGCCAGGGTGAAGAAAGCCATTGCGGATAATCACAACGACCTGTCGCTTTACCTGAGCAAATTGCAGAACGAGGTTCGTCTGGTCGGTGATGTCGGCACGGTGCTTCACGCCAGCAGCGTCCTGGCTTTCCCCGGCGCCGTGGCGGAGGTGAACCCGGCGCTTGGCCCCAACGGCGGCGGCGAGCTTGAAATGGACCCCAGGGATTCCAAGGGGACTCATCCCCGCGTGCCGCAGTTCATGGTTGAAATGAAGGTTGATAATTCCGCCGGCCGTTACATCGCCGGTCAACGCGCCTACTTTCGCTTCACCCTGGAAAAGCGTCCGCTGCTGTGGCAATGGGCGAATCGATTCATGCAGTTGATCCAGGCCCATGACAGCGGGAAGTGGTTGTGAGGAGGAAGTTTGAAGTTTTCAGCTAAATGTGAATCTTTCCCAACTGAAAACTGAACACTGAAAACTTCAAACTATTTAGCAATGTCCACCATCGCCACCGACGAACTCTTCCGTATTTTTGACGCCCGGCGCGTCAAGGCGCCTGAGCTGCGTAATCTTGATCAGTTGATTAACGGCTTTGTTGGCGTTGTTCGCAATCATCTGCCGGTTCTCAAGCATCTGCGCGCCGCCGCTGAGCGGGTCGAAAAATTGGAGCCGGAAATCCAGAAGCTCGGCTCGGCCAATTTCCGCGAAGCCGTCAATGACATGCGCGACCTCGGCAAGCTGAATAAGATCAAAGGCGGCGCTCTTGATCGTGCCCTGGCGATGGCCCGCGAGGCCGCCGTTCGCGGGCTGGGTCTGCGGCCGTTTCCCTGCCAGATCATGGGCGCGATGGCCATGACCGAGGGTCTGATCGCTGAAATGGCCACAGGTGAGGGCAAGACCATCACCGCAGCGCTGGCGGCCGGCATTTGGGCATGGGGCGGGCGGCCGGTTCACATCATCACCGTCAACGACTATCTCGTCGCGCGCGACGCGGAGGAGATGAGCCCGATTTATCATCTGATGGGCCATTCCGTCGGGCACGTCGTTCATGAAACCACCGTCACTGAACGCCACGACAATTACCGCCGCGGCGTTGTCTATGTCACCAGCAAGGAACTTGTCGCCGATTTCCTGCGCGATCAGATCGGCCTGGGGACGCTGCGCAACAGCACGCAAACGGCCGTCAGCATGTTGACCACCGGCAAGAGCCTGTCGCGCTTGCTCGTTCCGGGCCTGTACAAGGTGATTGTTGACGAAGCCGACAGTTTGCTGGTGGATGAGGGAGTGACTCCGCTGATCATCAGCAGCTCGCCTGACGATGAGGAAGCTCATAACGCGAATCTGTACCGCGAGGCCGACAAGCTGTCGGCGTTGCTGGAAAAGGACCGCGATTTCAAAATCGACTGGACGGTTCGCAACTGTGAGCTGACCGACCGCGGGCAAAATCGCCTGGATGAACTGGCGGAATCACTCAACTCCGGTTTCTGGAAGGGCAAGCGCCGCCGCGAGGAACTGGTGACGCAATCGCTGAACGGCCGCTGGTGCTTTTTCCGCGACGAGCAGTACCTGGTTAATTCCGAAGGCAAAGTCGAGATCATTGACGAGTTCACCGGCCGCGTGATGAAAGACCGTTCGTGGCGGCATGGCCTGCATCAGGCCGTTGAGGTTAAGGAGGGGACGAAAGTCACGGCCGACAAGGAGAATCTCGCCCGCCTGTCGTTCCAGCGATTTTTCCGCAGCTATCCCAACATGGCGGGAATGACCGGCACGGCGTTGGAATCGCGCAGCGAATTGTGGCAGATTTATCAGCGCCCGGTGGTGACGATTCCCACCAACCGGCCGTGCATCCGCCGGCATCTCCCGACGCGCATGTTCGACACAATGGACCAGAAGTACACGGCGGTCGTGGATCGCATCTGCGAGCTTCACGACACCGGCGTGCCGGTTCTCGTCGGCACGCGCAGCGTCTTGAGCAGCGAG